>Ga0079305_1002948_pt1 | contig 12727 bp, 10 predicted proteins | sample LMS_cellobiose_e_FD_79183 | JGI IMG/M metagenome (GOLD analysis project Ga0079305, IMG submission 79183) | Rumen-fistulated moose microbial communities from Alaska, USA - LMS_cellobiose_enrichment | ecosystem: Host-associated > Mammals > Digestive system > Stomach > Rumen fluid ... | reverse complement strand
GAGGCGATGACCGCCGTGTGCTCCGTAGGACTCGATATGATCGCCATTCCGGGAGATACGACCCCGGACGTCATATCCGGCATAATCGCGGACGAAATAGCCATAGGCGTCGTGAACAGCAAGACTACCGCCGTCAGACTCATCCCGGCGGTGGGAACGAAAGCGGGAGATACCGTGGAATTCGGCGGACTTCTCGGCAGCGCGCCGGTCATCCCGGTGAACACGTCTTCTCCTGCGGTCTTCATAGGACGCGGCGGAAGGATCCCGGCTCCTTTGCAGAGCCTGAAAAACTGATATGAAATACCTTTGCGTTGATTTCGGTGAAGCGAGGATCGGATTTGCCCATTGCGATAAAAACGAAACGATCGCCATGGGACTGCGCACCGAAAAGGTGAACGGCATAAAGACCGCCGTCGAAAAGACCGTCGCCGCCGCGCTCGAGACCGGCGCGGAAGAAATAGTGATAGGTATGCCGCTTCGTACCGACGGAACGAGAGGCGACAAAAGCGAGAGAGTGGAGAGGTTTGCCGAAATGGTCAGAGAAGCTTCATCTCTGACCGTCAGAACTTTCGACGAGCGCTTTTCCACCATGCACGCCCATCAGCTTTTGAACGAGACGGCGATATCGGGAAGAAAAAGAAAAAACGTCATCGATACTCTTTCGGCTCAGCTCATACTCGAGAGCTTCCTCGAAAGAAAAAAGAATATTGCAAAAATACAAAAAGATGATCCGGAGGCGGAAAAATGAAAACGCACATCGACTTTCAAAGGTATCCCGAATACATGGCGCTCGCAGACAAAAAAGTGCCGGTCAAGGGTCAGGTGCTTCTTTACGGGAGCTCTTTCTTTACGATCTTCCCGAGAGCCGACGAACTTCTCGGCGAAAAAGACGGCGACGATCCGTATACCGTAATAAACAACGGCTTCGGAGGCTCCTGCGCCGACGACCTTGTTTATCAGTATCACAGACTCGTCTATCCCTACGCGCCTCGTCTTATGGTGATCCGTACCGGCGTGAACGACTTGTGCAGGGGATATTCCGTGGAGGACTCTTTCTTGCTGACTCAGACGCTCTGCGAATGGACGAGAGCTGATTTCCCGGAATGCAAGATAGCTCTCCTCGAGATCGCCGAGGTGCCCGACAAGAGCCTCGTTCAGTACCGCGATGATTTCAAGAAGCTCAACGCGCTTTACAGGGATTACGCCGCGAAAAACGACGGGGTGTATACTTTCAGTATAACGAACCTGATGTATAAGGATCCGTCGAGCGTCGGCACGTATGAGAATTTCAAGGATATATTCCGCCCGGACGGACTGCATCATACCGAGGAAGGGTATCTTGAGATCGCCCCGACTTTCAAGAAATATATTAAAAAAATACTTGCCGCAGACCCGAAAGAAAAGCCCGTGATCACGGAATGATATGCCGATCACCGTCATCTCCGAGGCGATAGGCTTTATCGGGATCGTTCTGTCGCTCCTTTCGTTCCAGCAGAAAAAGAGAGAGAATATACTTCTTTTTCAGATGGGAGCAAGTATTTCTTTTTCCGCGCAGCTTTTTCTCGTGGGAGCCGTTACCGGAGGCTGTATGGATCTGATATCCTTTGCAAGAACGCTCGTTTTTTCCTTCAATGATAAAAAATGGGCTTCTTCAAAGCTGTGGCTCGCGTTTTTTATCGCCGTGATGATTTTTACGGGGATATTCACGTGGAAGGACGCGCTCAGCATCCTGCCGATGACCGGTGCGGTCTTATCCACCGTCGCGCTGTGGATGAAAAAAGAAAAGCTCATACTTATCATATCCCTTTTCGTCGGGCCCTGCTGGCTCGTTTACGATATCCTCAGCGGCGCCTATACCGGTGCGATAAACGAGCTGCTGGCTATGACGTCCATAATCATAGGACTTGTGCGTCTTGTAAAAAGAGAAAAATCGCTTGCGAATAACGTTTGAAGATCATACCGATCTTTCGGAAAGCTTCCGGATAAGCGCCGGGAGCTTTTTATTTTCACCTTGATTCGCTGAGCCCGCACGTCCGGAAGCCTGATTTTACAATAAATACACGTTCTTTTGTGATTTTTGTCGAAAAGTATTGATTTTTTCGTAAAAAAGTATTATGATGTCAAAAACCGAGTGATTTGAGGCTGTTATGAATTACGACCCTATGACAAAAAAGTATCCGTTTCCGGATGACACGAGCGCACATTATCTCGTCGTGAAAAAGAACGACGGGACAGTTTTCGACAGCGCGTATCCGTACATCGACAGATCCCGGAAAATGATCGCAAAGCAGAGCTTCACGCGATTTTTGCTTCATATCTTCGCTTTCCACATCGCGCGTATAAGACTCGGATTGCGCGTTGAGGGAAGAGAAAATCTTGAAAAACATCGCGAGGTCATTGAAAAAGGCGTTATTTCCTGCTGCAATCACGTTCATCTGTGGGACTTTATCGCAGTCATGTACGGCGTCAGGAATTACAAGCCGTATGTGCTCACGTGGCCGGTGAACGTTCGCGGAGAAAACGGAAAGCTGATGCGCGCCGTAAGGAGCATACTGATCCCGGATACAGGAGTATCAGCCGTCAACGCCATGAACAAAACTGTGAAGGAAATGATAGATTCAGGCGGCTGGCTTCACATTTATCCCGAAGGAAGCATGTGGGAGTATTACATGCCGATAAGACCTTTCCGTGACGGCGCCGCGTATTTCGCCCGCGCCTGCGGCAAGCCTGTTCTGCCGATGGCGTTTTCCTACAGAAAGCCCGGCTGGATCAGAAGGAACGTTTTCGGGCAGATCGCGCTTTTCACGCTCCATATAGGCGAGCCGGTTTACGCCGACGAGACGCTTCCGCGCTGCGAACAGAAAAACGATCTGACACGGCGCGTCCATGAGGCGATATGCCGCCTTGCCGGTATAGATCCGGAAAAGAACGTCTATCCTCCCGTTTACGATCATTCAAAAAGAATAGATTATTACGGCTGAAACGCCGCAGAAAGCCGCCGCGCCGAGAGCGCGGCTTTATTTTTGCAAAAAAATTCCCGGCACTGAAAGCGCCGGGAAAATGTATCTTTGCAAGTTACTGTTCTTCTTCGGGAAGAGCGTCCTTTACGGGAGCGGATACCCGTTCGTCGTAGCATTCGAACGCCTTGTCTACGAATTCCTTGTTGGGCTTAGGCGTGATGAGGCTGACGACGGGGACGATTATAAGCGAAAGGATTATCGTTATAGCGCCGGCGGTCGTCGGAGCGACGAAGGAGAATATCTGATTTGCGGTCATGAATCCGACTCCGGTTATAAAGCTGACCCATACAGCCGCTTTTGTCGTGCGCTTCCAGTACAGACCGTAAACGAACGGTCCGAGGAACGCTCCGGCGAGAGCGCCCCAGGAGAGTGACATCAGAGCCGTGATGAGGCTGCCGGGATTGAGCGCGATAACGACGGAAAGGACGATGAACAGAGCGCATACGACGCGGATTATCAGAAGCTGCGTCTTCTTTTCGGGCTTCTTTTTGAAGAAACCGCTGAGAAAGTCGAGAACGAAAGTGGAACTCGAAGTCAGAACGAGAGACGAGAGCGTGGACATCGAAGCGCAGAGCACGAGAAGAAGCACGATACCTATGAGTATATCGGAAAGCTGAGTCGAGAGCATCGTGGGAACTATGTTATCGAATACGACCTTTCCGTCCTCGGGAGTGTAGTAAAGCCTTCCGAAGCCGCCCATGAAGTACGAGCCTCCGGCGATCAGACATGCGAAGATCGTCGATATTATCGTGCCGGCTTTTATGGATTTCTCATCCTTTATGGCGTAGAACTTGTGGATCATCTGAGGAAGTCCCCACGTTCCGAAACTCGTCATAAGCACGACGGAGAGCAGAGCGATGGGATCGGGTCCGAAAAATGACGTGAATGCGCCGGAAAGCTCCGGAGCGCTCTCGGAGGGTATCTGAGAAAGGGACTGAATCGCCGCGGTAAAGCCGCCCTTGCCGGAAAGCACGCTGCCCACCACGAGGATTATTCCCACGATCATGATAAAACCCTGTATAAAATCGTTAAGCGCGGCCGCCATGTATCCTCCGAGGACGACGTATATCGCGGCGACTATCGCCATGGCTATTATGCATACCGTAAAGTCGATATCGAAAGCCATGGAGAAGAGCCCGGAAAGACCCTTGTAGACGGAAGCGGAGTAGGGAACGAGGAACACGAAAACGATGATCGAGGCGATGATCTTCATCGCCTTGCTGTCATAACGCTTTTCGAAAAAGTCCGGCATTGTGGACGAGTCGAAGTGCTTTGTCATTATCCTCGTGCGCCTTGCGAGTATGATCCATGCGGCGAGGCTTCCGATAAAAGCGTTGCCGATGCCGATCCACGTGGACGCTATACCGAAATTCCAGCCGAACTGACCTGCGTATCCAACGAAGACGACGGCGGAAAAATAACTCGTACCGTATGAGAATGCGGCGATCCAGGGTCCTATCGACCTTCCGCCGAGAACGAAGCTGCCGACGTTGGTAGCTTTTTTGCGGCTGTAAACGCCCACACCCACCGTCATGGCGATGAAGACGACCAGCATTGCGATTTTCCAGAACATAAGATTACCTCAAAGATTCCGTGTGACCGTAGCGGAGAAAATAAAAAATCCGGAAAGCAAAAGCTTTCCGGAGGCGAATTATCGCGGTACCACTCCGATTCACCGCCTTGCGGCGGCATCTCAAAGGACGCAGACACGTCCCCGCGATATAACGGTCGCCCCCGGCACAGTCTACTTGCAAAGCTTTCGGTGTGCAACTCTCGGAATGTATCCGATACGGTATCTCCTTGCGCCTCTCAGCATCCGGCAACTCTCTGTAGGACGTTTTCCGTACCGTAAAGCGCGGCGTCGCCTTGCTTTCTTCCGGTCACAGTTTTTTTACGGCGTCATTATAACATGGTAAAGTGCAAAAGTCAATACGAAAAGACAGAAATACTGAAAAATTTTTCTTCATCAACCGCCTCGCACTCAGACGTCAGGGCTCCGCGAGACCCCTGAAAAACTTTTTACTTTTTATTAAAGCGGAAGCGCTCCTTCTGCTTTTTATGCGCGTATTGGCTTCCCCATTGAGGGGAAGCTGTCACCGTCAGTGACTGATGAGGTGGTGCTTCGATTTGAGGAGTGTTTCCGCATTGATAAAAGCGACGGTTTATTCATCCATTATCATGCAAAAGCCGATATCAGACGGGCAGCGCCGCCTCATAGCGCGCAGCGGTATGCCGAGGTGAGCTTTGCTTAACTCGATTCATCCGGCACTCCGCGCACACCTTCTTCTCAATTGAGAAGGCAAAAAGCACTCGCCTTGTTTCTCCGACGCGCTTGACTTTCAATGTCCGGTGTGATATACTCATTAACCGAAAACAGGCGCTTTCCGCATGCGCCTCACACGCGGCCTGACGGCTTTTTCAGCCGGAAAAACGGCTGAAAAACAAAACGCAAAGCGAAAGGAAACAACCATGTATATCGGTTCATTACTCAGCGGCAGTACGCTTGATACGAAGATCTCTTATTCGCGCATAGGCACGACCATACCTCTCGAGCCGGATATGAAAGACGGTGCCGTGATCGGCTGGAAATGGGACCGTATGCTCCTTACCGGAGTAGACGTTACCTTCGATTTCTCCGGCAGATGCTTCATAGATTCCGTATTTATCAAATTCAGACAGGGCATGGCTCCCAAAAGCGCCGAAATCCTTTACAAAGAAAACGGCGAATATAAAAAAGCGGCTGTTCACGGCGCGTTCGACGGAACGGTCACCGAGACGGTCAGAGTCGGCGTACACGCGGACAGGATCATCCTGCGCCTTTTCTGCACGCCGTTTTCAGATCACGTAAAACAGACCATGACGAATATAGTCATAGAATCCATGGACGTCAGCGGATACGTTAAAGACGGCGTGAACGTCTTCCCGGTGCCGTCGTTTTACGAAACGTACAGCGACGAAAAAACGCTCCTTTTCTGTATGACCGGAGCATCGTCCGACGGGAGCCGCGACGCTGAATTCGCAAAGGCTCTTTATCTTGAGGAACTTGCCGAAAAAGGGATTAAATTCGGCGCCGACAATCAATACTGGTACAGCGGAGCGATAAATTCCGTTTCTTTCAAGAAAAACGAAACTCTCTCGGATGGAGAATACGAGATTAATTACGAAACGAATATCTGCGAGGTTTCCGCGAACAGCAGGAGCGGATTCGTTTACGCGGCGTTCGCGCTTCTTCAGCTCACCTCGGACGGATACCTTCCCAGAGTCCATATAAAGGACAAGCCGTTCCTTGAAATAAGGGGATACCACATGGGACTTCCTTCAAGGAAAAACATCCCGTTCGTGAAGAGGATGATAAAATATCTTCTTGCTCCGATGAGATACAATACGCTCTACGTCGAGGTCTCCGCGGGAATGAGATATAAGAAGCATCCCGAGATAAACGATATGTGGCAGCTCATATATAAGAAGATGAACGCCGGCGAATGGCCTATGTGCGGTCACGTCGATATGGACGCCGACGGCGATATTCTCGAGCAGGAGGAGGTAAGGGATATCATCGAGTGCGCCGAGAGCTTCGGCATCGAGGTCATCCCCGAGATCCAGTCGCTCAGTCACGTTCAGTATCTGACAAAGGCGCATCCCGAGATCGCCGAGCTTTCCGACGAATCGAAAAAGCCGAAGGCTGAAGATCTCAGGCTCATCGACATACCCATAAACGAATTCTATCCGGATTCCTATTGTCCCTCCAATGAAAAGAGCTATGAGCTGATCTTCGATATCATCGACGAGGTCGTCGAGGTGTTCAAGCCCAAAAAGTACGTTCACATGGGTCACGACGAGGTCTACACCCACAACATGTGTCCGCTTTGCAGCAAGAGGACTCCCGAGGACGTCATATCCTCGGATATAAACCGTATCCACGATTATCTCGCTTCCAAGGGGCTGAAAATGGCTATCTGGGGCGATACGATAGGCAATATAAACTGGTACGCGGCTCCCAAGGCGATCGATATGGTGCCAAAGGACATCCTGCTGCTTGATTTCATATGGTATTACAGACCAGCTGAGGATACCGAGGATCATCTTCTCGAGCACGGCTTCCCGGTCATAGTCGGAAACATGTATTCGAGCCATCATCCGAGATTTTCCTCGAGAGTCAGAAAGCCCGGTATGCACGGCGCGCAGTTCTCCACCTGGGTCAAGCTCGATCCAAAGGTGCTCTCATATGAGGGCAAGATGTACGACGCGATATTCACCGGCGCCATGATGGCTGACGAAAAGTACGATGAAAAGTGCTTCTTCAGCTTTGCCGACGTTATCGCCGATATGATACCGGAGATGCGTTCGAAGATCCTTTACGGACGCGGCGATCAGTCGCCGGCGCTCGGAGGTGAATTTACCGCTCTCGAGCTTCCTCGGATACCCGGCGTTCCGTCGCTCGTCAAAAACGACGTCCCGAAGGGCGAAATCAGACTCATGAACGTGGAATACCGTTTGGAAAGTATCGCCGCCGCGGCTCCCGAACAGTCTTTGCTCGATCTTCCGACCGAGATATCTATCCCGGCTTCCGGAAAAGCCGACAGCATAGTTCTTCTTCTCGGAGCGGGGAACGCGGTACGCAGAGAAGCGTGGAAGATTATGAAAAAGCTCTCAGACGTCACGGTGGTATACGCGGACGGCACGAACTGCGTCACCGATCTTGAATACGGCTACAACATTTACGATATAAACGAGCGTTTCGGGAATCCTCTCGGATCGATGTATTACAGACACGAGGGATACAGCGGCACCTTCGCCATAGATCCGGCGTACAGAGGCAAGAAGTCCGACGGCGGCGATCTCACTCTTTATTCGCTCGAGATAAGGCTTCCGGAGCGTGACAGGGAACTTAAAGAAATAAGGATAAAGGCGGCGCCCGAGGCGGAAGCACCCACTTACGTCTTCGCCGCGACGCTTGCGAAAAAGAAGAAATGAGCGAAAGGTACTGCGTAGATTACCACACCCACAGCAATTTTTCCGCCGACGGAGACCGCTTCCCGGATTACTCCATTGAAAAGATGTGCGAAAAAGCTTGCGAGATCGGACTCAGCGAGATAGCGATAACCGATCATTACGATACGAATCCCGTCCCGGAGGGCATTGATTTTTATCCGAGCGACCTTTTCGCCGTTGAGGAGGAAATAAAAAAGCAGAGAGAGAAATTCAAGGGCAGACTTAGGATCGTCTACGGCGTCGAGCTCGGTCAGCCCACTCAGGCTGAGGACGTCGCTCTGAACGTTCTCTCATCGCATGAATTCGATTTCGTCATCGGCTCGCTTCACAACAACAGCGGAGAGATGGATTTTTGCTTCATAGATTACGCGCACGCAAGTAAAAACCGTCTTATCTCCCTGTGGGATACGTATCTTAATGAAACGATCGACCATATCAGGTGGGGGAGGGGAAGGTTCCACACGCTCGCTCATCTCGGATATCTCATCAGATATTATACGTATTCCGGTAACGCCGATCTGATCTCCTTCGAGGATAAGACCGACGTGCTGACGGTGATATTCAAGGAGCTTATGGAATGCGGCATCGCTCTTGAGATAAACACCTCCGGATGCAGGCAGGGGCTCGGCGATACGATACCGCCGGACTATTGTCTGAGACTTTACCGGTCCCTCGGCGGCGACAGCTTCACCGTGGGAAGCGACGCGCACAAGCGCGATCACATCGGATACGGCGTCCGCGAGGCTTACGACAAGCTGGAAGCTCTCGGTGTGGATCACGTGATGATCGCCGAAGGCGGCGTTCTCGTTCCGAAAAAATTTTGAACCGCAAAAAATTCAGGAGAATAAAAATGAAGATATTGTTTCAGGGGGACAGCATAACCGACGCCGGCAGAGACCGCGCGAATTACCATGACATGGGAAGAGGATACCCGAAGTACGCGGCGCGGAAGATCTCCGAAATGTACCCGGACGTTGATTTCGAATTCATAGACCTCGGCATAGGCGGACATCAGACCAAGGACCTGCTCGCGCGTCTTGACAGCGATTTTATCGATATTTGCCCTGATATCGTCTCGATCCTCATAGGCATCAACGATGTGTGGCATCACGCTCAGAACAGGGACTGGATCCCCGGAGAGCTTTTCGAGAGCAATTACAGAACGATCCTTACCGCGATAAAGGAAAAAACGAATGCGAAGATCATGATCCTCGAGCCGTTTTTGCTCCCGGCGCCGGATAAGGAGTTTTTCAGAGTCGACCTCGATCCGAAGATCCAGATCGTAAGATCGCTCGCGAGGGAATTCGCCGACGAGTTCATACCGCTTGACGGCATACTCGCCGAGGCGTATACGAACAGACCTTATACCGACTTTTCTCCCGACGGAGTCCATCCGTCGCCCCTCGGCGCCGAATTCATCGGCGGAGAATACGCAAAGCGCGCGAAGAAGATAATAGACCTTCTCCTTGCAAAATAAGGAAACAGCATGATAATCACAGTCACACCGAATCCCTGCGTGGATAAAACGTACGTCACCGAAAAATTCGACATATACGATATGAACAGAGTGGCTTTCGTCCGCGCCGATTGCGGAGGAAAAGGGATAAACGTCTCCTCCGCGCTCAAATGCCTCGGCGCCGATACGATGTGCCTCGGCTTTGATTTTGTCGAAAGCGATCCTTCTCCTCTCGGAAAAAGCCTCGATGAAAAGGGCATCCCTTACGACTTCGTGAAAGTCGAGGGACACCTTCGGAACTGCATGAAAATATTCGATAAGAGTATAAGCCACACCGTGGAAATAAACGAATACGGGGCTCCGGTAAAGCCCGAGGACGGCGAAAGACTCATTGAAAAGACAGCGCAAAACGCCGCGAAAGCTTCGTTTGTCACGCTTTCCGGAAGCTTGCCCGCCGGACTCGGCGAGGATTTTTACGCAAACTGCGTAAAGCGCATAAAAAGCGCGTCGCCCGGATGCAAAGTGGTCTGTGATTCGGAGAAAAAACTGCTTTTAAGGGCGGTCGCCGAAAGCCCGTTCATGATAAAGCCCAATATATTCGAATTCAATTCCACATTCGGATGCGGCGTGAAGACCGTCTCCGAGCTTGACTCCGCGGCAAAGCGCGTCGCATCGGAATACGGGATAAGCGTTGTCTGCGTCTCGCTGGGGAAGGACGGCTCGTACGTTACCGACGGAAAAACGTCATACGTCTGCGAGGCGCCCGAGACCGTCGTGCGTTCCATTCAGGGAGCCGGAGATTCCATGATAGCCGGTATGTGCTTCGCCTTTGAAAAAGGAGCGGACGTTACGGACGCGATACGAACGGGCGCAGCTTCCGCCGCGGTGTCCGTCTCGAAGGAAGGCGTGGGCTTCGGGACCTTTGATGAGATCGAAAAGGTCCTGTCCGCCGGTGTGAAAGTCACAAAGCTGTGAATTGAAAATCGATCCGCTTTCAGCGGATGCTTTTGATTTATCGGCTTATCGGCTGAATATGAAATCAGACTGAAATCGAAATCAGACTGCTTTTCCACAAAAACCGCCCGCCGCGTTTCGCGGCGGGCTTGATTTGTGCTTATTCAACTGAGGTCATTTTGCAATCGCTTCCTTGTAAATTTCAAGAAAACTCTTTTCGGGATCGTATTCCTTGAGCCCGCCGTTTTTCGGAGCGATATTGTTCATGATATATTCAGCAAGCGCATCGATATATTCTTTTGTAAAAACTGTGTCTGTTCCGAAATCTTTTTTCACCGTATACATCGCATCTTTGCATATTATAAAAAGAGTTTCGTATACGTATGCCTCGGGAACATACCTCCCTGCTTCAATGTACTGATACCTGCAAATATACGGAAGCGAGCCGGAACGCCCTTCAACGTATATTCGTTTCTTTTCATTTAACGTTTCAAAAGAATATTCATCGCACTTTTCAAACGTTTCAAAGCCATCAAATACGTTCTGATGCAAATATAACGAATCTTTCAGATCGTATTTTCTGAATTCCGTTATTTGTTTGCGAACGTCGCCTTCCGTCCTGTAAATTCTATATGCGTACTGCCCGTGATCGGGATAAAAGACGACGTCCTTCAACAGCGAACCATCAGAGGAGTATTCCGGGAAGACCGCCTCTATCGGAACAAAGCAGTCATAATACGCGTCTTTCAGAGAAAAGTCTTCATAATCGCCATAGTAAAAATCGGGGTCAGATATCTTTTTATCCAGCAAAACAGCATTTGCAAACTCTTCGTATTCGGCATACCCTCTGTCATCGATTTTCAGAACGCCGTTGATAACCGGGGAATTACCTTCGTTATCCCCTGTAGCTGCATGATCCCCCTCTTCTTCCGAGAGTTCAATTTCCGGCTTCTCTTCTTTTGTTTTTGAACTGTCATGATCCGCTTCAAAATCAGTTTCATTCAATTCATCGTTCTCAGAGGTTTCTAAAGAAAAGCTTGCCGTGCTTGTCGTTTCTGCTTTTCCGGAATATTTGCTTTCACAGCTTAAAATTGAAAAGGCAATACAAAACAAGATGCTTATGACTTTTGTTATGTTTCTCATTTTCATTCCCCCCATGTTTGTGAATAGAAAGTGCTAAGATAATTTCGAATAGTTGCGTCACAATACTCACAAATTATATTATTTGTATAAACATACTCTGTATTGTCATTTTCACCCCAAATACAATTTGCAGACATTCCCGGCTCCTTTGGTCCATCGGGATCATAATATATACTGTCAAATTCAATGTGAAGATGTGGTCCGTATGAGTTTATGTTCATTCCGGAACCTCCAATATTCCCGATTTTTCCCGTATCCCCTTTATGTATAAAAGCCTTTTCGGCGTTTATATCAAAAATCGCGCCTGATCTTCCGTGCGTATTATGTTTTAAGGCTTGCGGTAAACTAAAACGTGGTGAAAGCCTCGGATATCCTCGGCTCGGGCGGAAAATCGGCGCGTAAACGCTCTGCTTGTACGGTGCAAAAAGTATTCTGCGTGATCACTATATCATACAAAAGGCGGTTTGTCAAGATGTTTTTCGAAATAAATCTCAAAATTCCTAAATTCTACAATAATAGTAATCTCATTGCCTTCCCCTTGAGGGGAAGGTGGGCGCGGAGCGCGCGGATGAGGTGGTGATACCCATCTGATGGGTGCTTTCTCTGTGATGTAAACGGCGGTTTGAACATTCGTTCTCACGCCAAAGCCGATATCAAAGGTGCGGCACCACCTCATCAGTCTCGGTTCCCGAGACAGCTTCTCCTCAAGGAGAAGCCAATACGCTTTGACCTGATGAGTGTTTTTGTGCGAAGAGAGCGACGTGTAATTGTACTGCAAAAAGCTGATATATCAGGAAAAGCCTCACATAGAACGAGGCGACACATTGCCTTCCTCTTGAGGGGAAGGTGGGCGCGGAGCGCTCGGATGAGGTGGTGCCGCCACTTTGATGAGTGCTCCGTATTATATAGGCAAAGCTTTCTTTCTCTCTTCGTTGTACTAAGCCCCGCGATACAATCGCGACGTATACGCCGTTTGTCTCGCCACAAACGGCGCAAAGGGCGTCGGGGGACCGACCCATGGTCCCCCGAACTCCCCCATGGGCAAAGGAGCTTCGCCCCTTTTGAATCCCTGTCAAGCTGTCGCCCTGATGTGGTACTGCTGTGCGATGTGTGATATAGGGGGTGAATGTATTACGAATGAGTTATTCTTTTTTCGCTCGCG
>Ga0079305_1002946_pt1 | contig 12734 bp, 14 predicted proteins | sample LMS_cellobiose_e_FD_79183 | JGI IMG/M metagenome (GOLD analysis project Ga0079305, IMG submission 79183) | Rumen-fistulated moose microbial communities from Alaska, USA - LMS_cellobiose_enrichment | ecosystem: Host-associated > Mammals > Digestive system > Stomach > Rumen fluid ... | reverse complement strand
GGCGTTTCTGAATTGTCCCATTACGGCGCAGGTGGACCACCATGCCGACAACCCCGGCTTCGCCCGCTTCAATTGGGTGGACGGCGACGCTTCCGCCGCCGGGTGCATGGTGCGGCGGCTGATGGCGCTGCTGGGCTGCCCCTTGGATTCGCAGATCGCGCAATGCCTGTACTGCGCCATCAGCACGGATACGGGCAATTTTCGTTTTCAGAATACCACCGCCGAGGCATTTGCCATCATGGCGGAATTGATGGACGCGGGGCTGGATCTGCCCCGGGTGGCCCGGCCGGTGCATCAGGTGCGGGAAATCCCGGCGGTGCGGCTGCTGGGAAGGGCGCTTGCGTCTCTGCGGTTTTTCGTCGGGGGCAAATGCGCCTGCATGCGATTGACCCTGCAGGATTACGAAGCGGCGGGGGCGCTGCCGGAGCACAACACCGGCATCATCAATTACGCGCTGGACCTGCCGGGGGTGGAAATGGCGTTCCTGGCAGAGGAAAGGGAAAACGAAACCAAGGCCAGCCTGCGCGCCCTGCCGCCCTGGAACGTGGCGGCCATCGCCCGGAAATTCGGCGGCGGCGGCCATCACCTGGCGGCCGGACTAAGGTATGACGGCACGCTGGCGCAGCTGGAAGCGGCCCTGGAGGAGGAAATGACGCGCCTGGCGGAGAGCGGGCAATGAACGGCTTTTTGAACCTGCTCAAGCCGCCCGGCATGTCCTCCGGCGCGGCGGTGGCCGTCTTGAAGCGCCTCACGGGGGCGCGGGTGGGCCACGCGGGCACCCTGGACCCGGAGGCCGCGGGGGTGCTGCCCATCATGGTGGGCCGGGCCACCCGGCTGCTGGATTATTTTCCGGACAAGAGCAAAAGCTATGTGGCCGAAATCGCCTTTGCCGGGGCCACGGACACCCAGGATGCCCAGGGCGCAGTGACCCAGGCGGCCCTTCGCGTGCCGGGCCGGGAGGAGATCGAGGCCGCCTTACCCGCCTTTCGGGGCGTGATTTTGCAGTCTCCGCCCGCTTATTCTGCCCTGAAGCGGGGTGGGATGCCCCTGTATGCCCTGGCACGGAAGGGAGAAACGGTGGAAACGTCGCCCCGGGAAACGGAGATCCGCAGCCTGGAACTGGGAGAAAAGACGGGGCGGGACGGGTATATGCTGCATATCGACTGCGGCAGCGGCACCTATATCCGCACCCTCTGCCACGATATCGGCCAGGTCCTGGGGGCGCCCGCGCATATGCGGTTCCTGCTGCGCACCCGGCACGGCGCGTTTTCCATCGGCCAATGCGTGACGGTGGAGGAAGCGATGGGCGCAGGGGACGAGGGCGCCATGGAAAAGCTGCTGCTGCCCCTGGATTTTCCGCTTTCCGCGCTGCCGGCGCTGCACCTGCCCCCGGCGTACTGGAAGGCCGGGCGCAACGGCGGAAAACTGCCCGCGGAGCTGCTGCCCAAGCTGAACGAAAAGGAACGCTGCCGGGTGTACGCGGAAAACGCGCTGCTGGGCGTGGCCCATCGGGAAGGAAGCTGCATCCGGTTCGACGTGGGGCTGGCGGGAGGCGAAGCATGATGGAAAACAGGGAACGGCTGCGGGATATCCGCTGCTTCCTGCTGGATATGGACGGCACCTTTTACCTGGGGGACCGGCTCATTGACGGGTCCCTGGCATTTTTGGACAAGCTCAGGGAAACCGGGCGGCAATGCCTGTTCCTCACCAATAATTCCTCCAAGTCGGCCTCCTTTTATGTGGAAAAGCTGTCGCGCATGGGCGTGCCCGCCCCCTTCCGCCGGGTGCTCACCAGCGGGCAGGCGGCGGCCCGGTGCGTGCTGGAAAAGTATCCGGGGAAAAAGGCGTTTCTCCTGGCCAACCGCATCGAAACAGAAGAGCTGCTTTCCCTGGGCGTGGAAACGGATCAGGAAAACCCCGATTACGTGCTCATCGCCTTTGATACGGAGCTTAACTATCAAAAGCTGACCGCCCTGTGCCATCATGTGCGGCGCGGCCTTCCCTATATTGCCACCCACCCGGATTTCAACTGCCCCACGGAATCGGGCTTCATTCCGGATATCGGCGCCACCATCGCCTATGTGCAGGCCAGCACCGGGCGGCGGCCGGACATTATCATCGGCAAGCCCTATGCCGGGATCGTGGAGGAAACGCTGCGGGTGACGGGCCTGAAAAAAGAAGAAATGGCCATGGTGGGGGACAGACTGTATACCGACATCGCCACGGGAAAAAATTTCGGCATGCTGAGCATCCTGGTGCTGAGCGGGGAAACCACCCGGGATATGGCGGAAAAATCCGCCATCCGCCCGGATATGACCTTTGCCTGCCTGGGGGATATGATCCCCTGCCTGTAATAAGGAGCGGCTATGAACAAATATGTGCGGCGGGGGCTGGTGGGCCTTTTCTGGATCGGCGTGTGGCAATTGCTGGCCATGGCGGTGAAATTGCCGCTGCTGCTGCCGGGGCCGGGGGATACCCTGCGGGCCCTGTTCCGCCTGGCCGGAACGGCGTCCTTCTGGCAGAGCACCGGCATGACCCTTGCGCGGGTGGCGGCGGGATACGTCTGCGCCGTGGCCGTGGGAGTGGTCCTGGCGGCGGCGTGCCATCGCTTTCAATGGCTGGAGGCGCTTTTATCGCCGGTGCGCACGGTGATCCGTGCCACGCCCGTCACCTCCTTTGTCATCCTGGTGCTTTTGTGGATCGCCCGGGGACGCGTGCCGGTGTTCATTTCGTTTTTGATGGTGCTGCCCATCGTGTGGACGGGGGTGCAGGAGGCGCTGCGGGCCGTGGACCGGGACCTGATGGAAATGACCCGCGCCTACCGCTTTACCCGGATGCAGCGCCTCAAGTATCTTTACGCGCCTTCGGTGCGCCCGGGCTTTACGGCGGCGTGCATGACGGGGCTGGGCTTCGCGTGGAAATCCGGCATCGCGGCGGAGGTGATCGCCCTGCCGGCCCTTTCGGTGGGGGGAAACCTGTATAATACGAAGGTGTACCTGGAATCTGCCGATCTGTTCGCCTGGACGCTGACGGTGATCCTTTTGTCCATGGCGCTGGAGGCGGCGCTGAAGGCCGCCATGCGCGGAAGGAGGGAAAAGCCATGATCCGCCTGGACCGCGTTGCCTTCCGCTATCCCGAAAAGCAGGTGTTTTCCGGCCTGACGCTGGAATTGCCGGGCCGGGGCGCCGCGGCGCTGATGGCCCCCTCCGGGTATGGAAAAACCACGCTGCTGCGCCTGCTGGCCGGCCTTCTTCAGCCGGACGGCGGGGCCATTCGGGGCATGGAGGGCAGGAAATGCGCCTTTCTTTTTCAGGAGGACCGGCTGCTGCCCTGGCTGACGGCGGAGGAAAACGTATCGCTGGTCAGCAATGCCGAAGCGGCCCGGCACTGGCTGGCCCAAATGGAGATACCGGATGGGAAAGCCTATCCGCGGGAAATGAGCGGCGGCATGCAGCGCCGCGCCGCCCTGGCCCGGGCCATGGCCTTCGGCGGGGAGGTGCTTTTGCTGGACGAGCCCTTCAAGGGCCTGGACGAGGCTTTGCGAAGCCGCGTCGCCCGCCGCATCCGGGGGGTATTCCCCCTGACGGTGCTGGCCATTCACGACCCGGAGGAGGCGGCGCTATTGGATGCGCAGATCATTCACCTGGACGCGCAGTAAACGGGGAATTTTTTGCGGGAACCTGCTCGTTTTTTGTCGACAAGCACGCCTGTCCGTGCTATAATATCCAGGAAAGAATTGCCTGGCAGCCGTGCAAGAAAATGGCACGGCGGGTCGTTATATGGGTGAATACGGAAATGGAGGAACGCGACGATGAAACGCATGATAGCTCTCTTGGCTGTGCTGGCGCTGCTGTGCGCCGCCGTGCCCGTCCTGGCGGACGACGGAACCGATAATCCCTTCAACATGGGCCCGGGGTCCACGATGCTGCGTTCCCTTGCCCATAACTGCCCCAACACCGGCATCATGCTGCCGGAAGTCTTCAGCCCGTACCAGACCACTTATTTGCTGACGGTGGCGTCCTGGGTGTCCAGGGTCAAGTTCACGCCCGTGGCCATGGATGCGGCCGCCGTCATCACCGTCAACGGCCAGGCGGTGAGCAGCGGTGCGGAATCGCAGATCATCCAGATGACGGATAAGCCCCAGGAGGTGCAGATCCAGGTCACCAACGGCAATTCGTCCACCCTGTATACGGTCTATCTCCAGCGCCGCCCCAGTGAAAAGCGCACGCAGGTGGGCGCCGCGCTGATAAGCGAGATCTTCCTGGACAAGACCACCTGGAAAATGGCCATCGACCGGGTGGATATCAAGTGGCGGGGCAACGACTATCAAAGCGGCAATCTGTCCACCTTCACCAACCCCAACGTGAAGCCCAGGGACCGGGTGGACGAGGTGGACCCCCACTGCGTGCTGTATTACGGCACCAAGGCGAACCCCGTCCGCGCCGAGAACATTGAAATCTTCCGTCAGCATTATCTGGATTACGGCAGCAACCTGTATACCATCATCCACATTGAAGACGTGATCGTGGCCGTGCTGCCCTACGGCGCGGATTACTGACCATCAACGAAAGCCGCCCGGGACGCATGTCCTGGGCGGTATTTGGTTGAATATTTTTACAGCGCCAGGCCGCTTTTCCGTGCCTGGGCGCGCTTTTTTGCGTCGGCTTTGGGGTTGATCATATGCTCCTGATGGGCGGCCCTGCAATAGGGCCGCAGGGCGCAGCCTGCGCAGTCCGGCTTCTGGCTGTGGCATACGCGCCGGCCGTGATAAATCAGCCAGTGGTGGGCCTGGCTCCAATCTTCCCGCGGGAGCAGGGCCATGAGCTGCTTTTCCGTTTCCTCCACCGTCAGGGCGTCGGAAAGGCCCAGGCGGTTGGCCACCCGGAACACGTGGGTGTCCACCGGGATGGCGGGCTGGCCGAAGGAAAAGGCCAGCACCACGTTGGCTGTCTTCCTTCCCACGCCGGGAAGGGCCGTCAGCTCCTCCAGGGTATCGGGCACCCTGCCGCCGAATTTCTCCACGATCATGCGGCTGGCGTTCACGATGTTGACCGCCTTGCTCCTGAACCCGCAGGATTTCACATAGGGGAAAATCTCCTCCGGGGCTGCCTTCGCCATGGCCTGCGCGTCCGGGTAATCCCGGAAAAGGGCGGGAGTCACCTGGTTCACCCGCGCGTCGGTGCACTGGGCGGCCAGGATGGTGGCCATCAGCGTTTCAAAGGGATTGGTGAAGTGCAGTTCCGGCCCCGCGCCGGGATACAATTCCGCCAGCCCCTTTAAGATCGCCCGCTGGTTTTCGTTCATGGCTTTTTCCCGCTTTCGTTATTTTTTGAGGAACACGTAGAGCGCCACGGCGGCCGCGCCCACAGCGGCCATCGCCGCCAGGAACACCACGTTCTTCCTGGTGAAGCGCAGCTTGTCCACTCCGCTGTACACATAGCCCATTTGCTGCGCCGGGGGGATCACCACCCGCAGGAACAGCACCAGCAGCACCGACTCCAGCGGGAAAAGCGCCAGGTTTTTCACGATCCGCAGCGCGTCAAATATCGCGTAATGCTTGCCCAGCACCAGTTGGTAATACAGGTACATCACCGGGGTGTTCAGCACGATATTGACGAAAAAATCAATGCAGAACCGGGAGAGCGTCACCTTCAGGGCCGTGACCTCCGTGCGGTATAAAAACAGCGCGAAAATCAGCGAGCCCGCGATTTCAATGAAGATGAACGGGAAAAAATAGACGCCGGTGGGGAAAAGCAGGCAGCCCAGCGTATCGCTCACCGCCGCCGCCGCAATGGCCACCACCGGGCCGAACACCATGGCGCCAAAGGCGTTGATGAAGAAGGCCACATTGATGCGCAGATTGGCCGCGATGGGGATGCTGACGGATTTGAGCGCCACCCGCAGGGCGATCATCAGCGCCGCGAACAAAAGCACCCTGAGGCTTTTGAATTCGCCGGCCGCCTGGCGCCAGTAGGCCCGGGAAAAGGGCGTGTCGTAAAGGGTCTTGCTGTTGCCGGAACCATTTTTTTGCATGAAAAACCGCCTCCTTCAGATGCATTCATAGATCCGCAGAGGCAGCTTGAGACTGTGCAGCGGGATGCGCGGCAGGCACCGCACCGGCGAAATGCCGGCTTCGTTCCATGGCAACTCCCCGTCCATGGACACTTGACGCGCCTGCGACTACTCTGCTTACGAATCAATCATCTGCATTGTAGCATGATTGGCGCCCAAGGGCAAGAAAAAAACAATAGGAATGCATTTTTCTTTGGAAAATGGGGTTGCAAAATACCGCGAGGGGGTATATAATATAAATACCCATATGGGGTATATGAAAGGAGATAAGGACATGGACGGAGCGGACCGGGCCTGCTGCTGCGGCGCGGGGCAGGGCCCCAGGACCAAGGAAAGGACGCCGGAGGAATACAAAAAGCTGGTGAACCGCTTAAGCCGCATCGAGGGCCAGATCCGGGGCATCCGGGGCATGGTGGAAAAAAACGCCTACTGTCCGGATATCCTGGTGCAGGTGGCGGCGGTGAACGCGGCCCTGGCCGCCTTTAACCGGGAGCTTTTGTCCTCCCACATTCGCACATGCGTGGCCCGTGACATCCGGGAGGGGAAGGATGAAACCATCGACGAACTGGTATTGACCCTGGAAAAATTGATGAAGTAAGGAAATGCCATGAAGCAATTTACGGTCACGGGCATGAGCTGCGCCGCCTGCTCCGCCCGGGTGGAAAAGGCGGTATCCCAGGTGCCGGGGGTGACGGGCTGCTCGGTGAGCCTGCTGACCAATATGATGGGCGTGGAGGGCACGGCCAGCGAGGGCGATATCATCCGCGCCGTGGAGGAGGCGGGCTACGGCGCCGCGCCCCGGGACGCGGACCGCGCACGCACCTCCCCGCAGACGGAGGAGGACGCCCTGAAGGACAAGGAGACCCCGCGGCTGAAAAAGCGGCTGGCGGCCTCCCTGTGCCTGCTTTTGCCCCTCATGTACGTGTCCATGGGGCATACCATGTGGGGCTGGCCGCTGCCCGCGTTTTTTGATGAGAATCCCGTGGCGGTGGGCCTTGTGCAGATGATCCTCTCCGCGGTGGTGATGCTGATCAACCAAAGGTTCTTTATCAGCGGCTTTCGTGCCCTGCGCCGTCGTGCGCCCAATATGGACACCCTGGTGGCCCTGGGCTCGGCGGCCAGCTTCGCGTGGAGCGTCTATGTGCTGTTCGCCATGACCCGCGCTGACGGCGGACACGCGCATGGGGATATGCATTTCTATTTTGAATCCGCCGCCATGATCCTGACGCTGATCACGGTGGGCAAGATGCTGGAGGCCCGCAGCAAAGGCAGGACCACCGACGCCCTGAAGGGATTGATGCGCCTGAGCCCCCGGACCGCCGCCCTTATCCGGGACGGCCGGGAAGTCACCGTGCCAATTGAGGAAGTGCGGGCAGGGGATTTGTTTGCCGTCCGGCCCGGGGAAAGCATCCCGGTGGACGGGGTGGTGGTTTCCGGGGAAAGCGCGGTGAACGAATCCGCCCTGACGGGGGAAAGCATCCCCGTGGATAAGCGGGAAGGCGACGCCGTATCCGCCGCCACGGTGAACCAATCCGGTTTTCTGACCTGCCGGGCCGTCCGGGTGGGGCAGGATACCACCCTGTCCCAGATCATCAAAATGGTTTCCGACGCGGCGGCCACCAAGGCGCCCATCGCCAAGATTGCCGATCGGGTGGCCGGCGTGTTCGTGCCGGCGGTGATTGCCATTGCGGCGGTCACCACCCTCGTCTGGCTGCTGCTGGGCCGGGAGTTTGGCTATGCGCTGGCCCGGGGCATCTCCGTGCTGGTGATTTCCTGCCCCTGTGCCCTGGGGCTGGCCACGCCGGTGGCCATCATGGTGGGCGGCGGCGTGGGCGCAAAGCACGGCATCCTCTTTAAGACCGCCGTATCCTTGGAGGAAGTGGGCCGCACGGAGATCGCGGCCCTGGACAAGACCGGCACCATCACCCAGGGCAGCCCCGTGGTCACTGACGTGATCACCGCGGAGGGCGAAACGGAAGAAACGCTGCTGGCGGCCGCCTATGCCCTGGAAAAGAAAAGCGAGCATCCCTTAGCCAAGGCCGTGGTGGCCTATGCGGAGGCGCAGGGCATGGCCGCGGCGGAAACGGAGGATTTTGCCGCGCTGCCCGGCAACGGCCTGACGGCGGTATGCGCGGGGCGGTCCCTGGCGGGGGGGAATGAGGCGTTCATTTCCGGCCATGCCGACATATCGGAAGCAATGAAAAGCCGCGGCGCGGCGCTGGCCGCCCATGGCAAAACGCCCCTGTATTTTGCCCGGGACGGCCGTTTGCTGGGCATCCTGGCGGTGGCAGATACCCTGAAGGAGGACAGCCCGGAGGCCATCCGGCAGCTGAAGAACATGGGCGTCCGCGTGGTGATGCTCACCGGCGATAACCAGGCCACCGCCCGGGCCATCGGGCAGGCGGCGGGGGTGGATGAGGTGATCGCGGGCGTGCTGCCCGAGGGCAAGGAGCAGGCCATCCGGGCCCTGAAAAAACAGGGCAAGGTGGCCATGGTAGGGGACGGCATCAACGATGCCCCGGCCCTGACCCGGGCGGACATGGGCATCGCCATCGGCGCGGGCACCGACGTGGCCATCGACGCGGCGGACGTGGTGCTGATGAACAGCCGCCTCACCGACGTGGCCGCCGCCATCCGGCTGAGCCGCGCCACGCTGCGCAATATCCATGAAAACCTGTTCTGGGCGTTCATTTACAACATCATCGGCATTCCCCTGGCGGCAGGGTGCTTCATTCCCCTGTTCGGCTGGACGCTGAACCCCATGTTCGGGGCGGCGGCCATGAGCCTGAGCAGCTTCTGTGTGGTGTCCAACGCGCTGCGGCTGAATTTCTTTGACGTGTACAGCGCGAAAAGGGATAGAAAGATCAGAAAGAAGGAGAGAAAAACCATGGAAAAAACGATGAAGATCGAAGGCATGATGTGCATGCACTGCTCCGGCCGGGTGCAAAAGGCCCTGGAGGCCGTGGAAGGCGTGGAAAGCGCCCAGGTGAGCCATGAAAGCGGCACCGCCGTGGTGACGCTGAGCAGGGATGTGGCTGACGACGTGCTGATCAAAGCCGTCACAGACGCGGGGTATACCGTGGCAGAATAAGAATAAAGCGGGGGAGGACCGTTCGATGGAAGCAAAGAACGGTCCTCCCCCGAAAACTCTCTCCAGGAAGCCTGGATGAAAGAGGAGGATTCGATTCAGCAATCCCGCAGAGCCGCAGAGGCTCTATTTTTTTATCGTCAGCGTCTGATAGGCTTCGCCGTCCAGGGTTTTCCAGGTGAAAGTATCCGCTTTCCAAAGGATATAGCCCCGGGGCGAACCGTTTTTCGGGAGGGACACGGAGCCGGGATTGAAATACCGGTAATCTCCCCGATCCTCCCAGGCGGGCACATGGGTGTGCCCGCAGAGCAGGATATCGCCCTTTCTCAGCGGCGGCAGATGCCCGGGGCCGCAGGCGTGGCCGTGGGCGGCATAGACGGTGAGGCCGCCGGAAAAGAATACCGCGTAATCCGCCAGCACAGGAAAGGCCAGCATCATTTGATCCACTTCTGCGTCGCAGTTGCCCCGGACGCAGAGGATGCTTTCCTTCCGATCATTCAGCAGGGCGGCAGCCTGCCGGGGGTCGTACGCCGCGGGCAGATCATTCCGGGGGCCGTGGTAGAGGATGTCCCCCAGCAGGATCAGCCGTTCCGCCTTTTCCCGGTCAAAGGCGGCAAGCAGCGCCCGGCAGGCGTCCGCCGCGCCGTGGATATCCGAGGCAATCATCAGCTTCATGGGGGCGTCCTTTCTATTGCTTGATGTTTGTGCTTTCCAGCAATCGCTGCACCTCGCCGAAGTATTCTTCCACCTCCGCGTCGGTAAGCTTCATGTGCTTTTGCAGCAGGGCTACGATTTTGGTGGGGCGGATGCGGGCGTAATACTTCACCGCGTCCACATTCTGCCGCCAGGCTTTCATGGTAAAATGCTTCCAGCGGGTCAGGTGACGGGGCAGGAGGGTTTCCAGGGTTTCCTCCCAGGGGGCGAAGCGCGCCTCCACATAGGGCCATTGGAAGGATAATTCCAATACCTCCGCAAACCTTGTGAGGAAGCCGGCCTTCATGTCCGGCACGTTCAGAAGCGCGGCCAGGGGTTCGTGCCGGAAGCCCTGCACCCTGTCGTTCACTTTTTTGATGTAGTAATTCATGGGCCCGCTGTCCAGAGACAGAAAGCCCGCTTCCACATCGAACAGCAGGTATTTCCATTTGCCGCCCGGCACCCGGTAAACCCGCACGTTGGTAAAATCGTTATTGCCGATGATGATTTCAAAGGCGGCGTGGGTGAACAGGCTGTCGATATCCAGATTGTCCAGCACATACTGCAGGTTTTCCGCCTCGTTCAGGTCCCTGGTTTTGCAGAAATCGCACAGCGCCAGCCAATCGGTGTTATCGCCGTTGTTGACGAATTCATCCCGCCCCGTGCGGGCCAGCAGGTCGATCTGGTCGATCTGCGCGTCCTCCGTCACGCCCTCCCACTGGGCCACGAAATGCTTGTTGATCTTTTCCCGCAGGTTATAGTGTCCCCAGTATCGGCCGTTGATGTAGACCTCGATGGCCAGGGCGTCCTGATAGCAGATATCCAGCGGCTCCGCCAGGGAAGAAATCACCGCGTCCCGGAGGCGGGTGGAAAAAGCGTCGGAATTGGCGCTTCGGAGCAGCAGGGACTTATAGCTGTCATAGTCCCGGTGGGGGAAGGGGTTGAAATAAAACCGGTCCGGCCCGTACGCCTTCCGGGCGAAGACGGCGATGGATTTTTGGTTGTTCTGCCGGGCGGAGTGGCCCGCGGTGGTGAAGGTGCCCATTTGGTTGATTTCGCACACGCCCTGGGCGTTGAAATATTCCACGTTGGCCGGGTATTCCCAGTCATGCTCGTAATTGGGGTAGCTTTGGCTGCTGCCCGTCACCAGCAATCCGGTTTTATTGTCAAACAGATATTTTTCGTCCGTCACCAGGCACACCACCGGCACGGGCTGCTCCAGGCCGATCAGGTACGTGGCGGACACCGTTTCGGAGGGCACCAGATTGTCCCCGAAGGCGCGGACGCGCAGTACGCCCGTTTTTTCAAAGGTCACGCCGCCCTCCGGCAGCGCCTTGGATTTTTCCGTGGGGGTGGAGCCGTCCAGCGTATAGCGGACGGTGATCCCCTCCGCCGCCCGGGCGCCGGCCGTCACCGGGCCCGCGTAAAACCCGCCGGGCGCCGTCAGCGCGGGGCTGTCCGCCCGGGCGGGATACGCGGCCTTGGGGTTGGCCTTGCCGGGGGTAGCCTCGGCGAAAAAGCCGTATTCCCCGCCCTCCGCCTTGCCCCAGGAAACGCTGCCGTACTGGGCGGGGATATGGAGGCAGGCCAGCTGGGTTTCCCCGTCCCGGTCCGTGAGGATCACCTTTTCTCCGGAGGAGGACAATTTGAAATTGGCGTAATAAGTGCCGCCCTTTCCGGGGTTCATGTCCTCGCCCGTGCAGTAAATGAGGATATACCCGCCCGCTTTCACGGTGGTTTTTTCGGGAAAGGCCCACTTGGTCAGGTTCTTTTTGCTGTCGGAGAGATAGCAGCCGCTCAGGTCCACGCTTCTGCCGCCGTCGTTGTGGATTTCCACCCAGTCATACGCTTCGCCGTTGATATAAACGCCGTTGGAGGTCATCACCTCGGAAATGATGAGCTCCGCGGAGGCGGGCACGGCCAACAGAAGAAAAAGGCAAACCAGCGGCATGATCCTTCGCATCTTCATCCTTCCGCCCTCATCCGTTCCTGACCGCCGCGGTGACGGCCTTCAGCATCCGCAGCACCAGTTCCCGGTAGTCGGCCAGGGCGTTATACGCCCCATCCTCCGAAAGCACGCCGCGCTTGAGGCCGGCGGGCAGATTGCCCTCCGCGTCGCTTTCAAAATCATGCCACCAGTTTTCGCTGCCCAGATAGCCGGAAACCTCCGCGGCCCGGGCCGGCGCGCCCTCAAAGGCGTCCAGCGCGCTGCTCAAGGCGGCGTTGGCGGCCATCAGGGCGTCCAGGGACGCCTCCATTTTTTCGATGCGGCGAATCTGCCGTTCCGCTTTCGTCATTGTCTTTCTCCTTCCGAATCCTCAAAGGGCCGCGTAGGGGCTCTGCTGCTTTTTCTTTTTGTCCGGGTCGATGAATTCCACTTCCATCCGGTCAAAGGGGACATCCTCCATGAAGTGCTCCGGCAGGAAGCGCGCCTGGCTGAACTGCTGCCAGTCCCGCTCATGGCGGGGCAAAATCAGCGGCCGGGGCATATCCAGCCTGCGGCAGGCCGCGTCCAGGGCGGTCTGCCACTCGCCGTGGGCGCAGTCCACGATGGTGTCCTTTACGATCTTGGTTTTGTGCATCAGCCGCACCCAGATGCCGGCAGCCATGGGATCATCTCCTCTCCCGGCTATTATGGCATAGTTTGCCGCCGATTTCAAGGCAAAAAACGTGAAAGAGCCCCTTCACAAATGCGAACATATGTGCTATAATGGCCTGGAATCTGGAAAGCGGCGGAGGCAGGCATGGAAGAAAGCATCATCGTCCGGGGCGCCCGGGAGCATAACCTGAAAAACATCAGCCTAACCATACCCCGGGACCGATTGGTGGTGTTCACAGGGCTGAGCGGGTCGGGGAAATCCTCCCTGGCCTTTGATACAAT
>Ga0079305_1002942_pt1 | contig 12759 bp, 9 predicted proteins | sample LMS_cellobiose_e_FD_79183 | JGI IMG/M metagenome (GOLD analysis project Ga0079305, IMG submission 79183) | Rumen-fistulated moose microbial communities from Alaska, USA - LMS_cellobiose_enrichment | ecosystem: Host-associated > Mammals > Digestive system > Stomach > Rumen fluid ... | reverse complement strand
GGTGAAGCCGTGGGCGTCGAGGAAACGGCATCCCAGACGGTTCTCGATGAATTCGTATGCAGCGTAGAGCGCACCGCGTTTACCTGTTCCGAAGAGATAAATGTCTTTCCCGACACATTGGACAACCGGATTTTGTTCCGTCAATCCATGCTGTCCGGCAAGCTGTTCCGCCCGCCCGGTCATGCCGACAAAAATACGGCAGGCGGCGGGGGCTTGGGATTTCTTCACGATCTTGAAATCCGCCCCGGTGACTTGCTTGAGAAAATAGTGCAGGTCTTCCGCGGCAAGTTTTTCAAGCTGTGTCGGCGCATCGGCCGTAACGATCGTGTAAGCGGTCTTGCCGTCCGCCGCCAGTTGCAGTTCCGCGCCTGCCGCAAGGCAGGGGAACAGCGCCAGAACCGTCAGCAGCGGCACGAAAAAGATGTTTTTCATTCGATTCGTCCCCCGTTTCCCCGAGCCGGATCGCCCGGGCGTCATCTCATGCCGCCCGTCCAGAACTCGACGTTGGGGTCGGTGGTGTTGGTATGGCCGCCGCCGTCCTGTTTCAGCCACTGCGTGGTGATCCCGCCGCAATGGGCGTCCAGATAGAGGATGTTGAAGTCGCCCTCGTGGCGGCCGCTGAAATTCGGATGTCCCATGTGTGTCGAGTCACCGGCGGCGAAGTAGCTGGAATTCCCGTTGGGGCGGACGTAATCCATCAGGCTCATCATGGTCGACGGCTTCTTGCATCTGCCCTGCTTCATCACGGGATAATTGGCGGACATGGTCGCAAGAGTACTGCCGCAATTCGGATTTTTCGCATAATGATACGTCTGGCCGATCCCGAGATACACCCGGGGATACTCCACGCCGCTCCGCAGGATCGGCTTCATCTGCGAAGGACAGTTCATGACGGCGGGATAATTCTCCGGCCGGTCCGCTTGCGGAACGGTTGCGGGACTCGGGCTGCCGAAAAATCCGGCTTGTGCCAGAAGAGCCCCCCAACGGCTCGTTTCCCCGCTGCCCGTCTCTATCGGCAAAACCCAGCCCTCGTAGTTGGAGGAATACATGGATTCGTAGGTCCCGAGATTTTTCATATTGCTCTTGCAGGAGGCCCTGCGGCTCGACGCCCGCGCCCGGTTGAGCGCCGGCATGAGCATCGCGGCCAATATCGCGATGATGGCGATCACGACCAGCAATTCGATCAAGGTGAAACGGCGTCCGCGGATCTGCTTCTTTTCATGCTTTTTCAGGCGGTTATTCATTTTTTCTCCTTTTCCGTCGGTTGGTTTTGTCAAAAGAGTTTGTCGTTTGACATATTCAGTTTACTGCCCATTCGATACAGAACAACGTTTCTCAGTTACTCCCTCCCATTTCACCTTTCCTTTTTCGGCTCTGTCATTTATCGGGACTCCTGATGATTCAGATCACTTGATGCCGGTCCATTTTCCCTGTCTGCGATGAACGCGCTCACTCCGGCAGAAAATCTTTAAGTTCGTCCATATAAGGTATCGATTCCGCGGCGCCGTGACGGGTCACGGCAACAGCGGCAGCCGCGGCCGCTGTTTTCAAGGCATCTTCCGGCTTTTTGCCCTGAACCAGAGAACCCACGAAATACCCCGTAAAGGTATCGCCCGCACCGGTGGTGTCAACGGCATTCCCGGCATTCGCCGCCGGAATCTGCATGAACTCGCCGCAGCGGCCGCGGTATTCGGCCCCACGCGCGCCGAATGTCGTCAAAATATTGCAGCCGGCGATCCGTTTGCCGGCGCACATTTTCAGATCGCGGGCTTCATTTTCATTGACCAGAAACGTATCTACCGCTTCAAGGGGCAGATCGCCGATCGTTTTATCCATCGGGGATGGGTTGAAAAATATCCTCAAATTCATTTCGGCGGCGAATTCGATGCACTCTTTCAGGGAAGAAATTTCATTCTGCAACAGAACGATGGATCCTTCCGGCATTTTCCCGAGCGCATCGCGGACGATCCTGGGGGTTATTTCGAAGTTTGCGCCGTGCAGCAGGATTATCGAATTTTCTCCGTCGTCTGCGACCTGGATGACCGCACATCCGGTCGGCTCATTCCGCAAAACTTCGATCCCCGAGCAATCGACATTTTCTTTTTCCAGCAATTCTTTGAGAAACATTCCGTCCCGGCCGATCGCTCCGGCGTGAGCGACTTCGACCCCTGCGCGGGCAAGTGCGACGGACTGGTTCAGCCCCTTGCCGCCGGCATGCCTGGCGACAGAAAAGGACGAAAGCGTTTCTCCGGGACGCACGATATGCGGCACCCGGTAAACGATGTCGATATTAAGCGAACCGATATTCAGCACTCGCACGGAAGCAGTTCCTTTTCAGATTTGGAATTCCGCAGAAAATTTCCGAACGAAATCATCGATGACCGTCTCCTCCTCGATCGGGCGGGCGGGACGGGTCATGTATGGTTCCATAAAACCCAATTTACTCAATGCGTATTTCAGTCCGGCGGCAACGCCGCAGCAGATATTTTCACGGAATCGGTAAACCTTCTGCAAATCGACGATCCACTGCTGATATTTTTCCGCGGCGGCAGTATCGCCGTTTCTGCACGCTTCATACATTCCGACATAAAGCTGGGGAGCAAGATTGGCTCCGCTGTTGACGCCGCCGCATGCTCCGGCACGCAAAGCCCCGCGGAGCATGGTGTCGGGACCCATGAAAAGCGATATATCCCGGTGATCTTTCATCCCGGAAACAACTTTTTCGAAATTGGCGGCATTGCCGGCGCTGTCCTTGTAGCCTGCGATCCCCGGCAGCTTGAGGATCTCGACCACCAGTTCCGGCGGCATTTCGATTTTGGTCATCGCCGGCATGTTGTAGACGTAAACCGGCAGCGGCTGTTCGGCCCCCAGGATGCGGTAGAACTCCAGAAGTTCGCGATTTTCCAGCGGCAGGTAGCACGGCGGGGCGGCGACCACGCCGTCGGCTCCGGAACGGGCGGCAAAATCGGCAAGCGCGAGATAATCTTCGAGGTTGTCGGCGCTTATGCCGACCAGCACCGGTACGCGCTTATTGCAGTTTTCGACGGTTCTGACGATCGTCTCCTCTTTGATTTTCTGCGGCAGCGCCGGCCCCTCGCCCGTCGTCCCCAGGACAAACAACCCGGCGACGCGGTTTTTTATCAGATATTCGTGATGTCGGCACAGCGACCGGCGATCCAGCGTTCCGTCGCATTTCAGCGGCGTCACCACCGGCGGAACGATGCCTTCGATCCGTTTTTTCATGCTCCACAGGCTCCCCGGTAATTGAGGTATGTTTTTCACAACTCGGGGAAATATAGGACGGTAAAAAAATTTTTTCAAGCCGGGCGGCCCGGATACGGAAAAATTATTTGAGAAATGTTTAGTAAATGTTTCGCGGCGACTATGGCAGACACAGTTTGGGGCTGACAAAAAACGACGATCTTTCGGGCACGTTTTTTCCGCCGGAAATCAGTTTGAACAGCTCCTGACAGGCGAGTTCGACCATCAGTTCGCCGCCGAGATCGACGGTCGCCGGACGGGGGCGTATCCCCGCCATGTGTTCGGGGGAATTGTTCCCGCATACCAGCAGGGGGAGCGGACCGGCGCCGCGGCACAGGGCCAGATGCAGCGAGGGCAGGAGAAAACTCTCCGGAATGAAGATCCCGTCGAAATTTTCGAAAAGACCTTTTTCCTGCGCCCGGAGAAAAATATCTTCCAGTTCCGCGTGACTGAGCGTTTCGAGCGCCGGGGTGTCGAATTTCAGCGTTTCGAAGTCGATCTTCTGCGAAAAACACTCGAAGCCGAAGCCCTCGCAACGGGCGGATATGCCGGGATTTTGAGCGGGGATATCGATGATCGCACATTTTTTGCAGCCCTTGCCGATCAGATAACGCCCGGCCAGCCGCCCGGCCAGTTCGTTGCCCATGAGAACATGGGGGGCCCGGTCGCTGAGGCGGTGGCTGTTGAGCCAGACATGAGGCATCGGAGCGATGCTCGCTTCGAGTTCCGGAGACGACAGCGAGAAGCCGAAGATGATTACGCCTTCGATTTTTTCCTGCATGCACTTGCGGCGGAATTCGTTGTCGGAGAGATCATAGGGCAGGAGCAGCAGATTCCACCTCTGCCCGAAGATGCGCAGTATCTGCTGCAAATAGGAAAAGAAGTTCTTGTAATAGAGGCTGTTCTGGGGCATGAACAGTGCGATGTTGCTGCCGGACGAAGTTTTTTTGCGCGGGTAATAATCCGCATCGGAAACGACCTTCAGGATCTTTTTTCGTGTTTCGTCGCCGACACCGGTCTGGCCGTGCAGCACTCTGGAGACCGATGCGGGGGAAACGCCGGCCAGTTCCGCCGCTTTTCTTATGGTCATTTTCATCGTTTTGCGCCTCCTTCCCTGCGGGCGCGGCTGTCCCGACGCCCGGCGGCCGCGTCTTCGTTCCGGAATTAATATGACTGCCGAAAGCGGTTTTGTCAACGCCGGAACGAAACAAAATCGCATTTGTTTCGCTGCGGCCCTTGAAAAGCCGCCGGAAAATGCTATAGTAGCATGCCGCGGAGGAACCGACCGGTTGTCCTCTCCGGACGATGCGGTCCGGACCTGTGAAGGACCGAAGGCTGATAGTATTTCCCGGAGAAAAAATCATGAAAAAAAATGTGCCGTCCCCGATGCTGATCTTCGATGGGGATAAAGATCATCGCCCGGAAACCGACAGATACGCAAGCGTGCAAGTTCTCGGCAAAACCGACAAATCGCCGCTTTCCTATCGTCCCGGCGAAGAGATGGTCTTTTCTTTCGAAGTCGATTTCGGCGATGTCGAACCGGGGAAATGGTCTCTCGTCTACGAACGAAAAGGGGACGATCATGTGACTTTCGGCGGCAAAGCTCCGGCGGACCGGCCGCTTGAGGTAAAAACCTCCATCGACCGCCCGGGATTCGTTAACGTCAACGCTTATCTGGTCGACGGCAGAGGGATCCGCCTCACGAAACTCGATTACCGCGGCAAGCAGGCGCCCATCGGCTTTTTCGCCGGAGCGGGGGTCGAGATCGAAACCCTCGCGGATTGCGGAGAACCCGACGATTTCGACGGATTCTGGGCAAAGCAGAAAAAACGTCTTGAACGATGTCCGTTCAGGGACCGGACCGAAAAGATCCTCGAAAAGGAACTGGAAGACGGCTTTGTTTATGCCGTCGGCATCCCGGCGCCGGGCCCCCGGCCCGCGACCGGATACATGACCGTTCCCCGGGGCGCGAAGGAAAGATCTCTGCCGATCCTGATCACTTTCGACGGCTACGGCCTTCTGCGCCAGTTGCCGCCCGAAAGCATCACGCCCGGCTGTCTCCATCTTCATATCAACGCCCACGGGCAGAAGCTGGGCGGGAACGATGCTTATTATGAAAAATTTTTCAAATCCGTCTGCACGGGAAACGTCGGCTACGCCTACGATCCGGAGCTGAACAAAAATCCCGAGACCTGCTATTTCAACGGCATGGTCATGCGTGTGCTGCGGGCATTGGAATATCTGAAGACCTGTCCCGAATGGGACGGCCGGAACATCACCGCCTCGGGCAACAGTCAGGGCGGACTTCAGACGATGTGGGCGGCGGCGCTGGACAAGGATGTCACAATGGCGACGCCCGCGGTCACCTGGTGCTGCGATCTGGCCGGTCCTTCGAAAGCCGGACGTCTCCCGGGACTGTACCCCATCGCATATCAGCCCGCTCTGGATTATTATGATGCGGTGTTCATGGCCAGGCGGATCACGCAAGCGGAGGTGACGATCCTCCGCGGCGGGCTGGGAGATTACAATTGTCCTCCGTCCGGTGTCGCCATAAGTTACCGCAATCTTGCGACTCCCGTCAAAACGATCCGCTGGTATCAGGGCAGCGACCACGGGTTCGTTCCGGAAAACCCGGAAATCATAACTTGGACGACAAAAAAATGACCCTTTCTGTTTTTCCCTGCCGCCGACACATCTCCGCGCCCGGCACGATCGCCGGGAACGATTTTGACGACGTCGGAAAAGATCGGATGGAAACCGCGAAGGGGCCTTCTCTTCCGGACATCGGGCGCCGCGAGGCGATCGGAAGCGCCCGCCGCCCCGTCGCCGTCGACGCCGGCGGCCGCCCGCTCGATATGTGAGCTTGTCTTTAGAGAAGGCTCTGTTCCCCGCGCGGGTCGGTGAACGGCCCGTATCGCGCGGACGAGCAGCGATCCGCTCCCGTCGCGCGTGATCGGCGGCCTCGTTTTTCTCCACTCAAAACACCCCGCTTTTCCCGCAGGGGATGGGGGTCCGGGGCGTTCCGGAAAGGTCAATCCCTGAACTGCGCCGAGTCGAAGTCCGCCCGCGGGGGGAATTCTTTCTGCCGCACGGTCCACGTGCCGTTTCGGGGAACGGCGAAGGCGATCGTGACGGGCCAGGGCCAGAGCGAAGCGACCTGACCCGAAAAAGCCGCGCCGTGCGACGAGAAGCGGACGAGTTCCGCCAAGCCGTAATGGCCGTCTCCGCCCACGGGCAAAGCGTCTTCGCCCAGAGCCGTCACGGCACAGGCGGCGGTGCCGTGGGGCGGCACGACGCCCAGAGGGAATTCGTCGCCTTGGGCGTAAATGCCGACAAGGCGGTTTTGCGCAAGGTCCCAGACCATGAATTTTTCCGCGGCGGCGGGCAGGAGTCTGTCGTCCAGCACGAACCACGGGTGAAGGCGCTCATTTGTGACGTTCATGACGGTGACGACGCTCCGGGCGGGCAGTCCGTCCCGCGCGGGAAGGCGGGTCACGAAACGGGAGGGGCAGACGGGATCGAAGGGATCCAGCAGATCCGCCGGGATCCCGCAGGAGGGCACGACGCGGCGCATCATGCGCAGACGGTCCTCGTCCAGTTCCTGCAGATTTTCGCCCAGCGCGGGCACGCCGCCCGCGAGGAACTGGTGCATCACCATGAAGCGGGCCTCGTCGTCGGTGAGGTCTCCGAGAGAAAGCCTGCCGTGAGGCGTGTCGGCCAGCGGTTTCGAACAGCGTCTGATCGCCGCCGCGTCGGGATCGTTGAAGCGCCACGCCCCCTGCCAGGCGCGGAACATTCCCTGCCGCACCCGGTGCCATGCCGGGGTGGGATTGTCCTCCTGCCAGCGGGCGTAGGTGTCCGCCCCGGTGCGCTGGGAGTCGGCGAGGCCCGCGAGACATCCGGCGTGGCCGCCGCAGACGTTGAGAAAACTCTCCTCCCCGATGCCGCGCCGGACCGCCTCCAGCGCCTGCCGGTAGCTCATCGTAAGATTGCTCTTCCTGTCATGGAGTCGGCTCTCCTCCTCGTCCGTGAAGAAACTGCGGGTGAAGTCGATCTTGAAATAGCGGAATCCGGCCAGATACAGGGCGCGGAAGGTTTCTTCGAGCCACTCCCGCACGGGGGCGAAAGAGAGATCCAGCACGTGACAGGCCTGAGAGACTTTGTAGCAGACGGGACTGCCGTCGCGCTTGCGCAAGATCCAGTCCGGATGCAGACGGGCGGTCTTGGAGTCGGGATTGACCATGAAGGGCGCAAGCCAGATCCCCGGCGTCATGCCGTAACGGGCGATCCGACTTGCCATGGCCGCCAGTCCCCCGGGAAAATGATCGTTGGTCTCCAGCCAGTCGCCGAAGAGGGTGTGGTACCCGGCGTCGACCTGATAGACGTCTCCGGGGATGCCCCGCTTTTTCGCCGCGGCCAGCTCCGCTTCGAGGATCTCTTCGGTGATGAAGGGGCCCCAGTAGTGCCAACTGCTCAGCACGAAGGGCGCGGGATGCCGCGGGCTTTCGACGTGGTAAAAGGCGCAGACGCTCGAAGCGTGTTCCGCCAGAAGCGCGTTGTAATCTTTTCCGAACCGGACGGCAAGGGTCGCCGTGGCAAGGGTCTCGCCGGGGGCGATCTCCTGCCCGTGAAAGTCGGCGTCGGCCGAGAAGATCTGATTTTCGAAGTAATTCCCCGGCCGGGGATTGTTCCGCATCCGGAGCATGGCCGGGTGAAGATGGGGCTCCACCCAGCTCATCAGCATTGTTCCCGCAGGCCGCTGCACCAGAAGTTCGGGGTCGGCCGAAAACTCCTCCTGCTGGTGGATGAAACTGTAGGGCTTCTCGTGTTTCAGCCGCTTGCCGCAGTGGCAGGCGGCTCCGTCCCAGTTGCACGATCCCGAAAAGACGGAAATGCGTTCGACCGCAACGGCGGTTTTGCCCGTGTTGCGGAGTTCCGCCCGCAGGAGCATGAGTTTGCCGTCATGCGAAACGAACTTTTCGTGTTTCAGCTCCCGGCCGGGGGCGGTGCGCAGAAACGTCGTGAGCGTTCCCGGACGCTTCTCCCGTTCGGCGGGGCGGCTCTTTTCGACGGGATCGCTCCACGCGACCGTCTCCCCCGTCAGCACGGGAGGAGTGAAACAGGGCGCAAGGGACAGAACTTCGTCAACACGGATATCCGGCATGATCCATCCCCCGGTTCAGTCGATCGATTCCACGACGACGTTGCGGAACTCCATTCCGGCGGGCAGGACCATGACGGTGATGAATTTCTCGGCGCCGAAGAGCCACATTCTGTTGGTGTTCTTTTTGGAGGCTCCGGGTTTGACGGTCCATTCGAGGGCCGTCCACTCGGCCTTGGGCGTCGCGGAGGGGCAGCAGAGGTAGCTCCAGCCGCCCAGATGTTCGCGGACCGCCGCCCCGGCGGGATAAGCCGTTTTGACCGGATTTTTCACCTCGACCTCCCAGAAGCCGTCCTTCTGCTCGACGCGGACGATCCGGGAGCCGCTGAGGGTGTGGCAGGGCAGATCGCGCATTTTGCCCGAGGGATCCACGTCGAAGGCGATGTAGCTGTTTTTCGCGACCCACTTGGAGCCGTCCTTGATCTTGAAGACCTTGTCGCCCGGGTTGACCGGCGCGGCAAGTTCGGTCTCGGTGTCCGGCCGCGCGCAGACGTTGGAGATGTCGATGATGCGCCCGTCCTTGCCGACGGAGTAGAACCCGATGCTGTACCTGCCCTTGACCTGTTCCCCCGGAGCAATGCGGAATTCGCCCTTGATGCGGTACGACTTCCCGGGGGCGATGGGGAATTTTTTCGACGAGGTGAACCAGGCGGTCTTCTTCACCTTGAACTGTTTTTCGCCCGTCGCTTCGAGCCGGTCGGGGTGATTGACGTCTTTGAGCGTACTGATACCGGTCACGACCTCCGCCTGCAGTGCGAAGGCGGCCGCGGCCAGAACGGCCGATCCGAACAGAGTTTTCATTTTCTTTGTCCTCTTTCTTTTTCTTCCGCCGGTTTCAGGCCGGGGAAGATCGACTTTTTTTCAACGCTGGACGATGCGCAGTTTGCGCAGATCGCCCTTGAAGAACTTCGGCTTGCTCCCGGGGGGAAGGCCGTAGGCGGCGGTGTGGCCGCCGAAACAGCTGGCCGAATAGATCACCTGACGGCGGTCCAGGGGGAAGCTCCGACTTTTGCCGTTGCAGCTGAAAGTGATCGTCTTGAGATCGTAATGGACGGCAACCCGGTTCCATTCGTTCACCTTGAGTTCCAGTTTGGTCGGGAAGGTGCGGACGTGCGGGGGCTCCTCGTACCAGCCGCCGCGGAGCATTCCCCAGCGGGTCAGCAGCGAGAAACTGTTGATGGGGTAGATGCCCTGGGTGCGGAAGAGCACCATCTCTTCATCGGACGCGGGACGGATCTCCATTTCGAGCGTGAAAGCGCCCCGGGGCAGGGCCTCCATGGGAAGGGCGACGTAACGGCCTTCGCCGTCGAAGCGCAGGAACCACGACTTGTCGGCGTCCTGCATCCAGACGGGAACGGAGGTCTTGTCGCCGGGAAGAGTGCCGCGCCGGAAGCTCATCCCCGCGCCGTAGTGATAAGCGCCGCCCAGCGTGGCGACGAAATCGGGCCGTCCCTTGACCATCATCATCGCGCCGTTGGCGGGATCGAACCTGTAGTCGAGATCGACGATCCGGTCCCCGGCGACTTCGACCGTGACCGCCTTGCGCCGCGTTTCGCTGTAGACGTTGAGTTTTTCGGTCCCGGCGGAGAGCTTCCGGGGCAGCAGCGGCAGGGAGTGCCACACTTTGCCCTTCTCGGTCAGCACGCGCAGAGAGAAGACCGGGAACTTGAACCGGCTTTTGACGCGGAAGCGGAAACTCGCCTCTCTGCCCGTGAGTTTCAGCGGCAGATCGAGCTGATTGCAGGCCGCGTCGAACTGAAAGTACGGCCGTCCCGGCAGTTCCACGGCGTAGTGTCCGCCGTTTTCGAGGATCTTTTTGACCGGGAAGGAGAACTTGCCCTGCGCAAGATCGGCCTCGAAGACCGCTCTTTCGGCCTTGTCGGCGTCGATGGCAAAGAGCGCTTCGCGGTAGTTGCTGCCGATTCCGGCGTGTTTGAGTTTCAGCCCGTCCTCGAGGGTGTCGTAGCTGAAGAACTCCCGGTTGCCGTCGTTGAAGGCGCCGCGGGCCTTGACTTTGCCGGCGTTGAGCACCCGCATCGTGCCGCTGAGGTACACGGGCGGCCGGGCGGTCATGCCGACGCGGAGCACGATCTGCCTGTTCTGATCGAACTCGGGCTTGTCCTCGACGGCGCGCATCTCGTCGCGGTTGTCCAGCAGTTCCACGTGGCGCAGATCTTCCTTCGAGGTGACTTTGCCGGAAACGACGTAACCGTCGCCGTCGGGGGAAACGCTCCACTCCGCTTCGACCGGAGCATCGTCGCGGATCACGTGGCGCACGTACTGATAGATGTTGTTGTAACTGGGCAGCAGTCTGATATAGAGCATGTTGGCGATGCGCCGTTCTTTGCCCCTGCTGTCGGTGAGGCGCAGTTCCGGCACCAGCACCTGACTTGCCGTGAGTTCCTCGGTGGGGATCTCGAACGTCTGCGCCTTGTAGTCGCCGTTGCGGTAGTGGAATTTATGGGTTTTGACCGTTTTGCCCGACACGGGATCGCGCAGGATCAGTTCCGCGTCGCCCTCGAACTCGGGCGAACCGTCGGGCAGCATGAGAAATTCGAAACGGAGGATCTCGCCCAGTTTGAGCTGGTAGCGGTAGCTCAAAACCGCGTTGGGCAGCGTGATGTCGTCGCCCTTGCGCGGCACGAGCTTGTTTTTGGTGATGAGCGAATTGAGGTAGATCATCAGCCGTTCGACGCCGGACCCCTTGTAGATGGTGGGCATGAAACAGGTGTTTTCGTTCCACTCGTTCCACTCGAAGGGCACGATGTAGTCGGGATTGAGCGACAGGCACTCCTCGAAGGATTCGCGGAGCGTTTCGCTGCCGCGCTCGGAGGCGTTGACCCGGCCGGAGAAATTGTTGACGTAGCCGAGGCCGCAGAGAATGCCGAACAGCTTGCCCCTGTTGCGGGGATCGGTCATGATCTTCCACGCGATGGGACGGTAGAACTTGTAAAAGAATTCGCCGTCGATCCGGCTGCCGTACTCGCCGTCGTAGTCGTAGACCCTTCCCATGCCGTAGAGATAGAGGCCGTCGCAGACGTCGAGATAACTCTGCACGGTGTCGGTGTACCACTTGACGTCTTCGGGTTTGAGTTTGCGTCCGTTGGCGGTGAAGCGGCCGTAAAGCCTCTGGCCGGGGATCTTCATGCAGGCCGAGAAGAGGAAGGTGTCTCCGAATTTCTTATGGGCTTCGTCGAGCATCTTTTTGAGGTCCTGAGGGGACATCAGCGTCGCCTCGTAGCTGTTGATGACCGCCTTGCCGTTGACGCGCCAGACGCTCTTCGACTTGATCGCCAGTTCGACGACCTTGAAGAAGTTCTTCCGTTCGTTGTAAGCCACTTTTTCGGAGGAGTTGCCCCGTGAGGGGTAGACCGCGGGCATGATGCGGAAGTCGTCGCTGTAGTGTCTGTCGGCGGCATCCAGAACCATCTTCATGCGCAGGCGGCCGCAGAGGGGGGCCAGTCCGGCGATGCCGTAGCGGCGGGCGATCTGGAAATCGGTGTTGAGACTGGCGTCGGTGTTGTAGTCGAACTTGTTTCCGGGATAGCGGTGCGAACGGTCGATGAAAAGCGGCCGGTCGTTCCAGAAGTGGAGAAAATTCTGGAATGTACCGTACTGCACCTGCTGTTCGGGAAAGACGGCGATGCCGCTTGTCACCTTGCCCGGACGCTCGGGGATCTCCACCGCCGTGATCCCGCATACGGCGGCGGCAAGCATGAAAGAGAGGAATTTTTTACACATTTTCTGTTTGCCTCATATTTGAAATCTGTTCGGTCCGGGACAGGGGATCCCGGCAGACGAAGGACCCGTTCCGGAAGAAAGGGCCCTCTTCGGCCTCCCGCCGTTCCGGCGGAAAAAAGCGCCCGGCGGGCCCCTGTCAGTAAGCTGGCTGTCTCCAGGAGGGAACGAACTGGTGGTACGGTTCGCAGTAATTGTGGAGACCGGTGAAACTGCGGATCTCGTTGAGCGTGCCCAGAGCCTCCACGTGGCCGTCGAACATCGTGGCGTTGAAACGGCCGTTGTGGCGGTTGGAGACGTAGTCGAACTTCGCCGTTCCGTTCCAGCGGCCCTTCTGAAAATTCGCTTCGGAAGCGACGCCGGTGTGTTCCGAATCGAAGAAGAGGATGTACCACGAGGGATTCTTGAGCCGGGCCAGTTTGTGCGACGTGGAGGGGTTGCCGTCCGGCCAGTTGCCCGCGGCGACGATGTTGTGCCCGTAGCTGAAGGCCATGGGCGTGTAGTTGGCGGTGAGACTGTTGACATAATTTTCGCTGGGATCGCGGCTGGGACAGCCGTTGAACGAACGCCCGCCCTTCCAGGTCTTTTCGCTGACGGCG
>Ga0079305_1002940_pt1 | contig 12771 bp, 6 predicted proteins | sample LMS_cellobiose_e_FD_79183 | JGI IMG/M metagenome (GOLD analysis project Ga0079305, IMG submission 79183) | Rumen-fistulated moose microbial communities from Alaska, USA - LMS_cellobiose_enrichment | ecosystem: Host-associated > Mammals > Digestive system > Stomach > Rumen fluid ... | reverse complement strand
CTCCCCCGCGGCATCTTGCACGTTGATAGAGCTGCTGGTGGTGATCGCTATTATTGCGATTCTGGCCGCAATGCTGATGCCTGCGCTGCAGCAGGCACGGGAGCGGGCAAAGGCCATCGACTGCAACTCCTGCCTGAAGCAGATCGGCACGATGTATCACATGTACGTGAGCGACTATGACGGATATGCCCTTTGCGGACTCCTCGACACCACGCACACATGGTATACGGCACTTGCGACACTTTACAACGGTTCGAACTATGAAATTTTTTCCTGCCCGAAACATCCACCGGTTAATTTGAAAAACAAAAGTTTCACTCTGAGCCAGTTCAAGGGACTGTCGATATCACAGTACATGACTTATGGTCTCAATGCCCTGACATTCGGCCAGTGCAACAGGAAAAACGGAAATTATGCAACACAGAGCAAGCTGCACCAGGTTATGGCTTTCCCGAGAAGCCAGAAATTGATCGTCATCGCCGACACGACTCCGCCGGAGCTGAAAGGGAGCTTGGGGGATGGTTATATGTTTACCGCCAATGTCTCCGTATGGCCCAAGGTCAAGACGGGCAAGATCGGCGCCGTCCACAACGGGGCGGCCAACGTTCTGCATCCGGACGGTCGTACGGCCTCCTACGGCGTCGGTGAACTGGGAGATGCCGACGGGAAAATCGGTTTCTGGGAACAGCGGGTGTTTTTCAATCCTCAACTGTGGAAGCCGACCTACAACGTATTGGACAATGTCCATTGACACAGGTGCGCGAGATGAAAAAAATTCTGCTGATATGTTTGCTGGGCGCATTGTCTCATCTTGGAGCTCTTTCGCCCGGATCAATACAGATCACTTCCAAGGCAACGGAGGTTGAACGATATGCCGCGCAGGAACTTGCTGCCTATATCGAAAAATCGACGGGAAGGAAATTGCCGGTCGTATCCGGAGAGGCCCTGCCGGAGAAGCCTGCATTTCTCATCGGCCCCGTTCTGACGGCGAAAACGGAGGGCGGTCTGCCGTCCGGAATGGATGACAATACCGCGATCGTGGAAAAACGGGGCAAGTACATAGTCCTGACCGGACGGCTGCCGGAAGTGCGGGGAAACCTGTATGCGGTTTACGATTACCTCGAACGGCAGCTTGGCGTCCGCTGGTTCACGCCGGAAGCGGAAATCGTTCCTCAGCACAAGGAAATTCCGGCGGATTTCGCACCCATGAGGACTCAACCGGCATTCCCCATGGGGCGGGCCATCATTCGCGGGTGGCTGTCCGCCCGCTTCGCGCCTGAACAACGCAGCGCCTTCTGTGCCAGAATGCGCCAGACCGGCGCCTGGCTGCTGTTCCGGCTGGGAGAGGACGGCAAATACGGGTTCGGCATCCACAACCGTCCTCTGGGACACTCCATACCGTTCATCATTCCCCACAAAAAGTATTTCGGGCAGCATCCGGAGTGGTTCGCACTCATGCCTGACGGCAAACGATGTACCTGGTCTGGAACAAGAGGCGTCAAAGTGGCCCATCTGTGCCTTTCCAACAAAGAGCTGCAGAAAGAGTTCACGAAAGAGGCCGTCAAATACTGGGAAGACAACTGGAAAGCCTCATGGCACAAGGCGGGGATACGCAACGTGTACCTTTCTTTGAGCGGTGCGGACAATCTTTCTTATTGCCGCTGCGGGAACTGCAAGGCGGAATATACGAAATACGGTCACAGCGGGCAGTACATCCGTTTTATCACGCCGGCTCTCAGTGAGCTGAAGAAACGGTACCCCGAAATCCGTTTCGGAATAAGCGCCTACCAGCATACCCTGGAGCCCCCCCGCGGTGTGGACGTGCCCGAAAATGTGGTTGTCGGCATTGCCGGACTGCACAACGACAACAGCAAACCGGTAGATCACCCCTTCAACAAGAGGTCTTTTGACGCTCTCAAAGCCTGGAGCAAACTGTGCAAAGAGATCAGGTATACTCATTACAGCGCCAACTACCACAACTTTCTCTTTCCCGTGGACAATTTGTTTATCCTGGCCGACGATTACCGGCTGCTGCGGAAAATGGGCGTCATCAGCATTTACGACCTCTCCAGCACCGGAGGCGTCGGGATCGACTTCGAAGAGATGCGTTTTTACGTCACGGCAAAACTGCAGGCCGATCCCTCCCGGGATACTCTCGCGCTGATTCGGGAATTCACCGACGGCTATTACGGAGCCGCCGCACCGTTTGTGCGGGAGTACATCGACTTTATGCACAAGCGGAGCGTTGCCAGCAAAATGCGGGTGACAAGCTTTTACAAATGCCCTGCCTTTTTCGACCTCGGATATCTGGAGCGGGCGGAGAAACTCTTCGCCGATGCGCGGGAAGCCGCGAAGAACGACCCTGTCATCCTCAAACGGCTGCGCAAGGACTATCTGCATCTTGTCTACATGGATCTGAACTGGACTTTTCTGCGGTACACCCCCGAGCAGTTCGAAAAACGTATCGCCCAATTCGAAAGCATTGCCGCAGAGTTCAAAATCAGGCATTTCGACGAGGATGCCCGCGTGACGCCCGGAAGCGTGGTCGGAAACGCCCGCGCACTTTTCTCCGAACTGCGGAAAACGGGCGGCCTGAAGACTTATCCGCCCATCAGATATTTCGGGTTCAGGAATCTGCAGGAAATCAAACAGCCTGACGGGCAAAAGGTCCTGAAAGTCCTTCCCGTGAACGACAATTGGGTCTTGCAATGGCTCTGTCCGCTCTTTTTCTCGCTTCCCGAAAAGAAATGGGATCTTTTTGTGGAAGCGGATGTCCGTCTGCGTGCGGATGCGGGGAACGACGCGCCCGTCTTCCGGTGCGGTTTCAGCGACTGGCAGTGCCGGGTCGTCAAAGGGAAAGAGATCAGGAAGGGATATCACCTCTATCCGGTCCTTCGGGGAATATCCGGTAAAAAGATGGGGTGCTACATCTTTTTCGCAGCCTTGAAGGAGCCCTCTGTGGAAGCCGTGTACGTCAAAAGCTTTGTCGTACGTCCTTCCGGCGAAGCGGAGAACGGGAAATAACATGATCTCGCCCAATGACTTCGATGGGAATGACACCCTGAAGATCCGGCAGGCGGTTGCCGCGGCTGAAGTCTCCGGCAGGAGGTGTGTCCGGATTTCCCGGCGGAAAGCCGATGCGCTTTCCGCCAGGGACTTCTGGCTGATCGACGAGGCCATTCTGCTGCCCGGAGATATGGAATTGATCATAGACGATTGTAAAATCAAACTCTCGGACAGCTGCCGGGACAATTTCATACGCTCCGCCAACTGCGGCTCGGGAATATCGGACATCTCCGTTCTGAGCAACATCAGAATTTCCGGCCGGGGCCGGGCCGTTCTGGAAGGTGCGGATCATCCCCGTTCCACGGGCGATGCCGGCAAGACGCTGGGAATTCGGACCTACGGGACCGATGCCGCCCGGCCGGAAGAAAAGCAGACCGGAGATTGGCGCAATGTGGGTATTCTTCTGGTTCTGGTCGAAAATTTCTCCATCACCGGGTTGGAGATACGCGATTATCACTGCTGGGGCATTTCTCTCGAGAAATGCGCCTGCGGTGAAGTGAAAGACATTCACTTCAACACCCGTGAAAAGCGCCTGATCGACGGCAAGGAGGAGACGGTTCTCAATCAGGACGGACTGGATATCCGCAAGGGCTGCCGTCATATTTCCGTCGAAAACATTACGGGAAGGAGCGGAGACGATCTGGTCGCACTCACGGCCATCCACCCTGAAATCAAGGAGGCGGGAACATTTGTGTACACCGAACTTTCCGGCTGTCCCGATCCGCCGGCAAACAACGATATCCACGATATTCATCTCAAGCACATCCACGGATATTCCGCAGGCGGCCATCAGATCGTACGTCTTCTCAACGCCTGCGGCCTCAGGATCCATGATGTGACGATCGAGGATGTGCGGGATACTTCGGCGGACGACCCGGAGCAGATCAGGGATGCGGCGGCCGTCAAGATCGGAGACAAAAATCCCGTGTGGGGCGGCGTGACGCCCTTGGGGGACACCTTCAACATCACTGTCGAAAATGTGGATTCCCGGGCCCGGCACTGCGTACTGATAGCCGGATCCCTTTGCGACTCCCGCATCGGCGGGATTATCAACCGCAACGTCGATTGCAGCGCCGTTGAGTGCACATCGGGTGAAGAAAATCTCCGCAATGTGGAGATTGCTCCACAAAGAGAAATGCTTCCGGCGGAAAAAGGAGAAGAAGAAAGATGGAAACGGAACGCGAATGGCAGGGGCGCTGGATCAATGCCGGTCTGACGATGGTGTCGCCGGACGATGCGCCGGGCGCCGCGCCTTATCTGCGCAAAACCTTCGTCTGTGCGGCCTCGCCCCGCAAAGCTTCGATCTTTCTCTGCGGTTTGGGATGGCATGAGCTGTATGTCAACGGACGAAAGGCCGATGACAGAGTGCTGGCGCCTGCGGCAACGCAGTTCGACAGGCATGTGAGCTATATCGAATATGATGTCTCCGCATTGCTCGGGAAGGGAAAAAATGCGGTGGCCGTTCTGCTGGGAAACGGACTGTTCAACTGCCGCGTTCCAAAATGGAATTTCGACAGGGCACCGTGGCGTGATTATCCGAAGCTTCTGTGCGATATCGTGGCAGACGGCAAAACGGTCGCGAAAAGCGATGCGAGCTGGAAGGTGCATGACAGTCCGGTCACGTTCAACGAAATGCGGAACGGCCAGTATTGCGATGCCCGGCTGGAAGTCCCCGGATTTGCCGATCCTGATCTGGATGACAGTACGTGGCGTTCCGCCGCACCGTGCATGCCGCCGGGCGGCCGGGTGATTCGCGAAAATATGCCGCCGTGCAGGGTCATGCAGAGTTATCCCGCTGTCGGTAAAATTTTTGTCGGCAGTTCGGAGACAACATACGATTTCGGGACAAACCTGACGGGCTGGTGCCGGATCAATGTCAAAGGAGAGGCCGGGGCTCTGGTGGAAATCGAATATGCGGAGCGGATCGATCCGGTTTCCGGACGCATCAACATACAGGAGATCGCACCGTACAAAGACTTCGGAAGATTTCAGACTGATCGATATATTCTGAAAGGGGCTCCCGGCGGAGAGGTGTACGAGCCGTCGTTCGCATATCACGGTTTCCGCTACGCACAGGTTCGGATCCTCGGCAATGCTGAATTGATGGATATACAGGCTCGGTTCGTGCATACCGCCTTTGCTTCGGCCGGAAGTTTTGAATCTTCGGACACGCTGCTGAATGCACTTCAGTGCAACACACTGCAGAGTTTCCGCTGTAATTTCACGGGCATTCCCACCGACTGTCCGCACAGGGAAAAGAACGGCTGGACCGGTGATGCCGCCATTGCGGCGGAAACGGGATTGTGGAATTACGACATGGCTGATTCCTACGCCCATTTTCTTCAGATCGTGGCGGATACGCAGCGGCCGAACGGTCAGTTGCCGGGGATCGCGCCGACTGCGGGCTGGGGATACAACTGGGGCGGCGGTCCGGCATGGGACGATATTCTTTTCGAATATCCGTATCAGGTGTATCTTTTTTCCGGCCGGACAAAGCTGATCGAACGCTGTTACGACAACTTCAAGCTCTATCTGGAGTATTGCGGGAGCCGCGCGGAGGACAATCTTCTGGATTTCGGACTGGGGGACTGGTGCCATTGGGACCGGGATGCGGCGACGCCGGCGGAGGTGACTTCAAGCGGATATTATTACCGGAATGTTCTGCGGACATCCTTTTTCGCCGATCTGCTGGGAAAGAGCGGAGACGCTGCGGATTGCCGGAAACTGGCGGAAAAAATCCGTCGCGCCTTCCTGCGGAAGTTTGCCAATCCCGACGGTTCTTTTGCGGACCGGTCGCCGACAGCCGCCGCGGCCGCCCTGTATTTCCGCCTGACGCCTGAAAAAGATGCTGCCCGAACAGTTGAATTTCTGGTGGAGCGGCTTCGCTGCCGTCGGCACAGGGCGGATTTCGGTATACTCGGTGCTAAATTCATTCCCAGAAGCCTGGCGGAATACGGTTATGCCGACGATGCCTTCGAAGTCTTGACGCAGAAAGAATTTCCCGGCTGGGGCTGGCAGATCGAACACGGCGCCACGACCCTCTGGGAAAACTGGAACGGAACGAATTCGCAGAATCACATCATGTTCGGCGATGTTTCAGCGTGGATGTATCAGTATCTGGGCGGCATCCGTCCGTTGAAGGAGACGCCGGGCTTCCGGAAATTCGTCATACGACCGTGTTTTATAAAAAAACTGGATCACGTCAAAGCATGTCACCGGTCGTCTTATGGTATGATCCGAAGCGAATGGATACGCTCCGGCGGCAGGATTGTCTGCCGGTTCGACATTCCCCCCGGCAGCCGGGCGGACATTATCTTGCCCGGGCGGATGATCGAAGATGCTGCGGGATGTGTCAAAACCGATGCCGACTGATATTTTCCCCGATGACCGAGCAGTCTGCCGACGTTACAGTTTTTTTGATTCGGAACGGTAATTTTTTAATATTTAGTTCGACTCAGGGGGGCCGCATCATGATGACATGGATCGATTATCTTGTCGTGCCGCTTCCTCGTGCATTCGTCTATTTCATGGCCTTTTACTGCCGCCGTCACCACCGTCCGGTCCACCCGGGGAGGAATCCGGGATATGCTCCGGCTCTTCCGCAACCTCACGAACAGCAAGGAGGTGGACGCGCTGGACGGCGACCGCGTGGAGGGTCACGTCTCCCCGACCGGCAAGAAGACCTTCGAGGCCATCGAAAAACGGGAGAGCGCGGGCAAGGCCGTCAGCAATATCTTCATCGGACGTTGAAAACCGTACGTGTTTTTACAAATAACCTCTGCGGCACAGCAGAGAAAAAAGAAAGGCAAAAAACATGAAAATCGCGTGGTTCAAAAAAATCATTTCTCCGGAAATCGGCGCAAATCTGGCCGGATACGGTCTTAACGATAAATCCGTGGCAAAGCTGGATGATCTTTTCATGACGGGACTTTGTGTCGATGACGGCGAAAACAGGATCCTGCTTGTGAGTTTCGACCTCATCGGACTGGATGAATGGTACTCGCGAAAAATCCGCCGAAAATGCGCGGAAATCCTCGGCATCGACGAGTGCGCGGTCCTGTTCTCCTGCACACACACGCATTCCGGGCCGGAGTCGAGAGTCAACGTAAAATCTCCTAAGCAGCTGAACGTCGGATACTTGGAGATGCTGGAAAAATGGATTCTCGATGAAGTCGGAAAACTTGACAATTTCCGCGAGTGTTCCGTCTACTTTTATTCCTCGAAATGCGACGAAAACCGCAACCGGCGCTACATATCGGCGTGCAATCGTTCAAGTTACATCCCCTTCCGCCGCGAACTCGTTCCCCTCGCGGGTGAGTACGCCGACAAGGAGCTGGGCGAAATCTGTTTCATCGACAGGGAAACGGGATTGCCGATCTATCTCATCGGCAACTACGCCGCACATGCGTTGTCCGGGCACGCCCCCGGACTGGGCGGACTGCGGATTTCCGCCGACTTTCCCGGCGCCTTCCGGCGTTACGTCACATCCGAAACGGGAGCAGAGTGCATGTTCATCTGCGGTGCGGCGGGCGATTTGGTTCCGCGGGAGGATGAATTGGGGGCCGACGCCATCGAAAAAACAGGGAGAAATTTGGCAAAAGCCGCCATCGGAGGACTCGTCGACTGCACCCGGAATCCTCTGCGTTTTCGCATGGATGACGCCAAAGTCGGCGCAAAGAGCAAATTTGCTTCGATTCCGCTCCGCAGACACAAAGCAGGTATCCTGCCTGAGTTCTATGCGGGAAAAACCGCTGTTGATCTTGAAATGCAGGTCGTTTCCATCGGCGACGTCTGCTTTGTCGGCGTTCCCGGGGAACTGTGCTGTGAACTGGGTCAGGAGATCAAATGGCACAGTCCCTTCCGCCGTACCTGGATTGCCTATAATTCCACGGCATACATGTCCTACATCGGCCACGCCAATATGCTGGTGGCCGGCGGCTATGAAGGCAGTGCCCAGCGCCTCACGGCAAAAGGGGGCCTTGCGTTGCTCAACACCGCTGCCGACGCCATGTTCGAGCTGCGGGAAGAACTCTGCCCCGCCGAGGGGAATGATATCTATCCCGACTGCGTCCAACGGGGTCTCGTCGACATTCCGGCCGGTCGCTGAAGATCGATTGATTTTCAGCCCCGAGAGATCATGGTCATCCGCATTCGGAGAATGCTGATCGCTTCAAAAATAATGCCGACGAACAAGTCAAGGAGTCAAACGTGAAGATCAAGTTTTTGCCGTGTTTGCTGGGAGCCGTCGTTCTGTTTTGCGTGCAGGCAAGGGAGAGCGGGACCCATTACGCCGCGGACGCCCTGAAACCCTACGTGGAGTCCGGCGAACTGCCCGGAGCCATCAGCATCCTCGTCAAAGGCGACGTGCAGGAAACCGCCTGCGTGGGCTGGGCGAATGTGGAAAAAAAGATCCCCATGACCCTCGATAAGATGTTCATGCAGTGTTCCCAGACCAAAGGCTTCTGCGGCGTCACCGTCGCCATGCTGGTGGAGGAAGGCAAACTGTCCATTGACGATCCCGTCTCCAAGTATTTGCCGGAATTCGAAAATCTGATGATTCGCAGCAAAAATGCCGCCGGAAAAACGGTGCTGACGCCCGCAAAAAACGTGCTGACCATCCGCATGGTGATGAACCACACCGGGGGATTCCCCTTCGAAACGCCGACCAAAACGAAGAAGGGCTGGAATCGGGTCTCGCTGCGTGACACGACCAGAGAGGCCGCGGCCAATCCCATCGGATTCGAGCCCGGGACCAAGGTGCAGTATTCGAACACCGGCATCGACATCGGCGCCGCCGTCGTGGAAGCGGTGACGGGCAAGCCCTGGGAGGTTTTTCTCAGGGAACGGGTACTGGATCCGCTGGGTATGAAGGACACCACGTTCAACCCCACGGACGAACAGCTTTCCCGCACGATCAGTCTCTACGATGTCAAGGGCGGAACAAAGGCGAAGTTCCGCGCCTTCAACAGATGGATGCCTCTGCCCCATAACGGACCGCAGATCCATCCCTCCGCAGCGGCCGGGCTCTGGACGACGGCGCAAGATCAGCTCAAGTTTTATAAAATGCTGATGAATTGCGGCAAAGGCGAAAACGGCGTTCGGATACTCAAAGAGGAAACGGTGAAAAAGCTTCTGGCGACGTCCACGCGTCCCGCCGGATTCAGCAATTACTCGCTGGGGTTTTCCGTGGGCAAAAACGGTTCTTCGATGAGACACGGCGGTGCATGGAATACCTCCAGCGACGTTGATTGCGAAAACAAACGGATCAGGCTGCGGATCGTACAGTATACCGGAACACCCACACCGTGGCTTGCAAAGTGGCGTGCCGCCGCAGACAAATTCTTTGCCGCGAAGGCCGACAGCGGAGCTGATGCATACACGGGCCTGCTCGCGGAGCGAACCGTGACCCCTTGACGGAAAAGAGCACAGCTCCGTCCGTCAATGAGAAAAATGACTGACCTTACCGGATGTTGGAGAGGGAGGTTCACGCTCTCCAACGGGAACGATGGCAAACTTTCGCCGGCCGGCGGTTCCCAAACCGCATCCAGATCGGCGGCTTTCCGGCAGGCTTCCTCGTAGTCGCAGGTTTTCAGGGAAAATTCCTTACGGACTCCATCTGCCACCATTAGCCGATAAGTAATAAGGCCCGTTTTTATCCTTAATGGGGAACTTTTGGGGAAGATAGGAAAATTTTGAGGTTAAAGTTGGTGCCCGGGACGGGACTCGAACCCGTACTCCTTTCGGAAGCAGATTTTAAGTCTGCTGCGTCTGCCGTTCCGCCACCCGGGCGCGGATGAGGATGTGTAAAAAATAACAGAGTTTCGCCGAAAAATCCAGTAAAGGAACAAAAAAAACGCGGATTTTCTCAAAATCGTTGCAAAGGGGGCGGAATCGTGCTATATTTCACGGAACGGATCGGAAAACGCGACGAAAAACACGGAGAATACCATGGTAAACATACTGAAAAAGACGATAGGCCTGCTGATCCTTGTGCTGCTTGCGGTGCAGACGGTCCCTGCGGAAGATCTGGCGCTGGGAGAACTGCAGAAGCTGACGGACGGGGCGACGAAAAAGAAGTATCCCGATTCCGACACGGTGCTGCTGTACGATCTGGAAAAGATCCGTTACGAGGAAAACGGCCTCTCGGATTCGACCGACGAATATTATCAGAAGGCGCTGACGGAGTCCGGCCGCAGACAGCTGCGCAGTTTCACGTTTTACTACAACTCCACCTACGAAACGGTGACGGTCGAAAAGCTCCTCGTTCTGCGCGGCGGCAGGGTAAGGGTGCTCGATCCGGCCAAAAACACAAAGATCTCCATCGATCCCGGACAGATGGGCAGCAACATCTACGATCCGGCCAGCAAGGTGCTGACGCTGACCGTCCCCGGGGTGAAGATCGGCGACGTCATCGGGATCAGGGCCCGCCGGCGCGTCAAAAAGGCCCGCATCCCCGGGTTCTGGGGAGACTACATCGCCCTGCAGGGAAACATGCCCATAAAAAAATACATCGTCATGATCGACGGACCGCGGTCCAGACCGCTGCGGGCCAGGGTGATAAAAGACAGCGCGGGTACGGGCGTGAAATTCAGAGAGACCATCGCGGGCGACCGGATCCATTACAGATGGGAGGCCGTCGACGTGCCGCAGGCGATCCCCGAGCCGGATATGCCGCCCCTGTACACGGCGGTGCAGCGGCTCCTGGTGGGAACGGCGAAGAACTGGGAGGAGATCTCCAAATGGTACAGCGCCCTGTGCCGTCCCCGGCTGAACGCGGCGGACGACGCCATCCGCGCCGAAGTGAAGAAGCTGACGGCGGGCAAAAAGACCGACGACGAAAAGATCCGGGCGCTGTTCAAGTTCGTTTCGCAGAAGATCCGCTACATGGGGATCACGCCGGAGTCGGAGGCGCCGGGCTACGAGCCCCACGACGTGACGATGACGTTCCACCGGCGCTACGGCGTGTGCCGCGACAAGGCGGCGCTGCTGACGGCCATGCTGGAGATCGCCGGTTTCAAGGCGTATCCGGTGCTGATCATGGCGGGAGTCCCCAAGGACGACGACGTGCCCAACGGTTACTTCAACCACGCCATCACGGCGGTGGAGGGCAAGGACGGCAAGTACATCCTGATGGACCCCACGGACGAAAACGCGGGAGAACTGCTGCCGGCGACGCTGGCCAACTGCAGTTATCTGGCGGCCCGGCCGCAGGGGGACAAACTGCGCCGGACTCCTTCGCCCGCCGCGGAGCGCAATCAGCTGAGGATCAAAAGCGATTCCGTTCTGGAAACGGACGGCCGCCTGACGGGAAAAGTGGAACTGGATCTGGCCGGAGTGAACGATCAGATCTACCGCAACGCGCTGTCGCGGTGGACTCCGGAAGAGACAGATCAGTATTTTGCGCGGCAGATGACCCGGGCGATCCCCGGCGCGGAGATCCTGAAGCTGGAGATATTTCCCAAGCCGATCCGGGATACATCCAAGCCTCTGCGCATCGTGCTGAACTACACGGCGGACGGCGTGCCGGTCAACGCGAACAACCCCGTGGTGCTGCAGCTGCCCGAACTGGGGGACGTGCTGGGGGCCTCGGGCCTGCTCATGGGGTCTTTCGCCCTCGACAAACGCAAATTCAAACTGCAGATACACTCGACTTTTTCGGTGAAAGAGGATCTCACTCTCAAGATCCCGCGTCATCTGCGTCTGCTAGGGATCCCGAAGCCCGAGACCGAAGGCGGCCGGGGACTGCTGCGCTGGTCCCGCAGGATCGAAGAAAAGAACGGCGTGATCAGGGCCGGCCGTTTCTTTGCGGCGGACACCCTTGAGTTCACGCCCAAAGAATACGCCGCGGCCCGGACGGTCCTGCAGCGCGTGGATATGAAAAAGCGGGCCCATCCCGTGGTCATCGCCGATTACAGTCAGGTCCGCGAAAACGAAATGGGCGCGGTCTTTCCCGGAGCCGATACCGCGGTGCTGAACGACGACATCAGATACACGATCAAAAATCCCGTCTCGTGGATCGAGGAACGCAACCTCACGGTCAAAGTGCTGACCTATTCCGGCCTGAAAAAATCGGGCGATCTGCGGGTGGAGTTCAACCCGGCGTTCGAGACCGTCGAGATCACCGGGCAGGTGATCTCGCCCTCGGGCAAGATCCGCAATCTGGGAAAGGAAGAGACCCATCTCATGGACTCGTACTGGAACTCCCGCGCGCCGCGCTACCCCGGGGCAAAGGTGCTGGCGGCGAACTTCCCCGGCGTGGAGGTGGGCTCGAAACTGCAGTTTTCGATCAGAAAGACCGTGACGCGGCCGTTCTTCGGCAAGATCCTGACCTTTGCCGGTCCCGCTCCCGCAATCAGGAGGAGCCGCACCATCGACCTGCCGGCGCAGCTGACACTGCACACGTCGCAGCTGCCCGGCGGCATCGCGTTCACCGAACGCCTCGAAGGGAACCGGCGCATCCTGTCGTGGACGGCCACCAGCACACCGAAGATCCCGGCGGAGACCGGACAGCCGCCGCTGTGGTATTTCGCGCCGACGGTCATGGTCTCAACGGGGCGCCTTGCGGATTACGCCAAACTGCTGAACGACACCTTCATGCGCCTGAGCGCCCCGGAGCGGAACCCCGAGGCCGCCGCCCTGGCGCGCAAACTGACCGCCGATGTGCCCAGGGACGTGACCAAAGAGGAAAATCTGCGGCGCACGGTG
>Ga0079305_1002937_pt1 | contig 12808 bp, 10 predicted proteins | sample LMS_cellobiose_e_FD_79183 | JGI IMG/M metagenome (GOLD analysis project Ga0079305, IMG submission 79183) | Rumen-fistulated moose microbial communities from Alaska, USA - LMS_cellobiose_enrichment | ecosystem: Host-associated > Mammals > Digestive system > Stomach > Rumen fluid ... | reverse complement strand
TTCCATGATATAGGCCGCGGCCTCCGGCCCCACGTAGCGGAAGTGCCAGGGCTCAAACTTGATATTGGTAACGTCTTCCTTGTCTTCCATATAGCGGAGGATAAACCCGTATTCCTGGCAGTGCTCCAGCATCCATTTCGCCTCGTCCGCGTTGGCGAAATCCTTGTTCATGCCGTCCTTCAGCGTCCAGGCGTAATTGAGGATATCCACGCCCAGGCCGGTCTGATGGTCGCTGGAGCCGGGATAGGCCACCAGCCCGTCATCCTTCCCGTGGTTCTTTTCCAGGCGGTTGTTATACATGGTGCGCTGCGTCCGGTAGCTGCGGTAGGCGCTCTTCACATACAGGGTATAGCCCGCCTCTTCCGCGTCCGCAAACATCCGGTTCAGCGCGTCGTTGCACGCCCTGCGCAGCTGGCAATCCCCCGCGTCCTTGGCCCGCTTGGCCGTCACGCGCACCAGGTCCTCCGGCACGTACTTTTCGTCCAGCAGCGTCTGGCGGTTGGTAAGGATAATATACCCATCCACGTCCCGGAGGATCTCCGGCGCCAGAGGATAGGTCCATTCCGGGCCGTCTTCCGCAAGGGCGGGCAACAGCATCAGCAGCGCCGCCGCAAAACACAGGATGATTCTGCGCATATCGCTCATTCCTTTTGCTCCGCCAGGGCAAGCCGGGCCTGCCTTAACTGGGCGATGTAGTATTCCAGGGGGATGTCCATTTCAAAAATTCGCTGGGCGTGCTCCCTGCCCACGTAACGGACGTGCCACGGCTCGTACATATAGCCCGTCACTTCTTCCCATTCCGCCTTGTATCGGATGATGAAGCCGAACCGCCAGCAGTTTTCCGCCACCCACCGGCCCTCCGGCGTATCCCCGAAGGATGCCGTCAGCCCCGTTTTGCCCTTACACCCCAGGTCCATGGCCAATCCCAATTGATGCTCGCTGCATCCCGGCGGGGCGGACACCCGCAGCGCCGCCTTTCTGCCCACGGATTTGATTTTCCTTTCATGGATGGACGCCTGGCGGCCGTAACTGCGGAAGCCCGAGATGGGCAGCAATTGGTATCCCGCCTCTTCCTGGGCCGCCGCGAACATCTCCTCCAGCGCGGCCGCCGCCTCCGCCCGCATCATGGCGTGCTCCCCCGTGCCCCGCACGTTGGGCTTGACCAGATCGCCCGGCACATAGTCCGACGCGATGGCATATTCGCGGTTCACCAGCAGCAGATTGCCCCCCAGGCTCATTTCATCCACATAGCCTTCCACCGCTCCCCAGCCCAGGGAAAGCAGCGTCAGCAGCAGCGAAAGCAGCTTTGCGGCCATGGCTTCCTCCTTCGTTTTTGCCTGCGTATCTTATTTGCAGATCATTTCCCCATATTTGGCGAAAACCTGCCCCGCCGCCTCCCGGGGCAGCATCACAGTGACCCGTGTGCCCTCGTCCTCATATGTTTCCTCAGTCACCCGGCCCAGCCGGCGCAGTTCATTGACGGCGCCGTGCCGGGCAAAGGGCACCAGCAGGGTCATTTTCTGCTCGGACCTGCGTATCTCCCGGGCAATGGCGGCGGTCAGGGCGTCCATTCCCTCCCCCGTACTGGCGGACACATGCACCGCGCCGGGCAGCAATGTGGTCTGCAGTTCATCCGCCTGCTCCCATAAGTCGCACTTATTGAGCACTTCGATGCGGGGCTGGCTGTCCGCCCCGATCTGGGAGAGCACCTCCTCCACGGTCCGGTGCTGGAACATGAGATCGGGCGACGCGGCGTCGGATACGATCAAAAGCAGGTCCGCCAGGGCCGCTTCCTCCAGGGTGGATTTGAAGGCCTCCACCAAATCGTGGGGCAGTTTGCTGATGAAGCCCACGGTATCCACCAGGAGGAATTCGCCCCCATCCGGCAATTGCACCCGTCGGGATACGGCGTCCAGGGTGGCGAAAAGCTGGTTTTCCGCATACACCCCCGCCCCGGTGATCCGGTTGAGCAGGGTGGACTTGCCGGTGTTGGTATACCCCACCAGCGCCACCACGGGGATGGCGTTTTTTTCCCGGCTCTTGCGGCGAAGCTGCCGCTGGCGCTGCAAATCGCCCAGCTCTTTTTTCAGCTGCGTGATCTGCTCCCGAATGCGCCGCCGGTCGATTTCCAGCTTGGTTTCGCCGGGGCCGCGGGTGCCGATGCCGCCGCCCAGCCGGGAAAGGATCAGCCCCTGGCCCATGAGACGGCCGGAGCGATATTTGAGCTGGGCCAGGTGCACCTGCAGCTTGCCCTCGCCGCTCCGGGCCCGCTGGGCAAAAATATCCAGGATCAGCGTGGTGCGGTCGATCACCTTGAGGCCGATGAGCTCCTCCAAATTTCGCGTCTGGGCCCCGGTCAGTTCGTCATCCACGATCACCACGTCGGCCTCCAGGGCCTGAGCGTCCAGTTGAAGCTGGGCCGCCTTGCCGCTGCCAACGTAGGTGGCGGTGTCGGGCTTTGACCGCTTCTGGAAGGACCGGCCCGCCACCTGCGCGCCGGCGGATTCGGCCAGGGCGGCAAGCTCATCCAGGGATTTTTCCGAATCAATGCCCACCAGCAGCGCCCTTTCCGGCGCATCCTGAAGGTCCGCGTCCTCCCCCTGCATCACCCGCTTGTCGGATAAAAGGATCTGCGCCGTCCACTCCTCCTGGGGCAGGCGGTTCAGGGAGAAAACCTCGCTCACTTCCACGCCGGGCACGCCCTGGCGCTTTTCGGTGAGGAACGCGGCGCTGACCCCGGTGATCCGCCCGCTTTCATCCACCCCCACGGCGCACATGCTGTCCAGCATCAACGAGCGCAGGGCGGCGATATCCACGTCGCTCAGCCGCGGCGATCCGCCGGGGTGCGTATGGATGCAGCGCACGCAGGAAAGCCGGCGGCTGTTGCGGCGCAGCCGCAGGTCCATGAGGGGCACGTTGTCGATGTCTCCCACCGTCACGTCCAGCACGTCCCCGTCCCGGCTCACGTATACGGCGATTTCCCGGTTCAAAGCGCAGGAATGCCGCGCAAGCTCCGTGAGGAGGCCGCGCGGCGCAAATTCATTCAGTTCAAAGGGGCATTCGTACAGGGCGGCCAATTCGCTCAGCTGGCTGTCCCGGATGCCCTGGATGTTTCCGTGTACTTCCGGCATGTCTTCTCCTTGATTTTTCCGCCGGAAGAGCGCGTCATTCGATGGCTTCCTCCGGGTGATTCTTTAAATAGTCCTCCACCGCGGCGTGGATGGCCTCCTCCGCCAGCAGCGAGCAATGCACCTTCACGGGGGGCAGCCCGTCCAGCGCCTCCATGACGGCCTTATTGGTGAGCTGCAGCGCCTCCCTGAGGGTCTTGCCCTTCACCATTTCCGTGGCCATGGAGGAGGTGGCGATGGCCGCGCCGCAGCCGAAGGTCTTGAATTTCACATCCTGAATGACGCCGTTTTCCACCTTCAGGTACATGCGCATGATATCGCCGCATTTGGCGTTGCCCACCGTGCCCACGCCGTTGGCGTCCTCGATTTCACCCACATTGCGGGGATTGGTGAAATGATCCATTACCTTTTCGCTGTACATAGCCGTTTTTCCTCCCAAAAACTCCTGCCTCGCGCCGATTGTTTACAATTTCCAGCCCGCATGCCTATCCCCGGCCGTTGATAAAATCATCATACATGGGCGACATTTCGCGCAGTGTGGATACGATCTGAGGCAAGGTTTTCAATACCTCGTCCACTTCTTCCTCCGTGTTGGTGTCCGTCAGCGACAGCCGCAGGCTGCCGTGGGCCACCTCGTGGGGCAGCCCGATGGCCAGCAGCACGTGGCTTGGGTCCAGGGACCCGCTGGTGCAGGCGGAGCCCGAGGAGCCCGCGATGCCCGCCAAATCCAGCCGCAGCAGCAGGGCCTCGCCCTCAATGTACTGAACGGATACGTTCACGTTCCCCGGCAGCCGCTGCAGCGGATGGCCGTTCAGGCGGGTATAGGGAATGGCGTCCAGGATGCCATGAATGAGCCTGTCCCGCATGGAAATGAGGCGCATGCCGTTTTCCTCCAGATTTTCCACGGCCTTTTTCAGCGCCGCCGCCATGCCCACGGCGCCGGGCACGTTTTCGGTGGTGGCGCGCCGTCCCCGCTCCTGGGCGCCGCCGTGCAGGAAGGTGTCCACCTTCGAGCCCGTGCGGATATACAGGGCGCCCACGCCCTTGGGCCCGTGGAATTTATGCCCGGACAGGGACAGCATGTCCACGTGCCAATTGTCCACGTCCACGGGAATGGCCCCCACGGCCTGCACCGCGTCGCAGTGAAAGAGCACGCGGCGGGCCTGGGCGATCCTTCCGATTTCCGCGATGGGCTCAATGGTGCCGATTTCGTTGTTGGCCGCCATGACGGAAATCAGGATGGTCTTATCGGTGATGGCCGCTTCCACGTCCCGGGGGCTGACCAGGCCGTATTCATCCACCGGCAGGTAGGTCACCTGAAATCCCTGCTTTTCCAGCCACTCACAGGTGTGCAGAACGGCGTGATGCTCGATTTGGGTGGTGATGATATGATTGCCCTTATGCCGGTTGCCAAATGCCGCGCCCTTGATGGCCCAGTTGTCGCTTTCCGTGCCGCCGGAGGTGAAATAAACCTCCTGGGGCTTGGCGCCGATGCAGGCGGCAACGGTGCGCCGGGCCTCCTCCAGCTTTTTCCGGGCGTCCCGGCCCGTTCCATGGATGCTGCTGGCGTTTCCATAAACCTCCGCAAAGCAGGGCAGCATGGCGGCCAGGGCCTCCGGGCACAGGGCGGTGGTAGCGGCGTTATCCATATAAATGCGGTCCATCCGTTTGCTCTCCCTTTCTGCGCGGGGCACGCGGGCGCCTCTGCGCATATTCCTACTAAATCAGTAGGCTTGTCCGGCTGTAAGGATAGCATGATCCCGCGGCCTTGTCAATATGCGGGGCAAAAAAAGAATCAGCCCGGTTTTTTCCGTTTTTGCATCCCCGGACCCGGCCCCCGCGGGGATGGACAAATCCATGGAATAGTGCTATAATTTATTGTTGATTTTTTATGCTTTCACACAGGAGGAACCCCCTTTGAACGAAATGGAAAACAAGCGGCTGGAAAGGCTGCTGGAAGAGGTGCAGAAGCCCGCCCGCTACATCGGCGGGGAAATGAACGCCGTGCAGAAGGACTGGGCCTCCGTGCGTTCCCGCTTTGCCTTCTGCTTTCCCGACACCTACGATATCGGCATGAGCCACCTGGGCATGAAAATCCTCTATTATCTCATCAACGGCCGGGAGGACGCCCTGTGCGAAAGGGTCTTTATGCCCGGGGCGGACATGGCCGACAGGATGCGGGAGGAAGGCATCCCCCTCTTCGGGCTGGAAAGCCGCCATGCCCTCCATGAATTTGACATCGTGGGCTTCACCCTGCAATACGAAATGAGCTATACCAACATCCTGGAGATGCTCTCCCTGGGCCGCATCGAAATCTTTGCCAAGGACCGGCCGGAGGCTGCCCCCCTGGTGGTGGCGGGCGGCCCCTGCGCCTTCAACCCCGAACCCCTGGCCCCCTTCATCGACGCCTTTATGATCGGCGACGGGGAGGACGTGATGCATGAATTGATCACCGTGATCCGGGACGGGCGGGAGCAGGGCCTTTCCCGGAAGGATATCCTGCGGCGCCTGGCCGGACTGGAGGGGGTCTATGTGCCTGCCCTCTACGACGTTTCCTACCACCCCGACGGCACGCTGAAATCCTTTGCGCCCAATGATCCCGCCGCGCCCAAAACCGTGCGCAAGCGGGTGGTCAGGGACCTGTCCGCCGCGGTGTACCCCGAAAGCATCCCCGTGCCCTACACCGAAATCGTCCACGACCGGATGGTATTGGAAATCATGCGGGGGTGCACCCGGGGCTGCCGCTTCTGCCAGGCGGGGATGCTGTACCGCCCGGTGCGGGAGCGGAGCATGGAAAGGCTGCTGGAATTGGCGGATAAACTGCAGCAGTCCACCGGCTATGAGGAAATGAGCCTCTCCTCCCTCTCCTCCGGGGATTTTACGTGCCTGCCTGAATTGATTTCCGCCCTGATGGAGCGGTACAGGGAAAAGCGCGTCAGCGTCAGCCTGCCCAGCATGCGCATCGACAACATCGTGAAGCAGTCCCTGGAGGAAACCCAGCAGGTGAAAAAATCCGGCCTCACCCTGGCCCCGGAGGCGGGCACCCAAAGGCTTCGGGACGTCATCAACAAGGGCGTGACGGAAGAGGATCTGATCCGCTCCGTCACCGACGCGTTTGAATGCGGGTGGAGCTCGGTGAAGCTCTACTTTATGATGGGCCTGCCCACCGAAACTGATGAGGACCTTCAGGGCATCGGCCATCTGGCCAAAAAGGTGGTGGACGCCTACTACGCCCTCCCCAAGGAAAAGCGCAGCAAGGCGGGGGTCAAGGTGACGGCCAGCGCCTCCGTGTTCGTGCCCAAGCCCTTCACCCCCTTCCAGTGGGCCGCTCAGGATACCATTGCGCAGGTCCACGAAAAACAGGCCAGGCTGCGGCAGTATCTCAAAATCAAGTGCGTCAATTTCAACTGGCACGAAAGCGAGCTTTCCATGCTGGAGGCCTGCATATCCCGGGGAGACCGGCGCATGGGCGGCGTGATTTACGCCGCCTGGAAACGGGGCTGCCGGCTGGACAGCTGGATGGAGCACTTCCGTTATGAAAAATGGCTTTCCGCCTTTGAGGACTGCCGTTTGACCCCCGATTTTTACGCCTACCGGGAGCGGCCCTATGACGAATTGCTGCCCTGGCAGTTCATCGACGCGGGGGTGAGCCAGGAATACCTGAAAAAGGAAAACGAAAAGGCAAAACGGGGGGAAACCACCCGGGACTGCCGCCGGGGCTGCAACGGCTGCGGGCTGCAGGGCTGGGGCGTGTGCGGCTGGGTGAAAAACCCGCCGCTGAAGGACACGGACAAATCGTCCGCCCCGCTGTTTGACTGAGGAGGACGCCGCCGATGAAAATGATCGTCGTCTTTGAAAAGGGCCCCCGCCTGCGCCACATCGGGCATTTGGATCTGATGCGCGCCATGCAGCGGGCGCTGCGCCGCAGCGGGCTGCCCCTGTGCTATTCCCAGGGGTTCAATCCCCATATCCTTTTGTCCTTTGCCGCGCCCCTTTCCGTGGGCATGCCGGGAAAACGGGAGATCATGGAGGTGCCCATTGCCCGGGACATGGCCGCGGAAGCCTTCATGGACCGGCTCTCCGCCGCCCTGCCGCCGGATTTGCCCTGCCTGGAAGTCCGCCCCGTGGACGACCGGCACCCCGCCCCCATGGCGCTGCTTTCCGCCGCCGCGTACGAAGCGAAAATGGAAACCGTGCCGGAGGCCTTGCCGGAGGCCATGGGCCGCTTCCTTGCGCAAAAGGAAATCCCCGCCCTGCGCAAAACCAAAACCGGCCTGAAGCCCTGCGATTTAAGGCCCATGATCCATGAGCTTACCCTCACGGGCGATACCCTGAGCATGACGTTGGCCCTGTGTGAAAAGGCCACCTGCAAGCCGGAATTGCTGCTTTCCTCCCTGTTTGAATTTGCCGCTCTGCCCCGCCCCCGGGCGCTGATCACCCGCACCCGGCTCCTGGGCCTGCGGAACGGGGCGCTGTGCCCCCTGGAAACGCTATGAGCAAACTGATTCTGATTGAAGAAAAAAGCGGTCAAAGGGAAATCGCCCTGATGGAGGACAATCGCCTGCTTTCCTTCTGCCGGGAGGAAGGGGGCCATGTGGAGGCCGAGCAGATTTATCTGGGCGCCGCGGACCGGATGGTGCGGGGCGTGGAGGCCGCCTTCGTGCGCCTGGGCGGCGGTCAAACGGGCTTCCTGCCCTTTTCCGAATGCCGGGAAAAGCCCCGCTCCGGAGAAAAAATGCTGGTGCAGGTGAAAAAGTCCCCGGCGGGCGATAAAGCGCCGTACCTGACGCGGGATATTTCTCTGGCGGGGCGATACGCGGTGTATACCCCCCTGAGCAGTGGCTGCGCCGTATCCAAACGGATCGCCGACGGCGCCCTGCGGGAGCGGCTTTGGGAAACCGCCCGGCGGCTGCGGCCCCCGGAGGGCGGGCTGGTGATGCGCCTGGAGAGCGCCGGCGCACCGGAAGCGGACATCGCCGCCGAAATTGCCGCCCTCCGCGCAAAATGGGCGGCCCTTCAAGCCCGCGCCGCGGGGATGGCCGCCCCCGGCCTGGTGGAAGGGCGCATGGACGCCCTGAGCCGCCTCATGCGGGACGAGCACGGGGCCATCGAAAAAATCCTCACCGACAGCCCGGAGGCCCTTACGGATGTGCCCCTGCCGGCGGAGGCGTGCGATCATCCCTTCGCGCTTTTCGGCGTCCGGGCCAAATTGGAAAAATCCCTGCAGCGGAAGGTGTGGCTGGACTGCGGCGGATACCTCGTCGTCGACCGCACCGAGGCCATGACCGTCATCGACGTGAACAGCGGCAAATTCGTGGGCGGCAAATCCGGCGCGGAGAGCACCTTCTTACAGCTCAATCGGGAAGCCGCAAAGGAAATCGCCAGGCTTTTGCGGCTAAGGAACATCGGCGGCATCGTGATCGTGGATTTTGTGGACATGCAGGCGGAGGAAAGCCGCGCCGCCGTCACGGAGGAAATGGAGCGCGCCCTTTCGGGCGACCCGGTAAAAACCGTGGTTCACGGCTTCACCGCCCTGGGGCTCATGGAACTGACTAGAAAGAAAACTGAGGAGAGCCAATGAAAGATGAACTGATCCGGATCACGCCGGAGGAAATGGACGCCCAACGCCAGTTCGCCCGGGAATTTAAGGCGCTGAATGGCAGGCCCCACACCTATCATATCGTCACCTACGGCTGCCAGATGAACGCCCACGACAGCGAAAAGCTGGCGGGCATGCTGGAGGAAATGGGCATGACGCCCGCCCCCACCCGGGAGGAAGCGGATTTCGTTTTGCACAACACCTGCTGCATCCGGGACAATGCCGAGCGCAAGGCCCTGGGCAACGTCACCTGGCTCAAGGAAATCAAAAAGGAGCGGCCGGACATGCTCATCGGCGTGTGCGGCTGCATGGTGCAGGAGCCGGGTATGGCGGAAAAGATTCTGCGCCAGTATCCCTTTGTGGATGTGGCCTTCGGCACCGGGAATATCTACCGCCTGCCGGAATTGCTTTTCCGCGCCGCGGATACGCGCCGCCGGGTGGTGGCGGTGGAGGAGGAGCAAAGCACCCTCATCGAGGGGCTGCCCATCCGCCGGGAATCCCCCTTCCAAAGCTACGTCACCATCATGTACGGCTGCAACAATTTTTGCTCCTACTGCATCGTGCCCTATGTGCGGGGGCGGGAACGCAGCCGCAGCGCCGAGGATATCCTCAGGGAAGTGGAAGGGTTGCAGAAAGCGGGCGTTCAGGAAATCATGCTGCTGGGGCAGAACGTGAATTCCTACGGGAACGACGTGCCCGGCGGCGTTTCCTTCCCCCGGCTTTTGCGTATGGTGAGCAAGACGGGCATCCCCCGCATCCGCTTTATGACCAGCCATCCCAAGGATTTGAGCGATGAGCTGATCGAGGAATTGGCCGGGAACGCCGCTCTGTGCCGGCATCTGCATCTGCCCGTGCAGTCGGGCAGCAACAGGATTCTTTCCGCCATGAACCGGCGCTACACCCGGGAAAGTTATCTGGAAAAGGTGGAAAAAATCAGGAAGGCCGCGCCGGACATCGGCCTCACCACCGATTTGATCGTGGCCTTCCCCGGCGAATCGGACCGGGACTTTGAGGACACCATGGAGCTGGTGCGTACGGTGGGCTACGACAGCGCCTTCACCTTCATCTATTCTCCCCGGGTGGGCACCCGGGCGGCGGAAATGCCGGGCCGGGTCGACGCCGCCCTGGCCACGGAGCGCATTGAGCGCCTCATCGCCCTGCAGGAGGAAATGACGCAGCGCGCCTTTTCCGCCATGATCGGAAAAACTCAAAGCGTACTGGTGACGGGGCCTTCCCGCCGCAGCGACAGACAATGGACCGGCAAATGCAGCCGGAACATCAGTGTGAACTTCCCCGGAAGCCCCGGCCTGACCGGAAAAATCGTGCCCGTCAAAATCACCGCCGCCGGAAAAACCACTTTGAAAGGCGAAATTGTGGAAGGAGAGTAACCGTTTATGAGCCAATCCGTCATTGAAAAAGCCAGGGAACTGGCAGGAATCATCGCCCTGTCCCCCGAGTATATCACCATGCGCGCCACCCAGGACGCGGCCGCCCAGGACGAAACCCTCGCCGCCGCGCTGAGCGAATACAACGAGCTGCACCGCCGGATCGAGGAAATTTCCCTTCAGAAGGAACCGGATTTTGATCAGATGGACGCCCTGACCAGGGAGCTGGAAGAAGTGCAGGAAAAGGTCAGGGTCCAGCCCATGTATCAGGCGCTTCAGCAATCCCGGAAAGCCTTTTCCGCCATGATGGCCCAGGTGAACGCCGAATTATCCGCCGTTTTGAACCCCAACGGCGGCCAGGGCGGCTGCAGCGGCAACTGCTCCGGCTGCTCAGGATGCAGCTAAGGGGACATGGCGCGCAGGGATGATTTTTTCTCCCCCATGCCCGCCTTCTCCGCTTCTCTCACACCTTTTTTACAAAGGAGAATCACGCCATGGCTACGCTGTCCCCCATGATGCAGCAATACATGCAGCTCAAGGCCCAGAACCCGGATACGCTGCTGTTTTTCCGCGTGGGCGATTTTTATGAAATGTTTTTTGACGACGCCCTCACCGCCAGCCGGGAACTGGAATTGACCTTAACGGGCAAGGACTGCGGCCTGGAGGAGCGGGCGCCCATGTGCGGCGTGCCCTTCCACGCGGTGGACGCCTATGTGGCGCGGCTGGTGGAAAAGGGGTATCGGGTGGCCATCGGCGAACAGATGCAGGACCCGGCCCTGGCCAAGGGCCTGGTGGAAAGGGACATCATCCGCATCGTTTCCGCCGGCACCCTCACCGATTCCGCGGTGATCGGCGAAAAGCGCAACAATTTCCTTTGCTCCGTCTGCGTGGCGGGGCGGCGGTGCGGCATCGCCGCCTGCGACGTTTCCACCGGCGAATTTTTCGTGCAGCAGGCGGAAAACGCGCCCCAGGCCATCAAAGCCGCCCTGGACGCCCTGAGCCCCGGCGAAATCATCACCAATAACGCGGACGCCGTGCAGCCCTGCACGCCGCTTGTCTGCCGTTCCTACGCCGCCGCGGCCTACCAGAGCCAGAACGCCCGGGAGGCGCTTTTGGCCCACTTCGGGGTGTCCTCCCTCATCGCCCTGGGGCTGGATCAGTCCCTCTCCGCGGCCGCCTGCGCCGCCGGGGCGCTGATGCGCTACCTGAACGAGACCCAAAAAAACGCCCTCCAGCATATTTCCCGCCTGCGCATCCAGGAAAAGGGCGATGTGATGCCCCTGGACGCCGCCACCCGGCGGAACCTGGAGCTCACCGAAACCATCCGCGGCCGGTCCGCCAAGGGCACGCTGCTCTCCATCCTGGATGAAACCGTCACCGCCATGGGCGGGCGGCTGCTTCGCTCTTGGGTGGAGCGTCCCCTGATTTCCCGGGAAAAGATCGAGGCCCGGCTCTCCGCCGTGGAGGCGCTGTACCGCCAGCACGTGCTGTCCCAAAACCTGCGGGATCAGCTTTCCCACGTTTACGATATGGAGCGGCTGCTCAGCAAGGTATCCTACCATACCCTCAACGCCCGGGACTGCCTGAGCCTGCTGCGCTCCCTGGAGCGGGCGCCGGAAATCCTTTCCCTGCTTTCGGGCGCGGAGGACGACGCCCTTTCCTTCCTCACCGGATTGCTTGATCCCCTGCCCGAATTGACCGATCTGCTGCTGCGGGGCATTTCGCCGGACGCGCCGCTCCTGCTCTCCGACGGCAACATCATCCGGGCCGGATACAGCGAACAGCTGGATGAGCTGCGCCGCGCCTCCACCGAGGGCAAGCAATGGATCATGGACCTGGAGGCCCGGGAACGGGAGGAAACGGGCATCAAAAACCTGCGCATCCAGTATAACCGGGTGTTCGGCTACTACATCGAGGTCACCAAATCCAATTATGATCTGGTGCCCTTGCGCTATCAGCGGCGGCAGACCCTGGCCAACAGCGAACGGTTCACCACCGATGAACTGCGCGCCATCGAAAGCAAATTGACCGGCGCCCAGGAGCAGGCCGCCAAGCTGGAGCTGTCCCTCTTTGAGGGCATCCGGGACGAAATCAGCCGGAACATGGCCCGCCTTCAGTCCACCGCCCTGGCGTACAAGACCCTGGACGCGCTGCTGAGCCTTGCCCGGGTGGCCCTGCTGCGCCATTACGTGCGCCCGCAGATCACCGAGGACGGCGTGATCGATATTAAAGACGGCCGGCATCCCGTGGTGGAGACCGCCATGCCGGATATGGCCTTCGTGCCCAACGACACGCATATGGATACCGGCGACCATCGGCTGCAGATCATCACCGGCCCCAACATGGCGGGGAAAAGCACCTATATGCGCCAGGTGGCGCTGATTACTCTGATGGCCCACATGGGCTCCTTCGTGCCGGCCAGCGCCGCCAGCATTTCCCTGGTGGACGGGGTGTTCACCCGGGTGGGCGCGTCGGACGACCTGGCCACGGGCCAATCCACCTTCATGGTGGAAATGAGCGAAATGGCCTATATCCTGCGCAACGCCACCAACCGCTCCCTGGTCATCCTGGACGAAATTGGCCGGGGCACCTCCACCTTCGACGGCCTGTCCATCGCCTGGGCGGCGGTGGAATACCTGGCGGATAAGAAAAAATCCGGGGCCAAGACCCTGTTCGCCACCCACTACCATGAGCTG
>Ga0079305_1002934_pt1 | contig 12817 bp, 12 predicted proteins | sample LMS_cellobiose_e_FD_79183 | JGI IMG/M metagenome (GOLD analysis project Ga0079305, IMG submission 79183) | Rumen-fistulated moose microbial communities from Alaska, USA - LMS_cellobiose_enrichment | ecosystem: Host-associated > Mammals > Digestive system > Stomach > Rumen fluid ... | reverse complement strand
CGGCCCGATTCGATCCGGCTCATATCAAGGATATCATTGATGAGCCCCAGCAGATGCCGCGCGCTGCCGCCGATCTTCTCCAGATATTCCCGCGTTTCGTCCGGCAGGGATTCGTTTCTGAGCGCAAGGCTGTCCAAGCCGATGATTGCATTCATCGGCGTTCTGATTTCATGGCTCATATTGGAAAGGAATGCCGTCTTCGCCTTGTTGGCCTCCTCGGCCGCGGCGAGAGCCTCCACCAGCGCCTGATTCTTCGCCATCGCTTCTCGCATCTCGGCGTCAATGACCGTCAGCCCGAGACCGACCGCATGCACGATGTGGTCATCGCGATCCTCGGCATGACGCACGCCGGCCATACGGATCATTTCATAGTACTCCCTGCCATCGCGGCGGGCCAGATAGCGGTATGTAATGATCAGATTACGTTCCAGTCCCCTGCGGACATTGTCCGGTTCGATAAATTGCAGGAAGCCATCCCGATAGCTCTCCGCGACGGAGTGGTTTGCATACCAGGCAAAGCGCTCGTAATACGGGAAATGTACCCCCTCGGCAGTTTGTTCGTGATCCGTCGGATCAGCGCGATAGCACACTGCATCATTGCGATCCAGATCCACGTGATAAACGCAGCGGTAATCCGAAGCCAGCGCCGTGATCATCTTATCCTGCTGTTCCCGATGCGCCTGCTGGTCCAGCAGCTCCTCCTGCAGAGCAAGGCGCTCCTCCAGCTCCCGCTGCTTCAGGCGCTGACTTTCCGCCAGATTGGCGTTGGCCTCCTCCAGCTCCCGCCGGGCCGCCTCCTTCTCCCTGATTTCCCGTCTGGAGCGTCTGGTATCGCGGGCGAGGAAAAAAATGATCAGCGCCGCGATCCCGAGGATGATCCCGCCGAAGAGCGCCAGATGGCTCCGGATCATATCGCCGATCGTATAGGAATACAGCTGATCGGTATAGCGAAAGGCGAGGTTTTGCGCGTAATCCGCCCCCAGCACGTTGATTCCGCGGTTGAAGAGCTTCAGCAGGCCGGCATTGCCGATCTGAACGCCGAAGCACCGGTCGTCATCATGTGTCGTCTGCAGCATGGAAAGACCGCTGTAGCGGCTGTTTCGAAGGATGTCGTTCGCCCTCAGGCCGTTCAAAGTCGTGCATCCCACCCGTCCGTCGCTGACCGCCTTCAGGCACTCGTCGATGGAAGGATAAAAGGTGATCTCCGCATCCGGATAATAAGTCCTGACGAAGAAATACTGCATGCGGTTGTTTTCATTGATCGCAAAATGCGCAACGGTATCCTCGGTGTATTCCCCCTTGTGCACGAGCTCCGTTGCGGCGGAGACAACGGGAGTGGACTGGAAGATGCCGCTCTCCTCCGAATAATACAGGCCGCCGCCCACCGGAAACGCAGCGTCGATGTCTCCGGCGCCGAGCGCCGCTGTCATCTCATCATAGCTGGCATAGCCCTGCAGGGAAACGGAAAGATCCTGGATATTGAGCCCCTCCAGCATCCGCGGAACGATATCCCTGATCAGCCCCGTCGCCTCTCCGGAGGCGTCGGTATCGCTGTATGGAAGATAATGGTTCAAATAGCCGATCCGCAGCTCCCGATGCTCCCTCAGCCACTGTTTTTCCACGGCAGAAAAGGCCCGGCTGGAAATGCTGACGGGGTAGTACTTGTTGCGCAGGAAATTGATGTAGTTCGGTTCGTCGACGGCGATCTCCGTCTGCGCTGTGTTGAGCGCAGACAGAAGGTCCGCACGGGACTTGCTGACGCAGAGATAATAATTGGAAGCGCCGAACGCATACAGCAGCTCCGTATACGCTCTCCCATAAGCGCCGTCTCCCTCGGCTGCCATCACGTCGATCTCGCGGTTGTCGAAGGCGTCGAAAAGCGGCCCGTAATCCCTGAACAGGATCAGCTCCGCCTCAATGCCGCGGCTCTCCAGAAACGCGCGCAGGACATCTGCCATGGCGCTGTCAAGAACGCCGATCTGCCTGCCCGAGAGCGTGGCGGGATCAACGGTGATATCGTCATCTGCATCATGCTTGACGAGGTTGTAGGTCTCGTTGCCCATGGCGGCATCCGGATATCCGATGAGCGCTTCCCGTTCTTCCTTCCACGCGAGGCCGGCGAGAAAATCAATCTTCCCATCCAGCAGCATCTGATACAGGTCCCCGAATTCGCCGTAGACATACTCATAACGCCAGCCGGTATACTCCGAGAGCTTCTGGTAATATTCGTAGGCGTATCCGGTCTTGACGGCATTTTCGTGCGCGCCCTCCTGAAACACCTCGTTTTCGTAATAGCCGACGCGGACCGTTTCCGCTTCCGGTCCGGCCGCTGCCGCCGTGACCGGCAGCGGAAATCCAACCAGCATCATAATGCACAGCCATAACGCGCAGTGGAAAATCCGCTTTTTTCCGTTTGCCAGAATCGCCATTTGCCGCTCGCCTCCGTCTGTTCTCCGGGTATGGCATACCGCGCCTGCGGCGAGCCGCCTCCGCAATCGCGGCGGCATCGCCCAGACATGCCCCTTTTTATAGCGAGACAGTTTTACAGTATACGCCTTTCAAGCATTGACTCATTCCCAAAAGCGATATGCCGTCATGCTCTACGAACACTTTTATGATACCATATTCTCTTTCCTTCTTCAATTCTCAAATGCGCAATCTGCAATGCGCCCCGTTTTGATCGCTTTTTGCCGCCTGCCCCGCCGCAAAAGGTCACAGAAGCGGGAGGGGGACGGCGCGCCGCCCCATCGCCGGCGACAGCGCAGGTCAACCGAATTCCCGAACCACTCCGCCGTCGGCCTGACGCACCCTGCCATGCAAAAAACCGATCCATGAGTAAGAAGGAAGGGGCCCGTTTCGGCGAAAATACGCCGATCATCAGAGTCATCTCCCTACAGCGGTCATTCGAAGCATCCGGCCGACGGGACTCGGATTTCATGCCCCTTCGCGCTTGAAAAGCAGGGGAACGCAGCGAAACGCCGCATCCGCACAAAAAGAGCACCGCACACGCGATGCTCTTTTCGTGTTCTGTGACGTTACCCGCAAAGGGAATCTCCGGAAAAGCGTTCTCCGCTCACTCCTTCCCGCCCTCCGTCTCAAAGGCTACCGTGGCGGCCTCTTCGAAATGATCCGTTTGATATGGCGTATCAAAGCTGTTGTCGAAGCAGGTATGCGCGATGGGATAGCGCTTGCCGCTCATCTTCGGGTTTGGGCGAAAGTCCTTCGCGGGATAGCCGATATACAGCATATTGGCGATCTTGTACTGCTCAGGAATCCGCAGCAATTCCCGCGCCTTGTCGTGGTCAAAGTAGCTGATCCACACCGTTCCCAGCCCGAGACTCGCCGCCTCGAGCATCATATGGGTGGAAACGATCGTCGCATCCGCAGGTCCGCTCTCCTCCCCGTTCTGGGGATGGCGCCAGCAAACGGTCTGATCATAGCAGATCATCAGCACCAGCGGCGCGCCGTAGTAATATACATTGTGCCGTTCGTCGCCGGCGTCGCATTCCTCGGTGAGATCGACGTAGCTCTGATCATATCCGAAGGTGCAGAATTGCCTGACATGCTCCAGGCTCTCAGGCGTATTGAGCACCAGCACCCGCTGCGGCTGAAAGTCCACCGCCGTGGGGCTCCATCGCCCCGCCTCGAGGATCAGATCCACCTTTTCTTTTTCCACCGGGCGCCGATCAAATTTACGCACCGTGACACGCATCTTGGAAATATCGCGAAAATCCATGGGGCTCCTCCTTATTCTCCTTATTGCCCGCCCTTGAGAAGCGGCGACAAGCGTTTATACAGCAGAACGGTGACGAGAGAAATCACCGCGCCCTTGAAGAGATTAAGCGGCAGCGCATTCAGGAGCACCACGTCCAGCTTGGTGTGAATGAACGGAATAAAGGCCGCGAACGCTGCGATCATCTCTTCCATGGGCATGAACGTCTGGAACAGAGGCAGCAGCACAAAGTAATTCATCAGCGCCGCCGTCACGCCCATGCAGACGCTGCCGACGGCGCAGCCGATGACCGCGGTTCTGCGGGACTTATTCCCCCGATAAATCAGCCCTGCAGGCGTGACCAGAGACGCGCCGATGACGAAATTGGCCAGCTCGCCGATCCCGCCCGTGCCGCTCACTGAAAGGTGCAGCAGATTTTTTACCAGCTCGATCAGCACGCCCCAGATCGGCCCATATGCGAAGGAGCCTATGAGCGCGGGAAGGTCTGAAAAATCGAATTTGGCAAAAGCCGGAGACAGCGGCAGCGGCAGCTCCAGCATCTGCAGGACGGCGCTGACGGCGGCCAGCATGGCCGCGCCGATGATCCTGCGCGTACGGTTTTTCTTCACATCAATACCCCTTTCCGGCAGGGCGCAAAAAACCGCTCAGAGCGTTTCAAATACTCAGAGCGGCTGTTTTCTTCTCACATCCGGACTATGACCGTCGGTACCGGAATCTCACCGGTTCATGCCTCGCGGCTCGCAGACTGTACTGCCGGTGGGGACTTGCACCCCGCCCTGAAGACCGTTATTCTGTTTGGTTGTTATTCTATCATATTTCCGTCAATCTGTACAGCAGGCACTTTTTTGTAACTGATCCCGAAGCGGTACAAGCGCCGCGGGGATCGCTTCAAAAAGACGGCAGGCCGCCGCTCATCCGTCCTTTTTATACCGATCTGCCGACGCCGTATCGGCCGTCTTACCGACCCCGCCGCAAAATGCTCCTGATTTTGTTTTGCTTCGCTGTGCGCACGATGTGCGGCCATCGATTCCGGCGTCGTCAAAGCCGCTCGCCGCAGATACGGCATTCGATTTGCTCGGTAAAATTTCTCATCGATAATGTGCGCAGGATGCGCCATACTATGACTGCAAACGCAAAAGTAAACGGGAAAGGAGAGTGTTTTTGCATGAACAAGTCCGGCAACAGCATCGTCGTCCCCGAGGCCAAGGGCGCCATGGAGCGCTTCAAAATGCAGGCGGCCAGCGAGGTCGGTGTGAACCTGAAGCCCGGCTACAACGGCGATCTGACCTCCAAGCAGGCCGGTTCCGTCGGCGGGCAGATGGTCAAGAAGATGATCGAGTCCTACGAGAACTCTATCCAGTAACGGCACTGTGCGATCTTGCGCACAAGCGCGTATGGAAACGGAGCGGGCAGCTGCCCGCTCCGTTTGCGCTGTTCTTTTCCGCTTTCTCCACGGGCATATAAAAAATCCTCCGCTGCGGAAGTAAAATGCAGCCGTTTCGGCACCTGCAATACAGAACGGGTTTTCCCGAAAAAACTCCCGCTCCCCCGTTTGGGTCGATCTGCCGCAGCGCGCTTTCGCTTTTTTGAAGACAAGAGACCCTAAAATCGGGAAAAAGTCGGGCCCTCTAACAAACAGTAAACAAACCGCTGAAAAATCGAAAAACTTTTTGTCATTATTTACTTAAAAAGGCGATCCTTTCCCTTGCTTTTTCCAAAAAATTATGTTATAGTATTGATCGATTAGAAAGATATTATCGTTCATCTTTTGTTTCAATTCCGGAAATTTCAATTGTATCCGATGTCCTTTTCAGGCATCGGGAGGAACGGCATGCGTAAGATAATAGATTTTCACAGCCACATGCTTCCCGGTATCGACGACGGAAGCCGCAATGTAGAAACCAGCATCGCCATGCTTCGGTCCGCCCGCGAGCAGGGCGTCGATGTACAAATACTCACACCGCATTTCTACCGATGGAAAGAGGATATCTCCTCTTTCACGGCGCGCCGCGCAGGCAGTATGGCAAAGCTCGCCGAGCAGCTGCCGGACGATGTGCCGCAGCTGTTGGTCGGATCCGAAACGGCATTTTTCCCGCATATGAGCGAGGCCGATCTGTCTCCCCTCTGCATCGAAAACACGAATATCCTGCTGCTTGAAATGCCGTTTGAGAGCTGGCGCGGCTCCGTGACGGATGAAATCGCTTCCCTGTGCCTCGACCGCGGCTATCATGTCGTTCTCGCGCACGTTGAACGGTTCCTCTCTTACCGCGGCAACGCCGACTCGCTTAAAAAGCTCTCGCACCTCCCCCTTCACATGCAGTCCAACGCCGAGGTTTTTCTGCATTTTACAACGCGCGGACAAGGTCTCAAGCTGCTGCGCAGCGGGATGGTCACGATCCTCGGCAGCGACGCGCACAACCTCAGCGATCGCTCCCCGAATCTCGGAGACGCCCGCCGTGTGATCGAAAAGCGCATCGGCAGCGATCTGTTGGCGGAGCTGGATGAAACCTCTGCCGCGCTGCTGAAAGGAGCGATCAAAGCGTGAGAAACAGCGCCGCGCTCAAAATTGCGGCCGTAGCGGTTGCAGCGGCAGCCGTCCTTCTCTTCGGCATCACTGCCGTGCAGGTCGCGAAGCGGCGCGCAGACGCAGAAGCCGCATCACGGGCCGCTGCGCAGCAAATGCGAACCATCGGTTCCGAAAACGATAAGATTACATTTCAGGGCGTGACCTACGAGCGCAGAAAAGGCCCGGAAACCTACCTGGTTCTCGGTGTGGACCGCTTCAGCAAGGATGTGGCGAAATCCTACGGCGGCGGACAAGCCGATTTGCTGCTGCTGCTTGTCACGGATTATGTTACCGATACCTACCGCATTGTGCCGATCAGCCGCGACACCCTGACGATGGTCACGGTGATCGACCAGTATGGCAACCGGCAGATCGGCGGAACGGTTTTCGATCAGATCTGTATCAGCCACGCCTATGGCACCGGCGGAGAAGACAGCTGCGAAAACACCGTGCGCTCCGTCGAATACCTTCTTCCCGGCGCCAAGGTTGACGGCTACATCGCTCTCGCCATGGATTCCATCGACGTGCTCATCGATGCCGTCGGCGGCGTAACACTCACGATCGATAAGGATCTCACCGGCGCAAACCCCGCTTTCACCGAGGGCGCAACCGTTACGCTCGATGCAGAAACGGCAGAACAGTTCGTTCGCGCGCGCATGAGCGTTGACGAGGATACGAACGCCGATCGTCTCCGGCGTCAGCTCACTTTTATGAACGCCTGGGCCGAAAAGGCAAAACGCCTCAGCAGCAAACAGATATTGAATCTGCTCAGGCAGATCGAGGAAATCTGCGTAACCGATATGACGGAAAAGCGCCTCTCCTCCATTGCAGACGAGGTTCGCAAATACGAAAACGGCGGCGTCCTTACCATCGACGGCGAATATGTCGAATCGCAATCCTACCATGATTTCCACGCCGATGAGGACAGCATCATGAAAATTGTTTTGGAGCTTTATTACACGCCAGTCACACATCAGGATATAGGGGATACAAAATGAACGAAACCAATTTGACGCCCGAGGTTCACAACAGCGCCAGCAGTGAGGAAGTTGAAATTGATCTGTTCGATCTTGCGGGATATCTGCTGCAGCATTGGATCCCGCTCGTCGCGGCGACACTGGTCGGCACGGTACTCGCCTTTCTGATTACGGCTTTTCTGGTCACGCCGCTGTATGAGGCAAAATCAAGCATCTATGTCGTTTCCGCAACGGCAAACTCCGCTCTCGATCTGACCGACCTCAATTTCGGCACATCGCTGACAAACGACTACAAAAAGCTCGTCATGAGCCGCACGATGCTTGAAAACGTCATCGACGATACCGGCGAAAATATGACCGTCCGTGAATTGACGAACAAACTCACCGTCGGCAACGACACCGGCACGCGTATTCTGGATTTCACGATCAGCGATCCCGATCCGGATCGCGCCATGCGCCTCGCGAATTCCTTTGCGGACCAGGCGATCCGGTTCCTGCCGGAGGTCATGGGCGTCAAGGACAATACGCCGACGCTTGTCGATAACGCAATCCTGCCGACGTCTCCGAGCAATATCAAATACGTGCGCAACACGATCCTCGGCGCGATGCTGGGCTTTATCGCCGCCGCCGCCGTACTCGTTATGCTTTACATCCTCAACGACACCTTTAATTCCTCTGAGGATGTCGAAAAGTACCTCGGCATCATTCCGATGGCAATGGTGCCTGAAAACGGGCAGAAGCACCGCGGCGACAGCTATTACTACTACGGCAAAGGCAAAGGGGGCAAGGCATCATGAATAAGATCAATATTCAGAGCTTGCCGCAGCCGGATTACTTTGTCCAGTCTGAGCTTGACCGCCTGCGCGTCAACGTCGGTTTTGCCGGCACGGACAAAAGGGTGATCATGGTGACCAGCACGGTGCCGAACGAGGGAAAGAGCTACATTACGCAAAATCTCTGGCTCGAGCTCGCCAAGGCGGGTTATCGTGTGTGTCTCGTGGATGCCGATATGAGAAAATCTGAGACGCGCAGTTCTCTGCGCCTCGCCACCTCAAGCGGCGAAAAGCTCGTCGGCCTGAGCCACTATCTCGCCGGCTATACCAACATTGAGGACGTCATCTATGAGACGAATCTCGGGCAGGCCTATATCATCCCGACGCTGACCCTCGTGAATCCCAGCCTGCTGCTGGAGGGCGAGCGCGTGGATAACCTGCTTTCCTATCTGCGTGAAAACTTCGACTATGTGCTTGTCGATACGCCGCCGCTCGGTATCGTCTCCGACGGCCAACTGTTTGCCTCCAAGTGCGACGGATGTGTTCTGGTCGTGCGCGCGCACGAAACCTCGAAAAACAGCGTGAAGAACAGCATCCGGCAGGTTAACGCCGTCAACTGCCCGCTGATTGGCATCGTACTCAATCGCGTGGAGTCCCATCGCGCGAGAGGCTACTATTCCAAGGATTATTACTCCAAGGGCTACTCGAAATACTACTACTATTACACTAACAGCGAAGACTCCACCAAAAAAAAGCGGTCTAAGCGTATCGGCAGATTCAATATCAGCCTGGGCGGCAGAAGATCCGGCGGTAGCTCCAAATGAAGCAGGGACAGCAGCGAACGCTTTGGGCGACCGTTTTGATTCTCGGCCTTGTAATCGCCGCCGTCTGCATCGGCATACTGGTATGGCTGCGCACGGCCCAGGCAAAGGTCGATCAGCAGCTTGAAACGGCTTCCTCCTCGCAAACGGAGGCCTCCTCCGAGGCGATACCCGAACAGGCAAATCCCGACGATATCCCGATCGATTTTGACTATCTGCATGAGATCAATGAAGATATCTACGGTTGGATTGAGCTGCATGCCACGGAGCAGGGCTATCCCGTTCTTTCCAATGAGGATCCCGATCATTACCTGCACCTTGATATCAACGGCAATTATTCGGTCAGCGGTTCCATCTATACGCAGAGCACCTATAACAAAACCGATTTTTCCGACCCCTGCATGCTGATTTACGGGCATGACCTGAGCAACGGCACCATGTTCGGCGGCATTCAGCGCGCAATCCCGCGTCTCGATCTCGACGATGCGGCGGATCGTGATAATTACTTTACGCTTTATACGCCCACCTCTTACCTGACCTGCCGCATCTGCGCAGCAGGCGTCTTTAATACGGATCACATCCTGTATTATTACGACTTTGAAGACAAAGCGGATTTTGAGCGGTTTTTCGCCGATCTGGCCTCTTATCCCATCGGCACGCCGTATGCTTCTTCCGACTTTGCCCCCGTTTTCGGCGATCAGCTGGCGATCCTTTCCACCTGCTATGCCAAGGACTACAACCAGCGCTTCTTGATTGTCGGCGTCGTCACAGAGAAAAACGGGGTTCCTGTTTCACGGTAAATACATGAGCGATCATGTGTTTATAATACTTTAAGAAAGGAGGAAATTTTCATGAAGAAAGTGCTCAAATTGGTTCTGGTTCTTGCTCTGGCCCTCGCCCTGGCTGTCAACGCTTTTGCTGCTACGGCTTCTAAGGAGCTCGGTGGCGGCAGCAGCAGCGATACGCCCGATGAGGTGATTTCCAGCAGCTCCAGCGGTTCCGCCGGTGCTGCGTACGGCAACGGCGCCATCGCAGTCACGACGAACGCTGTCAGCAGCGCTTCGACGAACGCCGGCGCCGACACGCAGGTTACGGTCTCTGACCCGACTGCGTCTTATGCCGCTGCCAACCTCGCCGCTGCGCGTGAGCTGACCGGCAAGACCGGCGTCGAGATCCTGGATACCCTTTCCAGCTTCGACGTTGACGTGAAGCAGAATGGCCAGTCTGTCCATTCCGGCACCGCTGTTACTCTGACGTTTGACATTCCTTCGCAGTATGTCGGCAAGTATCTGACGATCTTTGAGAACACCAACGGTGTGATCCGTGTGGCGTACTCCAGCCAGATCACCTCTACTCCGATGACTGTCACGCTGACGAGCTTCAGCACCTTCACTGCCGTCATCACCGACGCGCCGCTGCAGGGAGCTACCTCTCCTGCGACGAGCCAGAGCACGCTTAACGTCACGCTTGTCTGCGCTGCCGCTCTTGCGCTCGCAGCCGCTGCGTTCGCCGCTAAGCGCCGTTCTGAACTGTAATTATTTTACGCGCGTAAAATGATTCACAGGGAAAAAACACCCCGCATTTTTGCGGGGTGTTTTTTTTTATTAAAACCTGCGGATCTTGCAGATCCCTGCGGCCCTTTTGATCCGCCCGGCAAGCAGGACCGCGGCGGCGACGCCCAAGAGCAGCCCGACGGAATCGATCAGAACATCGCGGGCGAACATTCCCCGCCCTTCCACAAAGGATTGATGCCACTCATCGAGCGAGGAATAGAGGACCCCGAGCACAAACGACAGACCCGCAACAGCCCATAAAAAAGACGCCGAAAGGGGTTTCCCCCTTCGGCGTCTCCCAATTCATTTCTCAGCGCAGGGCGGCCAGCCGCTCCGCCCGTTCGGCGGCGTTGATAATGCCGGCCGCATAGAGATCGTTGATGCCCTCGACCTTGCGCTCGGCATCTGAGCGGGCGCTGATACGCGCAGAGTCATCCCCGGCGGATCGTCCTGCAGGCAGATCGCCGCGGGGCTTACGGCGCGGCGCCGCGGCGGCTGGACCGCCGGCACGCTTCAAACGAACGGCGGCGAACAATACCGCGGCAACAATCCCAAACAGGATGAAGGCGGTACAGATCAGCGCCAGCAAACGGCCTTCCAATCGATCGCCGGCAGCCGATATCAACATCATCGCCGCGATAACCAGCAGCGTCACAAGACCGCTTTTCGGCCCGCCGGCCCGATTTTGGTTTTTCAGATCCCGCATCGTGCGCACCTCCCTCGTTTTTCTCATTATAGCAGAGAGGCAGGGGCCGACGCAAGCGTCAATCCCGCGCGGCGCCTTTTGCGATCACCCGATACAAAAGAATCGTGCCGATGACGGCCATCACCAGCTCCGGCAGCATGTACAGCACGTTGTAGCTGAGGCTGTAAAGCCAGACGGGCGTGCCCTCCGGCGCATATTCGCCCCAGATGAGCACACCGCTGATGAAATGACAGATAAAGCGCAGCAGAATGGCGCAAAAGGAGCCGGCCGCGACGGAAAAACGGCTGCGGGCCCCTCCGAACGGCTTTGCCAGCGCATATGCGAGGCCCAGCAGCGTAAACGCAACGACATAGTCAAACAAAATACAGAGCGCCTGCGTCGCGAGCGTCTTGCAGTAGAGCACGTTTTTGAAGCCGAGGAACAGCTGCACGAGGCTATAGACGAAAGAGGTCAGCAGCCCCCAGCGCGTACCGTTGCGAAACGCCGCAAAAAGGATCGGCACCATTGAGAAGGCGGTGATGCTGCCGCCGTACGGCATCTCAAATTTCAGTTCGGACAGGACGCAGGCCAGCGCCATACACAGGGCGCATTCGACGAGGACGGACGTTTGTGTTCTTTGTTTCATACCGTTTCATCCTTTTCTGTGTTGATTTGGCATAAAAACAAATGCGCCGGCGGATCTTGTTCCGTCGGCGCAGAGAATCCCTTTGTTTGGAAAAACTCCCTTCGCCGGCATTATCCGGATCAGGTAAAGGGTTCGGGTCAACTCCCGTCTCAGCCGCTTTGGCAAACGCATCGCAGCACCCCTGTTTTTATGTCAAACCCAGTATAGCGCATCCGCGAACCTTTTGCAAGCGTTTGCAAAAGGTTTTCGCCGGACCGGCGAACGGCGTGAAAAAATGCGCCGCCCTCCTTCATAAAACGGGTCAATATGCCTTGCCCCAAATGATCATCTTTTCGGCGGGTCTGCCGCAGCAGGGGCACACGTCGCCGATCTGCTCCTGCTCGAAGGGCATGCAGCGGGAGGTGAGCCCCGCCTGCTCCTTCATCTGGTTTTCGCAGGCCTCGTCCCCGCACCACATCGTTTTGATAAAGCCGTTTTTCCCGCTCGCAAGGGTGATCACCTCATCCATTGTCTGCGCGGTCCACGTGCGCGCCTCGCGGTTTGCAAGCGCGATCTCGTAAATGCCGTCACGGACCGCCTGCAGCAGCTTCGGAATCTCGGCGCAGACCTCCGCAAGGGGGACAAAGTGCTTCTCACGGTTGTGGCGCGTTACGATCACGCATTGGCCCTGTTCGATATCTTTTGGCCCGATCTCGATACGCAGCGGCACGCCTTTCATTTCATACTCGGCGAATTTCCAACCCGGGGAGTTTTCAGAAGCGTCAATCTTGACGCGGCAGACCTCCGCCACACGCGCTTTGAGCTGCTCGGCAGCTTCGAGCACGCCGGGCTTGTGCTGCGCCACCGGCACAATAACCGCCTGCACCGGCGCGATGGCGGGCGGGAGCACAAGGCCGTTATCGTCGCCGTGCGTCATGATAATAGCGCCGATGATGCGCGTTGAGAGGCCCCAGGAGGTCTGCTGCGGATACTGCGCCTTGTTGTCGCGCCCCTGGAATGTAATATCAAACGCACGGGCAAAGCCGTCTCCGAAGAAATGGCTCGTGCCGGACTGCAGCGCCTT
>Ga0079305_1002933_pt1 | contig 12818 bp, 11 predicted proteins | sample LMS_cellobiose_e_FD_79183 | JGI IMG/M metagenome (GOLD analysis project Ga0079305, IMG submission 79183) | Rumen-fistulated moose microbial communities from Alaska, USA - LMS_cellobiose_enrichment | ecosystem: Host-associated > Mammals > Digestive system > Stomach > Rumen fluid ... | reverse complement strand
TGCCCGATAAATACGACGCCGACGCGCTTTGGTACATCGAGGGCTGATACTGATATCCAACAAGAATCAGCCTTTTATTCCACGCAAAAATGGCCGCAAAAGCGGCCATTTTTGCGTGGAATCTCTCTCTTTTATCCCAGCTTGAAGCTGGCGATATAGTCCGTGTCCGCGGGGGCGGGGAGTCCCGGATCGGCCACGAGGAATTCCAGCTTACAGCGCTTTTCCTCCGCGCCCAGGTCGAAATGGCAGAGGGCGATGCCCATGTCGATTTTCTGCAAATCCCAGCCGTCGGCGCTCACATAGCCCTTGCTGTGCTTTTCGTAAAAATGGACGGTATCTCCGGCCACGACGACGCGCCAGGGCTGTTTGTTCACCGCCGAGGGGGCCCAGCGCACCAGTTCCAGCACCTCGGAGAGCTCCCCCGCCTCGGCCTCGTCCAGCGGGGAATCAAAGCCGTCCTTGAAAAACAGCTCCCGGAAGGCAAGCCGGCTGTCGGCCCGGATGCCCTTTCGCATCACGCTCTCCCGCAGAGACATTTTCTCCGCCGGATAGCCCAGGGGGCTGACGCAGGGCATGACCTCCCCTTCCTCCAGCCGCATGGCCCGTTCGAAGGCCGGGCGGTCCATCGTCCCGGCGATCCAGGTCGTGCCGATTCCGCGGGAGGCGGCATAGAGCACCACCTTTTCAAAGGCGAAGCCAAAGGCCTCCTCGGCGTGGGGCGCCCGGCGCACCTTGCCGGCGATATAGGTCTCCGTCCCGGTAATCACAGGGCTGGAGAGGCCGTCGGTCCTGGCGTTGAGCACGCGCCAGGTAAAGGGGAAGTCATAGGGCGTTTCCACCGCCATGGCAAAGCGCAGGATATTCTCCTGCTCCGACGGCTCCAGCGCCTTGCCGTTAAAGGTGCGCACGCTCCGGCGCGCGCGGACCAGCTCCCCGGCGCTCATGGGCGCGGCGCCGCCCTTTTCCAATCCCTCGCCGGCGGGGAAATCCGATGATTCTTTGTTCATATAGCGCTTACCTCCCGTTGAGAACTATAAATTAAATGTAAAAGGAAACCGGCTCGTTGTCAACCGCGCAAGGAAAAAAGAGCGGAGGGATTCCAAACCGGCGCATTGGCGCTTGCCGGGAAAGGGCAATCGTGATACAATATATCGTAGCAAATAAAAACACGCGCGACTGACATGCGCCGTGGAAACGAGGATAAAGAAATGATCAATGAAAACATCCGCATCGTAGAGCAAAAGGACCCCAGGATCGCCCGCGTTCTCTCGCTGGAGCTCAAACGGCAGCAAAACAACCTGGAGCTGATCGCCTCGGAAAATCTGGTTAGTCCGGAGGTGATGGCTACCATGGGCAGCGTACTCACCAACAAGTACGCCGAGGGCTATCCCGGTCACCGATATTACGGCGGATGCGAATATGTGGACATCGCCGAGAGAATCTGCATCGACCGGGCCAAGGAGATTTTTTCCGCCAAATTCGCCAATGTACAGGCCCACAGCGGCTCCCAGGCCAACTTCTGCGTGTATCTCGCGCTGTGCCAGCCCGGCGACACGGTGCTGGGCATGGACCTGGGCGCCGGCGGCCATTTGACCCACGGCAGTCGGGCCAGCTTTTCCGGCAAGCTGTATAACACCGTCTCCTACGGCGTCGACCCGGAGACCGGGCGCATCGATTATGACGACGTGCGGAGAAAGGCCCAGGAATACAGGCCCAAAATGCTCATCGCGGGCGCCTCCGCCTATCCGCGGATCATTGATTTCAAGAAATTTGCCGAGATCGCCCACGAGGTGGGCGCCTATCTGATGGTGGACATGGCCCACATCGCGGGTCTGGTGGCCGCCGGAGAGCACCCCAATCCCCTGCCCTACGCCGACGTGGTTACCACCACCACCCACAAGACCATGCGCGGGCCCCGTGGGGGAATCATTCTCACCAATAACGAGGAGATCGCCAAAAAGATTGACCGGGCCATGTTCCCCGGCACCCAGGGCGGCCCGCTGATGCACATCATCGCCGCCAAGGCCGTTGCCATGGGCGAGGCGCTGCGCCCGGAGTTCAAGGATTACCAGGCCCAGATCGTGAAAAACGCCAAGACCCTGGCCGATACGCTGCTCGCCGGCGGCGTGGAGCTTGTCAGCGGCGGCACGGACAACCACCTGATGCTGCTGGATTTGAGAAAGCTGGGCATGAGCGGCCGGGAGCTGGAGGACAGACTGGACCGGGTGCACATCACCGTGAACAAAAACTCCATCCCCAACGACCCCCTCCCCGTGGGCGAGACCTCCGGCGTGCGCATCGGCACCCCCGCGGTGACGACCAGGGGCTTCAAGGAGGAGGAGATGAAGATCGTGGGCGATTTGATCTTGAAGGCGATCTTTGATTTCGACGGCACGCGGGGCGAGATCCTCTCCACCGTGGACGAGCTGTGCGTCAAATTCCCGCTCTACTGAAAATGACTGAAAAGTCCTCATTTTTTGAGGGCTTTTTTTATCGAATTACGAGAGAATAATGCGCGAAGGCTGTTGCCAAGGGCGTTCTCTTTATGTTATTATGATTGCGTTCAATCGACTAAATCGTGGAAAAAGACGGGAGACCCGCCGGGTCTCCCCCTGCTTTTTGACGCATCAAGAGGTGAGATCAATTGCTCGGTGATATGACCAAGGGCTCCGTTTGGAAGTGCATCAGCGTGTTCATGTTCCCCATTCTGATCGGGAATCTGCTGCAGCAGCTGTACAACACGGCGGACTCCATTATTGTGGGAAACTTTGCCTCCCAGGCCTTTTCTCTGGCGGCGGTGGGCACCTGCGCTCCGGCGGCCATGCTGTTCGTGTTCTGGTCCACCGGCTTTTCCGGCGGCGGGAGCGTTGTCATCGCCCAATACTTCGGCGCCGGGAAAACCGATGAGATCAAGCGCTCCATCTCCACGCTGCTGCTCTTTACGCTGATCTCCGGTCTCATTATGACCGCGGTGGGCATTCTGATCAGCCGGTGGTTTTTGCGGGTAGTTCTGATTGTCACAGGTGAGATACTGCCCATGGCGACGGCCTATCTGCGCATCTACTGCGTGGGACTGGTATTCACCTTCCTCTATAACGGCATCGCCGCCGTGCTGCGGGCGCTGGGCAACTCCCGCTCCTCGCTGCTGTTTTTGTCGGTGTCGGCCATCTCCAACATCTTCCTGGATCTGCTGTTCGTGATCGTGTTCGACTGGGGCGTGGCGGGCGCCGCCTTCGCCACCGTGATCGCCCAGACCCTGTGCTCCATTGTCAGCTATGTCTACCTGGTGAAAAAATATGGCGACTGGCTGCCCAAAGGCAGGGAATGGGTGATGGACAGGGCCATCCTGCGCCTGATCGTGAAAATGGGTCTGCCCGCGGCGCTGCAGTCCGTGGCGGTGCAGATCAGCAGCATCCTGCTCCAGCGCATGGTAAACAGCTTCGGCCCGGTGAACATGGAGGCCTTCCAGTGCGGCACGCGCATGGACAATATCCTGCTGGCCCCGGCCAACGCCTTCGGCCTGGCGGTGACTACCTTCGCCGCCCAAAACATCGGCGCCGGGAACCTTGAGCGGGCCAAAAAGGGTATGACCGTGACGGCGGTGCTGTCCCTGGCTGTTTCCCTGCCGCTGATCATCCTCATCACGGCGTTCGCGCCCCAGCTGGCCCGGCTCTTCGGCGTCAGCGAGGAGGGCGTGGTCCTGGCGGTGAAGCAGATTCGCTGGGTGGTTCCCGGCATGGTGATCTTCGCCACCGAAATCCCCGGCAACGGCTGGATTCGCGGCGCGGGCGCGGCGCGGGTGGCCGCGCTGTGCACGCTGGTTACCATGCTGGTGCGCGTGATCTGCGCTTATCTCTTCGTGGGCACCATGGGCGCGCCCGCTTACTGGACGTTCCTGCCCGTGGGCTGGGCGGTGTCCTTCTTCATCGTCTGGGGTTACTACTTCTCCGGCAAATGGAAAGACAAGGCCATCGTCAGCAAAGCCAGGGCTTAAAAAAGCTGTTAGCGCCGCTGCGACAGCGGCGCTAACGGCTTTTCCGGTTGTTTCGCTTGCGAAATAAGAGTATAATCTTCTTATAAAAATAAAGAGAGGATATGCACATGAAAATCCGAAAAATGAACGATACCGTTTTGATCCGGCTGGATAAAGGCGATGAGGTCGTTGCCTCCGTGCTGGAGGTGTGCCGCACGCACGGCATAACCGCCGGGTATGTCACCGGGCTCGGCGCGGCGGCCGAGGCGCGGGTGGCGCTGCTGGACCCCGCGCTGGGGCAATATGTGGACGATACCTTTACCGGTCCGATGGAGATCTCCTCGCTGGTGGGCAATGTGGGCGTCATGGACGGAGAGCCCTATGCCCATTTGCACATCAATCTGGCGGACACGCATCTGCACGTTGTGGGCGGACATCTGAAAAGCGCCGTAATCAGCATTACCGGCGAGCTGTTTCTCCGTATACTGGACGGGGAGATCGATCACGCCTTCAACCCGCAGCTGGGCATCAACCAGATGATCCTTTGAACGGCCAGGGAGATGGAGCGCGCTATGGATTTTGCCGCATTGATCACGTCCGCCCGGAGCTGTCTTGCCCAATTTGACTATGACCACTACCCCGCCGCTCTGGAGAAGTTTGAAGCGAGGGCCACGTTCTTCTTTGATTCTCTGGAGGGCGCGGACCTCTCCGCCGCGGCGGAGGCGGCCATCGACGCCCTGGAGCGGGGCAGGAAGACCCTGCGCCGCCGGGAACAGAAGACAGCCGCCCAGGAGGAGAAGAGGGTGCTGGCGCTGTTCTTCTCCCCCGCCGCTCTGCGCCGGGGCGGCGCCGCGGGGGAGTTTGCGGACGTCCTCTGCCGTCGATGGGTGGCGCGCTATCCCCGCAACCCCTATATGGTGGGCACCTACGAGGGGATCATGAAGGGCTTTGACGCCAATTTGCTGGGGCTGCCCCTGCGTAAATCCAAAAACACCCGAAGGAGCGAATGAGCATGACCGATTACAAAGAGCTCAGCGCCCGGCTCCGGGCGCTGACAGAGGGTGTGGAGCACCCCATTGCCAACGCCGCCAACGCCGCCGCCCTGCTGTATGAGACGCTGCCGGACATCAACTGGGCGGGCTTTTACTTTCTGGAGGGGGAGACGCTGGTACTGGGGCCCTTCCAGGGCAAGACCGCCTGCATCGAGATTCCCCTGGGAAAAGGCGTCTGCGGCACGGCGGCGGCGGAAAACGCCACGCAGCTTGTCCGCAATGTCCATGAATTCCCCGGTCATATCGCCTGTGACAGCGCCTCCAACGCCGAAATCGTCGTGCCCCTGCGCCGGAACGGGGCCGTTTTCGGCGTGCTGGATATCGACAGCCCCTCCCTTGGCCGCTTTACCCAGGAGGACCGGGCGGGGCTGGAGGCCTTTGCCGCCATCGCGCAGGAGGTGCTTTGAGCATGAGCGTACCCTATCGTCCCGACAAGCACGGCAACCCCGTCTCCATTCTGGGCTACGGCTGCATGCGCTTTACCCAGAAGGCCGGGCGCATCGACATCGACAAAACGGAAAAGGAGCTGCTGGCGGCCATCGACGCCGGGGTCAATTACTTTGATACCGCCTACGTCTACCCCGGCAGCGAGACCGCTCTGGGGGAGATTCTGGAGCGCAACGGTCTCCGGGACAAGGTGAACATCGCCACCAAGCTGCCCCATTATCTCATCAAGAGCCGGGAGAGCATGGAGAAGACCTTTGCCGAGGAGCTCCGGCGCCTGCGCACCGACCATGTGGACTACTATCTGATGCACATGCTCACCGACGACAAGACCTGGGGGCGGCTGTGCGAGCTGGGGATAGAGGACTGGCTCTCGGAGAAAAAACGCTCCGGCCAGATTCGTCAGGTGGGGTTTTCCTACCACGGCAATTCCGACACCTTTAAAGCGCTGGTGGACGCCTATGACTGGGACTTCTGCCAAATCCAGTATAACTACCTGGACGAGCACTCCCAGGCCGGACGCACCGGCTTAGACTACGCCGCCGCCAAGGGTCTGGCCGTTATCATCATGGAGCCCCTGCGGGGCGGGCGGCTGGTGAACAACCTGCCCGCGGAGGCGCAAAAGCTCTTCGACTCCTACGGCGAAAAGCGCTCCCCGGCGGAATGGGCCTCCCGGTGGCTGTGGGACCAGGAGGCGGTCACCTGCGTGCTCTCCGGCATGAACTCCCTGGACATGGTGCGGGAGAATGTCCGCGCCGCGGAGAGGGCCGGCGCCGGCTGTATGACGGAGGCCGAGCGCGCCCTGCTGCAGAAGGTGGTGACGGCGCTCAACGCCAACATGCGCGTGGGGTGCACCGGCTGCCGCTACTGCATGCCCTGCCCCAAAAATGTGGATATCCCCGGCACCTTTGCCGCCTGGAACCGCTGCGGTACCGACGGGCGATTCCGGGGTATGTATGATTACGCCATGTGCACCGCCCTGCGCCGGGACTCCACCGCGGCCTCCAACTGCGTGGAGTGCGGCAAGTGCGAGCAGCACTGCCCCCAGCACATCGCCATCCGCCGGGAGCTGAAAAACGCCCGCAAGGAGATGGAGGGGCCGCTGTACAAGCTCGCCCGCAAGGCCATCCAGATAGTCATGCGATACTGATGTTTAACTGCGAAAAGAGGCCGCTGCAAGGACGCAGCGGCCTCTTTTCGCGGTTCTCTCACCAGGAGGTGATCTCCCCCAGGGAATAGGGCGTGGCCTGGTAGACAAAGTAATTCAGCCAGTTGGAAAACAGCAGATTGGCGCCGCTGCGCCAGGTGCATTGCGGGGCAAGCGTGTCGTCGTCGTTGGGAAAATAGTTTTTGGGTACGGCAATGGGCAGCCCCGCCGCCTTGTCCCGAAAATACTCCTTTGCCAGAGTGTCCGTGTCGTACTCGGAATGGCCGGTGATAAATATCTGCCGTCCGCCGTGGGTGGAGACGGCGTAGACCCCCGCCTCCTCGCTCTCGGCCAAAATCTTCAGCTCCGGCCGGCGCAGTATCTGTTCCCGGTCCACGGAGGTATGGCGGGAGTGCGGGGCGGGGAATTCATCGTCAAAGCCCCGAAACAGGATGGAGTTGACATGGGTGACCCGGTGGGGAAAGACGCCGAACATTTTTTCCGCCAATGGCCGCTTTTCGATCCCGTAATGATAATACAGCCCCGCCTGGGCGCCCCAGCAGATGTGCAGGGTGGAATAGACATGCGAGCGGCTCCACTCCATGATGGAGCACAGCTCCGGCCAATAATCCACCTCTTCAAAGGGCAGCTGCTCCACCGGCGCGCCGGTGATGACAAGCCCGTCATAAAACTCCTCCCGCACCTGGTCGAAGGTCTTGTAAAAGGCGATCATGTGCTCGGCGGCCACGTGCTTGTGCTCTCTGGTGACGGCCATGAGCTCCATCTCGATTTGCAGCGGCGTGTTGCCCAGCAGCCGGGCCAGCTGGGTCTCCGTGGCGACCTTGGTGGGCATCAGATTCAAGATCAGGATGCGCAGAGGGCGGATGTGCTGCTCTCTGGCACGCTCCAAATCCATGACGAAGATGTTTTCCCGCTGCAGCGTGGCAGCGGCGGGCAGGTCCTTGGGAATCTTGATGGGCATGGGGCTTTCTCCTCCCGATGAAAAATGGGTAGGCTTATACTAATTCCTAATAAGAAGCTTTAAAAGATTTCCGAGGCAGAATCGTGCCAGGCGAGGCATTGGCCGCAGGGAATACTTTGTGTATTCCCAAGGGCAATAACGAAGTTTGGCCCGATTCTGACCGGAAAGGTTTAAAGATTTCTATTAGGGATTAGTATTAGTTCTTCTCCGCCGCGGGCAGAGGGCAGGTGCGCTTCATGGCCACCGAGCAGGCGATATCGCCCAGCACATTGCAGCAGGTGGCCCCGGCGTCCACCAGGATATTGACGCTGATGTACATGCCCATGACCCCCGCGGGCAGCCCGGCGATGGAGGCCAGGGCGGCGAAGGCGGCGATGGCGCTGTTGGGCACGCCCGGCGCGCCGATGCTCAGCAGCGTGTTGCTCAGCAGCACCACGGCCAGCAGGCCGTAGGAGACCTCCGTCCCCGTGGCGTTGGCAAAGAAGACGATCATGAAGGACATGACGATGGAGACCGCGTCCATGTTGATGGTGGCCCCCAGGGGCAGCGCCAGAGAGGAAATCTCGTTGGGCACCGCCAGCTCGTCGGCACAGCTCTTGCTGATGGGCAGCGTGGCGGAGCTGGAGGCGGTGCCGAAGGCGTTGAGGGCCGCGGGCAGCACCTTGACAAAGAATTCCCGCATGCTCCCCTTGCCGATGAGCTTTACGATCACCGCGCCGTAGATCACGACGATATACACCAGCAGCGTGGCGTACAGCCCCAGCAGCACCGCCGCCAGGGACAAAATGGTGTCGATGCCGTTGGCGTAGACCGTGCCGGCCAGGGAGGCGAAAACGCCCACAGGCGTCAAATACATGACCCAGGAGATGATTTTGACCGCGATTTCATTGACCGAGGTACACAGCTCCACAAAGGGTCTGGCCTTGCTCCCCAGCGTGAGGCACGCGACCCCCAGGATGATGGCGAAGGCGAGCACCTGCAGCATGTTGCCCTCCACAAAGGAGGCGAAGGGGTTGGAGGGAATCAGGGTCTGGACGGTGTTGAGCAGGCCGTTGAACTGCGCGGCGGGCACGTCCGATTCCACCATCTGAATGGCGATGCCCTTCCCCACGCCCAGGGCCTTGGGCAGCACCAGGCCGATCAGGCTGGCAAAGAGCGTTGTGCCCACAAAGTACAGCAGCGCCTGGCCGCCCACCTTGCCGGTGGCCGACACACTGCCGATGGACACGATGCCCACGATCAGCGAGCAAAAAACCAGCGGATAGATCATCATGGTCAGCGCCCGAAGGTACACGGTGCTGACAAAGCTCATGACCGGCGCGGCCCAGGCGGGCATGACAAGGCCGAACAGCGCGCCCAGCACCAGCCCGATGAAGATGGCGATGCTCAGCCGGACGGCCTTTTGATTGGAGGTTGCTTGTTTTTTGTTGCTCATGGTCCTTCCCTCTTTTTAACTGCCATAGATCGATATGTTTATGAGCATAGGCCCCGGCGGGTTCGCCGGGGCCTATGCTTTCTCCCGGTCCGCGGTCAGACCGCGGCGAAGCCCTTTTCCAGGTCGGCGATGATATCGTCGATGTGCTCCGTGCCGATGGAGAGACGGATGGTGCTGGGGTAGATGCCCTGGTCGGCCAGCTCCTCCGCGGAAAGCTGGGAATGGGTGGTGGTGGCCGGGTGGATCACCAGGGACTTGACGTCCGCCACGTTTGCCAGCAGGGAGAAAATTTCCAGCGCGTCGATGAAGGCGTGGGCCTCCTTCTGACCGCCCTTGATATCGAAGGTGAAGATGGAGGCGCCGCCGTTGGGGAAATACTTGTTATACAGGGCGTGCTCCGGATGGTCGGGCAGCGAGGGGTGGTTCACCCGCGCCACCTTGGGGTGGTTGGCAAGGTACTCCACCACCTTTTTGGTGTTCTCGGCGTGGCGGTCCAGCCGCAGGGACAGCGTCTCCACCCCCTGCAGCAGCAAAAAGGCGTTGAACGGGGAGATGGCCGCGCCGGTGTCCCGCAGCAGGATGGCCCGGACATAGGTGACAAAGGCGGCGGGACCGGCCGCGTCCACAAAGGAGATGCCGTGATAGCTGGGGTTGGCCTCGGCGATGGGGGCGTACTTGCCCGCGTCCTTCCAGTCGAATTTGCCGGAGTCCACGATGATGCCGCCCAGGGTGGTGCCGTGGCCGCCCAGGAATTTGGTGGCGGAGTGGACAACGATATCCGCGCCGTGCTCGATGGGCCGGATGAGATAGGGCGTGCCGAAGGTGTTGTCGATCACCAGGGGGATATTGTTCTTATGGGCGATCTCCGCCACGGCGTCGATGTCGGGGATGTCGCTGTTGGGATTGCCCAGGGTCTCGATGAAGATGGCCTTGGTGTTGGGCCGCACCGCCGCCTCCACAGAGGCTAGATCGTGCACGTCCACAAAGGTGGTATCCACGCCGTAGAGCGGCAGGGTGTGGGCCAGCAGGTTATAGCTGCCGCCGTAGATGGTCTTTTGGGCCACGATGTGGTCGCCCTTTTGCGCCAGCGCCTCGATGGTGTAGGTGATGGCCGCGGCGCCGGAGGCCAGGGCCAGCGCGCCCACGCCGCCCTCCAGAGCCGCCACGCGCTTTTCCAGCACATCCTGGGTGGAGTTGGTCAGGCGGCCGTAGATATTGCCGGCGTCGGTCAGGCCGAAGCGGGCGGCCGCGTGGGCGGAGTTATGGAAGACATAGGAGGTGGTCTGGTAAATGGGCACCGCGCGGGAATCGGTGGCGGGGTCGGCCTGCTCCTGGCCGACGTGCAGCTGAAGGGTCTCGAATTTATAGTTACTCATGATTGTTACCTCTTTCATAGTATTTTTGTATTTGGGTCCGCGGTCCGCTTTCGTCACATTCGCCCGAAGCGGAAATTGGCCCGCACCAGCTGTTCAAATATATTTTTCATTTTTTCCTCCCAAAACAAAAAACCGTGGGACTCCGAATCAAGAGTCTCACGGTCATCAGCACGGTTTTCCCGGTCCTCGCCGGTATGCTTCAGTCGGAGATCGCATCGGGGTCGTTGGCAGCACGAACAGAGCACATGCGCTTCCACATGCACATCTCCATCATCATGCCGGCAAAACAACGCACCGTGACGCGCTCCTTTCCGAAAAAGTATTACCAACCAACCAAGTCGGTAGGATTGTTATTACAATACCCCCGCCGGGGCGGCTTGTCAAGAGCCAAATCAAATTTTATCACATATCCACGAGAGGGTCCCTTCCCCGTCGGCGGCGCGCTGTGCAAAATGCGGCAAAATGCAAAAGGACGGCTGCGAATGCAGCCGTCCCGGAGGGGTAAACGGTTTCAGCCGTTGAGCGCGCTGCCGCAGTATTCGCAGCAGCCGTTTTCGTCGGGGATGGTGGTGGCGCCGCAGTAGGGGCAGACCACGGCGGTCTTGGGCGCGTTCTGCGCCGCGACCTCGTCCCGGACCTCCCGGCGCATATTCTCCACGGTCTCCTTGATCTCGTTGCCCAGGTTCAGGTAATCGTAATAATCGTTCTGCATCACCTGGATGCCGGGCTTGTGGATCTTCCAGCCGCCGGGGGCGGCAGACATGCTCCGCTCGCCGGTCCTGACGGAGCCGTTGCTGATAGAGTAGCGAATCTGGTCAAAATAGGGGTGATTCACGCGGATGACAGCGTAAAAATCGTAGGAGTATTCATACCGGGGCGGATTATAGCTGACGGATTTGCCCTCGCTGTCCTTTTGCTTGAGCTCATTGCGGCTCTCGTTGATCTCCAGGTCGCAGCCGGTGACCTGGGCGTAATCCAGCACGTCGGGGTTGGCCTCGGCCAAATCCTTGGCGCTGGTGACCATAAATTTGCGCGCGTCCTCGTCCAGGAGCAGCTTGGTATGCTTGCCAAGGCTCCTGGTGGTATGGAAGGCGGCCACGGCGGCCTTGTTCGCCTCCCGGTAGGCCAGCTGCTCCTTGATCTCGGCGACGGTACTGCTGCGCCGCTCGCTGAACCAGGGGGAGAGCTTGCGGGCGCAGTCCTTGCACATGTTGCCGTCGTCCAGCTTGCGGTTGCCCAGCAGGCCGATCTTCGCGCCGCAGATATCGCAGTATTTTTTATCGAACAGTCCCATAGCGCACCTCCCCGTCAGCCAACGATGTCGCCGTCGTCAAAGGGGTCGCCGCACTCCGGGCAGAAGCGGGGCGGGTGCGCCGGGTCGGCGGGCTCCCAGCCGCACTTGTCGCAACGGTACTGGGGCACGCCCGCGGGCTTTTTGGCGCCGCATTCGGTACAGAACTTGCCCTTGTTGGCGGCGCCGCACTCCGGGCAGGTCCAGGTGTTGGCCGGGGCGGGTTCGGGCTTTTTGGCGCCGCATTCCGGGCAGAACTTGCCGCGGGCCGTGGCGCCGCAGCTGGGGCAGACCCAGCTGTCAGCGGCGGGGGCGCTCTGCTGGGGAGACATATCCTGGAAGAGGTTGGCGGTGTTCATGCCGCCGGCGTTGGAGGCCATGTTCATGCCCATGAAGGCCATGGCGGGGCCGGCGCCTTGGTTGGCCGCGGCGCTCTGCATGGCGGCGGCGGTGGCGTTGACATAGTGGGCGGCGCGCATGTTGGGGTCCTTCAGCGCGGCGGTGCGCTGCAGCTCCTTGATCATGCGCTCGTCCTCCTCGCTGGCCTTGACGCTGGAGACGCCGAAGCCCACGATCTCGATGCCGCGCAGATCCCGCCACTTGGCGGAGAGCACCTCGTTGAGCGCGTCGGCGATCTCCAGGGTGTGGGAGGGCAGAGAGGAATAGCGGATGCCCATATCGGAGACGCGGCCGAAGGCAGGCTGCAGAGCGGTCAGCAGCTCGCTCTTCAGCTGGCTGTCCAGTTGAGAGCGGTTATAGGCGCTCTGTACATTACCGCAGACGTTGGTATAAAACAGCATGGGATTGGTGATGCGGTAGCTGTACTCGCCAAAGCAGCGGATGGCGATGTCCAAATCGATGTTGGCGTTTTTATCCACCACCCGGAAGGGCACCGGGGAGGGCGTGCCGTACTTGTTGCCCACCAGCTCCTTGGTGTTGAAGTAATACACCCGCTGATCCTTGGGCGCTTCGCCGCCGAAGGTGAAGCGCTTGCCGATGTTGGCTAGCACCTCTTTGATATTAGCCGCCAGATCGTCGCCGGCAAAAACGGAGGGCTCGGTGGAGATGTCATAGGTGTATTCGCCCGGCTCGGCGCACAAATCCACTACCTTCCCCTG
>Ga0079305_1002932_pt1 | contig 12835 bp, 13 predicted proteins | sample LMS_cellobiose_e_FD_79183 | JGI IMG/M metagenome (GOLD analysis project Ga0079305, IMG submission 79183) | Rumen-fistulated moose microbial communities from Alaska, USA - LMS_cellobiose_enrichment | ecosystem: Host-associated > Mammals > Digestive system > Stomach > Rumen fluid ... | reverse complement strand
GGGTCTGAGCACCTACACCACCATCCTCGGGGAGGAAAAGCCCATCCTGCTCCTGCTGGTGGGCGACCTGTACAACGGCTCATGACGACGTGATTATGCAAGAGAGCTCCCCTGCGTTCCCAAAGAACGCAGGGGAGCTCTCTTGTTGTTTTCCTTATTCCACGTCGTACACGGTCTCGGTGCCGTCGGGCTGCACCAGGGTATACACGGTGAAGCCGTCGTAGGCGAGCACGCCGTCCTGCCCGCCCTGGACCAGACAGCTGGAGAAGTACTCCCGGCTGAGGATGGGCATGTCGATCTGGGCAATCAGATCTTCAATGGGCTCGCCCTTCATGGACAGCACCAGGGCCTTCACCGCCTCCAGATCCGCGCCGGACTCCTCCGGGGTCTCGGCGGGCGCTTCCGTGGCCGGAGTCTCCGTGGCCGGAGCCGGGGTCTCGGCGGCGGGGGCCTGAGTGGGAGCGGGGGTGGTCGTCGAGACGGAGGCCGGCGCGGCGGAGGAGCCGCACCCGGCAAAGCTCAGCGCCAGCAGGGCGCACAGCAAAAGGGCAAAGAGTTTTCTCATGGGTCTCTCCTTTGAGTGGTTTCTATGGTTGGACGATCTCCGGACGGAAAAGGTTCCCGTCCTCTCCCACATACACCGCCACAGCCGGGACATCGTCCGGCGATCCGGGGATGCAGGCGGAAAAGCCCCCGGGGAGGGGCACGGCCTCGTACAGAACGCCGTCCGCCTCAATATACACCATGGCGGCCTCCGAGTGCAAGAGCCCCGTGAAATTTCCCCGTACGTTTACATAATCCTGCAATGAACAGGGGGAAAAGGAGATGGCGGCGTTCCCCTGCACCACGGCCCCGGCGATGTCCGCCGTGCGCTCCGCCGCCGGCAGGGTGGGGGGATTGGCGTTGAGGTACCGGAGATTCCGCTCCACCAGCTCCACCACCAGGCAGTCCCCCGCCGAGAGCTCCCCGGGGGCGTAATCGTTTTTCCGGGAGAACACGCTCTCCGCGAAGCTCTCCGCCAGATAGGGGTAGAGATTCCGGCCGAAGGAGTCCCGGTAGCAGAGCAGGCGGCCCTCCCCGTTCCCCCGGGCGGTGATGCTGGGATTGTCCGGGTTTTGGGAGCTGGCGGCGAAGGTGAAGCCGGGGGCGTAGACGAAATCCGCCTCCGCCTCTTTTCCGGCAGGATAGAGCATTTCATAGAGATCCCCGGTGTGGGTCCCTCCGGCAAAGGGTCCGGCGAAGAAGCCGCTCTCCCGCCCCAGAGCGGCGAGGATGGCGTCGCCGGCCAGCGCCGCGCCCCGGCCGTTCCAGTGGCTGTCCCCGGCGAAGAAGAGCACCTCGTCCTGCGCCTCAAAAACGGCGAAGAGGTCCAGGTACGCCACGCCCATCCCGTCCAGCAGACGGTGGAGCGCCTGGGCGTTGGAGGGCCCCTCCATCCGCGCCAGGGCGGGCATGTTCTCATCGTAGAGGGAGTTTTTGTTGGGGGCGACGGTGAAGAGGAATTCCGCCCCCTGCCCCCGGGCGTATTCCTGCAGAAGGTACAGCGTCCGGGCGGCGCACCAGAGCTCCCGGCCCGTCATGGGCTCGGAGCGGGTGTAGTCGGGGAGGGTGGGCTCGTAGTAGAGCCAGCCGTTGTTCCCCAGCACCACGCTCTCGGTGACGGAAGTTCGGAAAAGGGCGGCGTTGAGCTTCGCCCAGAGGGTGACGGCCTCCTGCCGGAGGAAAAACCGGTCGGCCACGTAGTCGGCCCCCTGGGAGAGATAAGCGGCGTTGAGGCGGCCGTCCCGCCCGGTGAGGGAGGGCCTGGCGGCCAGCACCTCGTTGGCCCCGGCCTCGGCCCCGCCGGTGATCAGCAGCCCCGCGAAGGGGAAGAGGCAGGCGAGGATAAAAAGCGCCGCAAAAAGGAGAGAGACGATCCGTTTTTTCATGCCGCGCCCTCCCTAAAACTGCTGGTAGATGAAGGGGGAGAAGCCTCCCGCCGACATGGCCAGCACGCAAACGAAGAGCCCCAGGAGCGCCAGGGCGTCTCCGGCGAGCTCCGTCCCCGCGGGACCGAGGCGGGCCGCCGCCCGCTTTTCCAGCGCCGGGGCCGCCGGCAGGGAGAACAGGATCCCCGCCAGAAGGGCCGCGATCCGTGCCGGGGTCAGGATGGTCCCGGCGGCGATCCGCCCGGCGGTCCCGGCGGAGGCGAAGGCGAACATCCGCCCCAGCATGGCAAAGCCCTGGGCGGGGGACTCGGCCCGGAACATCACAAAGCCCAGCATCACCGCCAGCAGGGTATAGACGTGGAGAATCACCCGGGGCAGGGTCCGCTCCCGCCAGGCATTGAGCCGCTCCTCCCACAATCCCTCCAGGGCCACCAGCGCCCCGTGCCAGAGCCCCCAGAGGATGAAGGTCCACCCGGCCCCGTGCCAGAGCCCGGTGAAGAAAAAGACGATGAGCTTGTTGCGCACGGTGATCCGCTTGCCCCGGCGGCTGCCCCCCCGAGGGATGTAGAGGTAGTCCACGAACCAGCGGTTGAGGGTCATGTGCCACCGGCGCCAGAACTCGGAGACGGTGCCGGACACGTAGGGATAGTTGAAGTTCTCCGGGAAACGGAAGCCGAAGCAGCGCCCCAGGCCGATGGCCATGTCGCTGTAGCCGGAGAAGTCAAAGAAGATCTGCAGGCAGTAGGCCAGCGCCCCGCACCAGGCCAGGGCCGAGCCCAGAGCCGCCGGGGAGAGGGCGTAGACGGCGTTGGCCACGGCGGCCGCGCCCTCCGAGAGGAGCAGCTTTTTCGCCATGCCCCGGACGAAGCGCCGGAGCCCGGCGGACAGGTCCTCCGCCGCGGCGGGGTGGTGGGCAAGCTGGTCCTCCGCGTCCTGCCAGCGGACGATGGGCCCCGCCAGCAGCCGGGGGAAGAAGGCGAGGTAGAGGAAGGCCGTGCCGAAGCGCCGGGCCGCGCCGCCCTTTCCCCGGTGGATATCGGCTAGGTAGGACACGCCGTGGAAGGTGAAGAAGGAGATGCCCGGGGGCAGGGCCAGCCCCGGCAGAGGGGCGGGCAGGCCCAGCGCGCCGAAGAAGAAGTTCAGGTATTTGCAGACGCACAGCAGCCCCAGATTCCCGGCGACGCCCAGGGCGAGCCAGAGCTTCCGACGCTCTCCGCCCCGTGCGAGCAGGAGGCCGAAGGCGTAGTTCCAGAGAGCCGAAAGCAGCAGCACCGGCACCTGCGCCAGGCCGCCGCAGGCGTAGAAGAGGAGACTGGCCAGGGCCAGCAGGAGATTCTTCCCCCGGCTTCCGGGGATGATCCCGTACAGGATCAGGCACAGGGGCAGAAACACGAACAGAAATCCCGCCGAATGAAAGACCACCGGACCTCCTCCTTTCCCCAGAGTGGGACAACGCCATGGAAAGCATTATATAGTATGGCCGCCCTTCGCGCAAGGGTATCCGGGGAAAATGGCGAAACCCGGCGGCAGGGCGGTCCGCGCCCCGGCCGTTGACAATTCGGGAAAACGGAGTATGATGAACACATCGATATACCTTATTGCCAGAAAGGAAGAATAAAAATGAAGAAAAAGATACTTGCGCTGATCCTTTGCGCCGCTCTGGCCCTGAGCCTGGCAGGCTGCGGCAAGAGCGCCAACGTAAAAGCCGCGGAGGAGCAGATCGCCGCCCTCGGGGAGATCACCGTGGACAGCAAGGCGGCGGTGGAAGCGGCGGAGGCCGCCTATGCCGCCCTGACGGAGAAGGAAAAGGAAAAAGTGGAGAATCTCCCGGCCCTGACAGAGGCCCGGGAGGCTCTGGATTCCGCTCTGCGGGTCCGGGACGTAGAGGACAGGATCTCCGCTCTCGGGGAGATCACCATCGACAGCAAGGCGGTGGTGGAGGCGGCGGAGGCCGCCCTGGACGCGCTGATCGAGGGGGAGAGGAGCCTTGTGGGCAACGCCGCCGACCTGACGGCTGCCCGGGAGGCGCTGGACGCGGCGCTGGAGCTGGAGGCCAAGCGCCAGGCGCTGCTGGGCGCCTGGATCTGGACCGTGGACGCCAGCGACCTTATCCTGGGCGAGCTGGAGAACAGTCTGGAGGGCGTGGAACTGGATCCTTCGGCGTATCCCATGGAGTTTCTTATGGACGTGACGATGGAGCTCCGGGAGGACGATACATATGCCATGTACATCAGTGAGGAGTCCCTTCGGAGCGCCGTCGACTCCATAAGGCCCGGGCTGATGTCCCTGATCCGGGACATGATCTCCCAGATGATCGTCCAGCAGTTTGCCAATGCCGGCCTGGGGACGTACAACTCCCTGGAGGATCTGGAGAATGCGATGGGCATGTCTCTGGACGAGATGATGGAGGCGGCGATGGGCACATCCCTGGATGAACTCTTTGATGAGATGCTGAACGAGTCCCTTGGGGAGGATACCCTCTCCGAAATGAGCGCCGAGGGCAATTACCAGGCGGATGTGGCCGAGGGCAAGCTGTATTTCTCCGAGAAGCTGGAGGAAGAGGTGAGCGCCGACAACTGCGAGATGTATCGCCTGGAGGGCGACACTCTGGAGATCATCGGCCATATGGGAACCGGCATGTTTGAGAATTTCTACCCCGTGACCATGCACCGGGCCGGCTGACCGCGTTCTCCCAACCATATAAAAAACCTCTCCCGCCCGGGAGAGGTTTTTTATATGGCGGAGAGGTTTTTTTCAGTCCCGGGTGAGCCGCTCCGTGACGGCCTGGGCCCGGGCGCAGATCTCCTCGGCGCTGTCCCCCACGTGGAAGATCCCGTCCTCGTAGAGGATCTTGCCTCCCACCATGGTGAGGCGCACGTTCCGGTTGGAGCCGCTGTAGACGATGTTCTTCACCGTATTGTGGACGGGGAACATGTTGGGCTGCTTCAGATCCAGCACCGCCAGGTCGGCGGTCTTCCCCGCGGCCACGGCGTCGCAGTCGGGGAGGGACATGGCCCTGGCGCCGCCCACACAGGCCATCTCCAGCACATCGGCGGCGTCCATGACGGCGGCGTCCTCCTCCCGGAGCTTCTGGAGCACGCAGGCGAGATACATCTCCCGGAACATGTTCAGGGCGTTGTTGGAGGCGGGGCCGTCGGTGCCGATGGCGAGCCGGACGCCCCGGCGCTGCATCTCCGCCAGAGGGGCGATGCCGCTGGCGAGCTTGGCGTTGGAGGCGGGACAGGTGACAGCCCAGAGCCCCCGGCGGCGGAAGATGTCCATGTCGGCCTCGCTGAGCCACACGCAGTGGAAGCCGCCGCCCCCGTTTTCAAAGAGGCCCTGCTCCTCGAAGAGAGCGGTGGGGGTGAGACCGTGGCGCTCCACGCACTCGGCCACCTCCCGGCGGGTCTCGGAGTTGTGGGTAAAGAAGGGCAGACCCGTGGCGTCCAGGAGGCCCTTCATGTATTTCATCAGGTCCAGGCTGGCGGTGTACTCCGCGTGGATGCCGGGGATGTAGGAGATCAGGGGGCCTCTGTGGTTGAAGATCTCGCAGTTGCGCTCCTCCTCGGTCCAGTCGTTCCCGGCGGTCAGAGACCCGTTGAGCACCATCCGGAAGCCGCAGTCCAGCGTCGCCTGGACAAAGGCCTCCCGCAGGAAGTACATATCAAAGGCGGCGGTGATGCCTCCGGCCAGATACTCCAGGATGGCCAGCCGGGTGAGAGCGTAGATGTCATCGGGGGTCAGCCGGGCTTCCAGGGGGAACACCCGGTCGTTGAGCCAGCTCTGGAGGGGCAGGTCGTCGGCAAAGGAGCGCAGGAAGGTCATGGGGCTGTGGGCGTGGGCGTTCTTGAAGCCGGGGAGCAGGAGATCCCCTCCCAGGTCGATCTCCCGCTCAAAGGCGGGGCGGTCCTCCCGGGCGGGCCCGGCGTAGGCGATGACGCTGCCGTCGACCCAGACCTCCCCCTCCCGGAGCTCCCTCGCACCGTCCAGAAAGAGGATCTTGCCGTTATGGAATCGGATCATCTTCCAACCTCCTCATGCATGGCGGCGATGCTGTCCCAGAGCAGGGCCCGGAACCGGGGGGCCGTCTGGTTGGCCACCTCGATGACCTCCTCCCCGGTGAGAGGGGTGGGGGAGAGCCCGGCGGCCAGGTTGGCCACGCAGGACACTCCCACAGCGCGCATCCCGGCGTGGCGGGCGGCGATGACCTCCACCGCCGTGGACATGCCCACGGCGTCGGCCCCCAGGGCCCCCAGCATCCGGATCTCGGCGGGGGTCTCATAGCTGGGGCCGGGGAGCTGGACGTACACGCCCTCCTTGAGATCAAGGCCGTTCTTCTCCGCGGCGGCGCGGACTCTGCCCCGGAGGTCTTTGTCGAAAACCGTGGTCATATCCGGGAAGCGGACCCCCAGCTCATCGATGTTCTCCCCCCGGAGAGGGTTGGGGACAAAGCAGGTGATGAGGTCGGTGAGCAGCAGCAGCGTACCCGCCCCCAGCTCCGGGCGGATGCCCCCGCAGGCGTTGGTGACAAAGAAGATCTTCGCCCCCATGGCCCCCATGAGCCGGATGGGCAGCACCACGTCCTTCGGGTCATAGCCCTCGTACATGTGGACCCGTCCCTGCATGCAGACCACCGGGGTATCCTCCACATAGCCGAACACGAACCGTCCCGCGTGGCCGGGGGCGGTGGACACGGGAAAGCCGGGGATATCGGCGTAGGAGACCACGGCCTCCTGCCGCACCATGTCGGCGAAGCCTCCCAGCCCGGAGCCCAGCACCAGGGCCACCTCCGGGACGAAATCCGTCCGGGCGCGGACGGCGGCGAGACAGGTTTGGATGCGTTCCATCTCGGGATGCATATTCTTTCCTCCTTACGAGCTTTATTCTTCGGTGAGATCGGCGAATGCCGCGCCGATGTAATCTGCCAGGGCCTCCGGCGAGAGCTCCATCTGGGCCCCCCGCCGTCCGGCGGAGCAGCAGAAGGCGTCGGTGATGAGGGCGGTCTCGTCGATGAAGGTGGGGAAGGGCTTTTTCATCCCCACCGGGGAGCAGCCCCCGTGGACGTAGCCGGTGAGGGGCAGAAGATCCTTCTGCTTCAGCATGGCGACGGCCTTGACCCCGGCGGTTTTGGCGGCCTTTTTCAGGTCCAGGGAGCCGTCCGCGGGGATCACGAAGACGAAGTGCTCTCCCGTATTGGCCTGTGTCACCAGGGTCTTGAACACACACTCGGGCGTCTGCCCCAGGACCTCCGCCACGGACACTCCGGCGGTGAGCTCGGGGTCGTAATAGTGGGGGACGTAGGGGATGCCAGCCTGGTCCAACAGGCGCATCACGTTGGTCTTTTCCGCTCCCTTATCCGACGATTTCGCCATGAAACGCCTCCTCGATGGTCCGCCGGTCCGCCTGCGCGCCGCCCTGGATCATCCCGGCGGCCCCGCCGCCCCGTCCCCGGAGCGCGGCGTTGAGCTCCCGGCCCCTCTGCCGGAGATCCGCGCTCCGGGAGGCCATGACATAGCGCCGCCCGGTCTCGTCGTCCCCGGCGAACACGGCGCAGATCCCGCCGCACTTTTCCGACCCCGCCTGGGCCAGCTCCCGCATGGCGGCGGCGCTCAGTCCCTCGGGGAGGAAGAAGAGGAGATCCCCCTCCGTCGCCGGTGCGGTTTCCGCAAGAAGAGCGGTATACCGCCGCTCCATGGAGACCATGGCGGCCTTGCCCGCCTCCAGCTCCCGCGCTCGCTGCTCCGCCGCGGCCACCAGCTGGTCCCGGGGGGCGGAGAACAGCCGGGAGAGGGCCGCGGCGCTCTCCCCCTGGGCGGCCGCGTCCCGCCAGGCGCTCCGTCCGGCGAGCATGGTGAGGCGCATCCCGCCCCGGTGCCGCATGGCGTCGAGGATGCGGATGAGCCCGATCTCCCCGGTGCGCTTTACGTGGGGCGCGCAGCAGGCGCACAGGTCCACCCCCGGGATCTCCACGAGACGCACGTCCCCGTCGAGCTCCTTCTTCTGCCGGAAGGACAGCCCGGCCAGCTCCGCCGGGGAGGGGAAAAAGGCCCGGATCTCCAGGTTTTCCCAAACCCGCCCGTTGGCCCGGCGCTCCAGCTCCCGGACCTGCTCGCCGGAGAGCTCCCGGTCGAAATCCAGGACGGCCCCGTCCTCGGTCATGTGAAAGCCCACGTTTTCGCAGCCCCACAGGGCGTGGGCCGTGCCGGAGACGATGTGCTCGGCGGAGTGGACCTGCATCCGGGCAAAGCGCGTCTCCCAGTCCAGGACGCCCGTCACCGTCTCCCCGGGAATCAGCGGGGCGCTGCAGCAATGCACCACGACGCCGTCCCGCTCCCGGGTATCCAGCACCGCCGCGCCGCCCAGGGTACCGACGTCCCCGGCCTGGCCGCCCCCCTCAGGGAAGAAGGCCGTCCGGTCCAGCGTCACCGGATACCGGCCGTCGTCCTCCGAGCAGGAGAGGACCGTTGCCGTAAAGACCCGGAGATGGGAATCCCCGTAGTACAGCCGCTCCGTCGCCATGTCATCCCGCCCTTCCGTACCGCCGCGGTTTTCCGCGGATACGGACAATATTATACAACATCTCCCTTTGTGAAATCAAGGTTGCCAAAGAACACCCGGAGGCCGTATAATGGGAGAAATTGCGAGGTGCGCCCATGGACGATTTCTCCCGGCCGCTGCTGGCCTGGTACGATGAGAACAAGCGGGACCTTCCCTGGCGGCGGGACGTGACGCCCTACCGGGTGTGGGTCTCGGAGATCATGCTCCAGCAGACCCGCATCGAGGCCGCCCGGGGCTATTTTGAGCGCTTCATGGCGGCCCTGCCCACGGTGGAGGCCCTGGCGGCGGCGGAGAGCGACACGGTGATGAAGCTCTGGGAGGGCCTGGGCTACTACTCCCGGGCCCGGAACCTGCATAAGTGCGCCCAGACCGTGGTGAACGAGTACGGCGGGGCCTTTCCCGCCGACGTCGGGGCCCTCCGCGCCCTTCCCGGCGTCGGGGACTACACCGCCGGAGCCATCGCCTCCATCGCCTTCGGGCTCCCCGAGCCCGCGGTGGACGGCAACGTGCTGCGCGTCCTCGCCCGGCTGGAAGCCTTCGGGGAGAGCGTGGGGAGCGAAAAGGTGAAAAACCGCTTCCGGGAGGAGCTCCGGACCGTCTACCCTCCGGACCGGGCCGCCGATTTCACCAGCGCCCTCATGGAGCTGGGGGAGACGGTGTGTACTCCCGGCGCCCCGGCGTGCCTGCTCTGTCCGCTGGCGGCGAAGTGCCGGGCCCACGCCGCCGGGGAGGAGACGGCCTACCCCGTCCTGCCGGCGAAGAAGCCCCGGCGGATCGAGGAGCGGCGGGTGCTCCTGCTGCTGTGCGGGAAAAAATGCGCCGTGCGCCGCCGGGAGGAGCGGGGCCTTCTGGCCGGGCTCTGGGAGCTGCCCAACGACCGGGAACCGGACCCGCCCGAGGGCGGGGAGCCCTGCGGCGAGGCCGTCCACGTGTTCAGCCATGTGGAGTGGCACATGCGCGGCTATGTGGTCCGATGTGAAGAGGAACGTCCCGGCTGTGTCTGGGTCACCCGGGAGGAGCGGCTGGCCCTGGCCATGCCCGCGGCCTTCCGATATTATGTAAACAAGCTGGAGGAGCTGGGATTTTGAATATCTGTGTGTTCGGGGCGGCCCGGGACGAGATCGATCCGGAGTATCTCGCCTTGGGGGAGGCCCTAGGGGAACTCATGGCCCGGCGGGGCCATCGGATGATCTTCGGCGGCGGCGGCCACGGACTCATGGGAGCCGCGGCCCGGGGCATGGAGCGCCGGGACGGGGAGATCGTCGGCGTGGTGCCGTATTTTTTCAACAGCCCCGGCCTGCTCTTTGAAAACTGCACGGAGATGATCCGCATGGACACCATGGCCGAGCGGAAGGACATCATGCGCCGGAGAGCCGACGCCTTCGTGGCCCTGCCGGGAGGGATCGGCACCATGGAGGAGATCTTTGAGGTGATCACCCTCCGTTCCCTGGGGCGGCTCTCCAAGCCGGCGGCCTTTCTGGACGTCCTGGGCTACTGGCTCCCGGCGGTGGAGCTGCTGATGGCCTCGGTGGAAAAGGGCTTTGCCGGGAAGACGCTGCTCTCTTCCTTTGAGTACTTCACCGACCCGGCGGCGTGTCTGGACTGGCTGGAGAGGGAGGCGCAGGCATGATCTTCGACACCCACGCCCACTACGACGCGGAGCAGTTCGACGCCGACCGGGACGTTCTGCTCACCTCTCTGCCCGGAAAAGGGGTGGGGCTGGTCCTGGACCCGGGCTGCGACGGGCCGTCCTCCCGCCTGGCGGCGGAGCTCAGTGAGAAATATCCCCATGTGTACGCCGCTGCGGGCTGGCACCCGGAGGAGTGGGAGAGCTGGGACAGGGAGAGCCTGCCCCTCCTGCGGGAGCTCCTCGAGCGGCCCAGGGTGGTCGCCGTCGGGGAGATCGGCCTGGACTACTACTGGGACCGGGAGCACAAGGCCCTCCAGAGGGAGATGTTCGAGCGGCAGATCGCCCTGGCGCTCCAACACGATCTCCCGGTGATCGTCCACGACCGGGAGGCCCACGAGGACTGTCTGGAGACGGTGCTGCGCTATCCGGAGCTCCGGGGGGTGTTCCACTGCTTCTCCGGCAGCCCGGAGATGGCCCGGGAGCTGGTGCGCCGGGGCTGGTACCTCGGCTTTGACGGCCCGGTGACCTACAAAAACAACAAAAGGGCCCCCGCGGTGCTCGCCGAGGTGCCTCTGGACCGGATCCTGGTGGAGACGGACAGCCCCTACATGGCCCCCGAGCCGGTCCGGGGCCGCCGGAACGACTCCGCCAACCTGCCTTATATCCTGGCGAGGATCGCTGAGATCAAGGGCGTGACGCCGGAGGAGATGGAGCGCGTCACCTGGGAGAACGGCTGCCGCCTCTTCGGGATCTCTCCGGCCGGTATGCGTTGACAGGGGCGGCCTGCCCGATTATAATGAATCCCGGTTGTTTTTCTGCCTCTGACTATCCGGAACGAGGCAGTATATGGGAAGGAGCGTCAGCATGAGAGACATCGACACCATCTGCGTCCAGGGGGGCTATACCCCCGGCAACGGCGAACCCCGGCAGATCCCCATCGTCCAGTCCACCACCTTCAAATACGACACCAGCGAGGACATGGGCAAGCTCTTTGATCTGGAGGCCAGCGGCTATTTCTACACCCGGCTCCAGAACCCCACCAACGATACCGTAGCGGCCAAGATCTGCGCCCTAGAGGGCGGCACGGCGGCCATGCTCACCTCCTCCGGCCAGGCGGCCAACTTCTTCGCCCTGTTCAACATCGCCGGCTGCGGGGACCATATCGTGGCCTCCTCCAGCATCTACGGCGGCACCTTCAACCTGATCCAGGTCACCATGGCCCGGATGGGCATCGAGGCGACCTTCGTCTCCCCCGACTGCACCGAGGAGGAGCTCAACGCCGCCTTTCGCCCCAACACAAAGGCGGTGTTCGGGGAGACCATCGCCAACCCGGCCCTGACGGTGCTGGATATCGAGCTCTTTGCCAGGGCGGCCCACGCCCACGGGGTCCCTCTGATCGTCGATAATACTTTCCCCACCCCGGTCAACTGCCGCCCCTTTGAGTGGGGCGCGGACATCGTCACCCACTCCACCACCAAGTACATGGACGGCCACGGCGCGGCGGTGGGCGGGGCCATCGTGGACTCCGGGAATTTTGACTGGATGGCCAACGCGGAGCGCTTTCCGGGCCTGTGCACCCCGGACGAGAGCTACCACGGCATCGTCTACGCGGAGAAATTCGGCAAAGGCGGGGCCTTTATCACCAAGTGCACCGCGCAGCTGATGCGGGACTTCGGCTCCATCCAGTCCCCCCAGCACGCCTTTTACCTGAACCTGGGGCTGGAGAGCCTCCATGTCCGCATGGCCCGGCACTGTGAGAACGGCCAGGCGGTGGCGGAGTTCCTGGCCGCCCATCCCAAGGTGGAGCGCGTGAGCTACTGCGGCCTCCCCGGGGATCGCTATTATGAGCGGGCGCGGAAGTATCTGCCCAACGGCTCCTGCGGCGTGGTGAGCTGCGAGCTGAAGGGCGGCCGGGCGGCGGCGGAGCGCTTCATGAAGAGTCTGCGCCTGGCGGCCATTGAGACCCACGTGGCGGACGCCCGGACCTGCTGCCTGAACCCGGCCACCTCCACCCACCGGCAGATGACCGACGAGCAGCTCTCCGCCGCCGGCGTGCCCGCCGGGCTGATCCGGATCTCCTGCGGGCTGGAGAGCGCCGCGGACCTGATCGCCGACATCGCCCAGGCCCTGGACGCCATCTGAACGACAAAAAAAAGAAAGCCCCCTCACGAGAGGGGGCTTTCCTTTTTTCTGCGGGCTTCCCGGACCTCAGCGCTTTTTGGCCTCGGCCTTGAGCATGGCTTCGATCTTCTCCCGGTCCCTGGGGGAGAGCTCGTCGGTCCTGCCGGCGAAGAAGTCCTCGATGACGCCCAGATGGACGCCGGTCTTGTAGTTGATCTTGTAGTCGATCACGCCCAGCTCTTCCTTCAGGGCGCGCAGTTCCTGATTATCCATAGGCTCCTCCTTGCTGTTGGGGAATGACCGCGAACCGGGTCACTCCACCTCGATCTGCTTGATGTTCATCTCATTGCCCTGCTGCAGCCAGGTGTTGCCGCCGCCGCAATGAGGGCAGGTTTTGCCGTACTTCACAGTGGGGTAGGTGGTTTTGCACTCGTCGCACCAGGTGACGGCGGGGATGGTCTCGCACAGGAGCTCCGCCCCTTCAAAAAGGGGAAACTTCTTCGTGTACCAGTTCCAGTAGTCGTAGAGGTACGAGGTCACGATGCCCGAGACTTCCCCGAATTCCAGCGTCACGGAGTGGACCTTGGAGACCTGGTTT
>Ga0079305_1002929_pt1 | contig 12851 bp, 10 predicted proteins | sample LMS_cellobiose_e_FD_79183 | JGI IMG/M metagenome (GOLD analysis project Ga0079305, IMG submission 79183) | Rumen-fistulated moose microbial communities from Alaska, USA - LMS_cellobiose_enrichment | ecosystem: Host-associated > Mammals > Digestive system > Stomach > Rumen fluid ... | reverse complement strand
TTGGCGTCGTCCATGCGGAAACGCAGAGGGTTGCGGGTGGAGTCGATCAGGCCGCCGATGGCGGCTTTGGCGAGGTTTTTGCCCATCTGCTCGATGGCGTCGGCTCCCAGTTCGTCCTCTTTGGGAACGAGGTCCCCCGCCGCGCCCGAAATGAACATACTTTCGGCCCCGGTTTCAGCCGTGACGTAACGGCGGAACGCGCCGGGAAAGTCGGCGGATATCCGCAGACCGCCCAGTCCGGGAGCGTGTCCCGCCAGCGGATGCGCGGCGTAGTTGCCGATGACGTAAGCGGGCAGACCGGTCTCCTTGTCGATGAAGCAGAGCTGGCCCAGTTCCTTGTCGGCGTATTCCGTCGCCGTGGGCACGACTTCGCGGCGGTGGGGGGTGAAGGTGGCGCGGTTGCACGCCGTGACGTAGCGGCGGTTGCGGTTCTCATCGCACTTCGACGAATAGAAATAGACGTTGCAGTCATGCCAGTTGCTGAGACGGGTCACCTCGTCGATGAGCCAGTTTTTCAGGTCTTCGAGATACTTTTTGTTCAGCTGCTGGGGGGCGGAGGCCAGAGTTCTCGATTCGGGGCCGGTGTGGGTGTGGGTGCATGAGAAGAGCACGGCGCACTCTTCGATGCCGAGGATCTTCGCACAAGCCCGGCGGAGTCCGCGCATATAGTCTTCGTCGAGCCCCAGCAGGTCGAAGCTGACGATCAGGACCTTGCGTTCGCCGTCGTCGGCGCAGAGCCCGGTCATGTAGAGATCGTCCAGTTTGGCGACCGACTTGTCCTTGAGGCCGTATCCGGCGATGTAGGCGCCGATCTCGGGGGAGATGACTTTTTTGAACCATGCGATTTTCATGACTGCCAATTCCTTCAGTAAAAAAGATCACGCCGTCCGTCCGGACGGCATGAGTATAATATAATTCCACTTTTTTTTATTGCAACGGAAAAGTGCGGTCAGGACCGCTGTGAAAAGACCTTGTCCAGTTCGCGGAACAGTCCGGCCGCGGCGCTTTCGTCCACGGGCGGGTGCCCCAGCGTGCAGCGCAGGGTGAGGGCGTTGGAACGCATGAACCACGAAACGGCCAGCAGAGTGAAAAGGTAGTTGTCGAAGGAGATCGGCTTCATCTTTCCCTCCGCCTGCGCGCGGTCGAAAAGCCGCCGGATCTCGCCGTCTTCGCGGGTGCGCACGTTCCGCAGGCCGTCGAGGAGCCGGGCGTCTTCGAGATTGGCCCAGGCCAGCAGACGCCAGAACCGGGGATCGGCGGCGTGGAAATCGTGAAATCCCTTCAGCAGGGCCTCCGTGAGATGCCCGGGATCGCGTTCCGCCGCATCGAGCATGCTCTGCGAAACCGGAGCGGCCGCTTCGAAGACGTGGGCGAGAACGGAGACGAAGAGTTTTTCCTTGGAGCCGAAATAGGCGTAGATGCGCTGTTTGTTGACGCCCGCTTCGGCGGCGATCCGGTCCACGGTGGTGCCCTTCAGGCCGTGTTCGGCAAAAAGGCGCGTCGCCGTGGCGAGGATCTTTTTCTTCGTTTCAAGGGCTCTTTTCTGCATAAAAGGATCCTTGCGTCAGTCGGCCAGCCATCCGGCCAGACGGGGCTTGACGAAATCGTCGTCGTTGAGGTGGGGGTAGCTTGCGTACACCCGCGTGATCTCTTCGGCCTGCCCGGGGGAGAGGGTCTCGCGGGGGTCGAGACACCAGATGCCCGGCAGCAGTCCCTGACGGCGGAGCACCTCGTGCAGTCCGGGGATGCACCCGGCAAAATCGTGGGATGCGTCGAAGAACGCCGCGTTGCAGTCGGTGATCTCCACGGCGCGGGTGAGCAGTTCCGGGGGGATGTCCCGCCCGGAGCCGATGACCCGGTGGAGCTCGTCCAGAAGTTCAACGGCTTTTTTCGTCCAGCAGGACCAGTGGCCCAGCAGTCCGCCCCGGATGCGCAGTTTCCGCTCTCCGAATCTGTACTCGGTCAGCAGGTCGACGAGCAGATCGTCGTCGTTGCCGGTGTACAGCGCGACGTCGTCCCTTCCCGACTCGGCGGCGGCGCGCATGACGTCGAGCGTGAAGTAGCGGTTGAACGGGGCCATCTTGACGGCGAGCAGATTGTCGATGGTGAAGAATTCCTTCCAGAACTCGAAAGGCAGTTTGCGGCCGCCCACGGCGGGCTGGAGATAGAAGCCGATGAGGGGCATGACCTGCGCGACTTTGCGGCAGTGCTCCAGCATCGACTCCACGGAATCGTCCTTGAAGGCGGCCAGCGAGAGCAGCACGGCGTCGTAGCCGCACCGTTCTTCGAACGCCGCTTCGCGCAGCGCCTGATCGGTCTTGCCGCACACGCCGCCGACCTTGAGGACCCGGCGTCCCGTTTTCGCGCAGTATTCGTCGATGAACTTCGCCGTTTCCCGCAGGACGGGTTCGAAGAGACCGATCCGCGGATCGCGGATGGCGAACTGGGTCGAGTGGACCCCCACCGCGATGCCGCCCGCACCGGCGTCGATGAAGTAGCGGCACAGCGCCCGCTGGTATTTCGGGAAAAATCTGCGGTTTTCGTCAAGCGCCAGCACCTGTGCGGGGATGACGGTGCCCCTTCTCACCGCGGAGAGGACGCCTTTGTCGATATCCGTTATCTTCTTCATTTTCAGAACTTTCCGTTGTTGACTTCAAAATGCGTGGGTTTGCCGATGGAGACGCCGCCGGAGGCGATCCACTGCGCCTGCAGACGGATGAGTTCCTGCATGGAGACCCGGGGCGGGCCGAAAAGGGCACACATTTGCGTCGAATCGCTCAGGTAGCCCAGATCGCCTGACTTTTCGCGGGTGAAGCGGACCTCTTTGCCGAGGATCTTTCCCATTTCCAGCGCGGCGGCGACGGTGTCGACCGTTTCGGGACCCGTTACGTTGAGGATGCGGCGGGGCGAGTCGGCCAGTTCCAGCGCCCGCAGAGCGCAGGCGTTGGCGTCGCCCTGCCAGATGGCGTTGAAGGCGCCCACCGTGTTGTCCACCGGGCGGCCCTCCCGGATGGGGCGGCAGATGTCGTGAAGCACGCCGTAGCGCAGATCGATGGCGTAATTGAGACGGAAGATCAGCAATTTCGTGCCGTATTCCGACTGAAAATACTCGAAGATGCGTTCACGGGCGAGACAGGACTGGGAGTATTCCCCGATGGGCGCGGGAGCGGTCTCTTCGGTGCATCCGCCCTCGGCGGCGGAGCGCAGGGGGTAGACGCATCCCGTCGAAAAAAACACGATCCGGCTGTTCCTGAAATGCTCCGCCGTATACGCCGGAGCCAGCGCGTTCATCGCCCACGTCCGGGCCTCGTCGCCCTGAGTTCCGAACTTTCGGCCCGCCATGAAAATGACGTTGGGGCAGGGGGGCAGCGCATCGACCTGATCCCGGTCCAGAAGATCGCATTTGAGCGTTTCGACCCCGGCTTTCTCCAGTTTTTCCCGTTCCGCCGGTTTCGAAAAGCGGGCGACGCCGATGATCTTCTTCGAGACCCCCGCTTCGTCCGCGGCCCGCTTTGCCTGCATCGCCATGGTGACGCCCATCTTGCCCGCGACGCCGAGAATGGCGATGTCGCCGTCGAGGCGCTTCATCATTTCGACCAGCGCGGGTGCCGGCCGGCTCAGGAGTTCGTCCAGTTCCGCTTCGTTTTTCGGACAATCCAACATGAGAGCTCTCCCCCCTTCTTCGAGTGACAAAAGAAACTATCCGGTTGCCTTTTCTTCAATATAGCATATCCCTCTGCGTTTTGCAAATCGCCCGGGGGCTTTCCGCGACTGATCTGCCGGGCCGAGCCGCCTTGACATCGGCGGATGCGGAGTGTATATTAATAAGAATGTTATCCGCCTCTCGCAGTCATTCGGTGCTGCGATCATCGGATGAAATGGAGGAAATATGAAAAAAACGGTTATGCTTCTGGCTCTTCTGCTCGCCTTTTTCGGGGACGTTGCCATCGGGACCGGAAATCTTTTCGCCGGCCGGCACCGCCGGGCGTCGCATTCAGTTTCCAGAAGAATAGTTGTCGGACACAAAAGGACCGTCCGCCACAAGCACGCGAGCCACCGGGGCAAACGGCGTGTCGTGCGGCACAAACGCACCATTGTGCACCACAGGCGCACCGGTGTGCGGCACAGACGCATAGGCGGGCGTCTCAAGCACAACGTGCGGCACGTGCAAAGAGTTCGGTGAGAACTTTCCGCCGCGGCGGCGACGGCTCGCCGGAGGGGGGGGCAGGGTCCCGCCGATCCTGCTTCCGGGGAAAATTTTTTGGAGTTTGGTTATGTTGAACACCGTATTGAAAGCCTGTGCAATTTATTTGCTGAGCCCTCTTGCGGGATTTCTGCTGTCCGTGTACTTGACCGGGAAATGCATCCCGCTGCTGGAGCGTCTGGGGTTCATCGACATTCCCCGCGGACGCCACCAGCACGCCAAACCCGTTCCCCGGGGAGGGGGCATCGCCGTCGGGATCGCCTTTTTCGCCTCGCTGGTGCTTTTCGCGGTCGTGACCTGGCACATCGACACGGGGTACTGCGAGCATGCGCTGGATTTTCTGACGCACTTCTTTCTGCCCGGCGTGATCATTCTGGGCGTGGGACTCTTCGATGACCGCTGCGAACTGCGGAGCTGGATCAAACTGGCGGCACAGATCCTCGTCGGCATCATCATCTACCTCGAAGGGTGCGGATTCACCCAGCTGTTTTCGCATCAGCTTCCGGCCTCGCTGGCCCTGGTGATGACGGTCTTCTGGAGCGTCATCATCATCAACGCGTTCAACCTGATCGACGGCATGGACGGCGTCGCCGCCGGACTCGGACTCATCTCCTCTTTTCTGCTGGCCGTGTGGACGGTCCTTTCGGGCGGCACGGCGGCGCCCATCGTCGTGCTTCTCTGCTTCGGCACCTGCTGTCTCGGGTTTCTGCGCTACAATTTTCCTCCTGCGAAGATCTTTCTCGGCGACACGGGGAGCATGTTCCTCGGCCTCTTCTTCGCATACGTCAGTATGGAGTACTCCACCCGGTCCATTTCGTCGACGGCGGTTCTGGTGCCGCTGGCGGCGATCGGCGTTCCGATGTTCGACGTGTTTCTCGCCATCTGGCGGCGCATTTTCCGCCGGTACGTCAACAAGGACCCCAACGCCGGCATCATGCGGGGCGATCACGATCATCTGCACCACCGCATCCTCAAGGAGACCGGGCAGACCCGCAAGGCGACCTACATCATTTACGGTCTCTCTCTGGGGCTCGTGCTTCTGGCGATGCTCGGCGTGTTTCTCGAGTCCCAGATCCCGGCCATGATCTACATTCTGCTGCTGGTGGTGTTCATCATCATGATGCGCTACTCCAGCGTCGAATTGTTCGATGCGCTCAACCGCATTGCCAGAGAGGTGCGTCTGCCGCACCGCAATTTCGTGCTGACGGCCTGTCACCCCTTCATCGACGGCATTCTCGTGCTGGCGGCCTTTGCCGCGGGACAGATCTTCTGCGTGAACACGCTGTCGCGGATTTTGCTGCGGCCCGTGTCGGTATTCACCCATGTCGTGCCCTTCGTGCTCTTTCTGTGCGCATCGGGCATCTACCGGACATTCTGGCTCCGGGTCGGCATCGGGCAGTTCCGCAAGCTCCTGCTGCTGCTGGGCGCGGCGGGGCTGACGGGCTACGTCCTCAACTGCGTCGTCTTGCGGCTGTCGGGAAGCGAACTCTGGGAATACAGCCGCTTCTACGCGATCTTTCTGCTGCTGGCCATCGCCTTCATTCTGATGGAGCGGTTCCTCATCCACTACTACGAGAGCTTCGGTTACCGGCGTCTTTTCATCCGCACGCAGGGCAAGACATCCGATTTGAAGGGCGTTCTGATCTACGGCGGGGGGCTTTTCTGCCGGCTCTACATCACCGGCAAATTCAGCGGTCACTCTGCCGAGTGCGACCACGTGCGGGTGGTGGGGATCGTCGACGACGATCCGGCTCTGCGCAAGCTCAACGTCTACGGCTTCACCGTCCTCGGTTCCCTTGACGACCTCGAGGCGATCCACGCCGTTGATCCCTTCGACGTGATCGTCAACACCTGCAGTTACACCGAGCCCGACAAGATGAAACTCCTGCGCGATTTCAGCGCAAAGCACGCCGTCGAACTCCGCCAGTTCGTCTGCCGCGAAGAGAGTATCTGAGACGAAAAAAGCCGCTTCCCGGGACGGCGTCTGTTTCCGGATCGCGTCACTTTTCCTTTTCCGCAAGCCGGGTAATGCCCACGTCATCCAAGGAGATCCTGCCGTGGAAGAACATGAAGGCCAGACGGAAACGCCGGGGCGCGTCCGCCGGTCCCCCCGACGGGGCGATGGCGATGTGCGGATGAACGGAACCGGATGCCGGGATCCGGAGATAGGCGAGTTGTTCCGTTTTCACCAGTCTGTTGTCCATCGTGAAAACATACCGGATGACGGCGAACTCGCTGTCCGGTGCGCCCGAGGCGGTGAAATCCGCTGAAAGCGGCTCGTCCGGAAGCATCTGCGCGGAACAGAAAACCGTTTCTCCGCGTCCCTCCCAGAGCAGGCGGTGATTGCCGCCGGGCTCTTTTTCCAGCCCGATGCGGCCCTTCCCGGAGAAATCCTGATAGAAGATCCAGCCTTCCGGACACGACCCCGCGGCGACTTTGGAGTCAGGAGATGACGTGAGAAATTTTCCGGAGAAGGATTTTCCTTCGAAGGACCCGTTGAGCAAAGAAACCCTCCGGCTGCCGGAGTGCTCCCGTTTCAGCAGATCGCCGCCCTTCATCCGGTAGATCTCGGCCCGTCTCTTTTTGCGGTTGTCGCACCAGGTTGAGGCGATCTTCGTCCAGCAGGAAGCGGGCACCCCCGGCAGCTCCGGACCGAGGGCGTTCCCGAAGTTGTCGGTGAGCACATACAAGGTCCCGTCATAATACCGGAACGGCCGGACCAGTTCCGCCAGCGATTCGGCGGTGGGCCGTTTCTGAATTGGGGCCCCCGCCGTGTGACGGAAGCCGGAATACCACTGGAGCCGGATGCGGTTGGAACTGGTGCTCAGCAGAATGGGGTGCGGATGGGCCGCGCTGTCCTCGGCGAAGATCCTGCTCAATTTGATCATATAGTCCCGATAAGGATTCCAGTGAAAATTTTTGAGGCATGAAATCAGCGTTATGACGGCGGCAAGCAGAAAGAAAACGGCACGGATCCTCCTGACGGAGAACATACGGCACAGATCGGTGAACTGTTTGACGAAAAGGGTGCAGCCAATGACGACCCAGGGGATCAGCGTCGCAAAATAGCGGGCGGACTTCGGCGCGGAAGAAAATATGAACCGCCACCCCGCGGAGACGAAAAAAAAGATCAGCAGCGGCAGAAAAAGACGGGGAAGATCCTCTCTTTTCTTCCTGCAGAAGAAAAAAACGAGGACAGCAAGACAAACTCCCCCGGCCGCGATGCCGAAAAGGGGCTCGAAGGAACTTTTGGCAAACTGTATAAAAGCTCTCATGCCGCCCGTCTCACAGTCCCGCTTTCTGCAGAAACAAAAAGCGTCTGGCCCAGATCGATCCGAGGTCCCACGGACCGGGCAGGCACAACCCCGCCGCCAGAATGAGCAGACAGGGCAGCGCCGTCACGGTTCCGAGAAAAAGCATTTTCTTCGCGCCGTATTTTTTCCAGATGAATCCCGCTGTGATCCCCCAAAGGAAAAAAAGCTCCAGTCCTTCGAAGCGGGTCATCACGGCGCATCCCGTCAGAATTCCCGCGGCGACGGCGGACGGCCAGCCCCCGCCGGTCAGAAGACAGAGCAGAAAATAGACACATCCCCAGAAAAAGAGCAGATACGGTGAATCCCTCTGAATGACGATGGAAAGTTTGATGAGCCCCGGATGCACGGCGGTGAACAGGGCGGCAAGAAGCGCCCACTTTCGGTCGTTCCAGATCCGCAGCACGATACCGTACATCACGGGGATCAGCAGCGCGCCTGCCGTCAGATTGATGAGCCAGCCCGCCGTCTCCCACGAAAATCCGGCGCCGCGAAGAAGCCGGAGAAGCAGGATCAGCATCACGGGGAACGGGGGAGCCGCCCCTTCCGCCGAAGGAAAGTTCGCGGCGTACCGGATATAGGTGAGGGCATCCCGGGACATGACCGGATTCTGCCACAGCGCGACCGCCCGCAGGAGGATCCCTGTCAGAAAAATCGCCGAAAAGACCGGGTTCCATGAGAAACGTTCCGGGGAAATCATTTCATTTTTCCGAAAAAGCATCATCTCCCTCTCTCCCGGCAAACCTGCGGAGCCGTCACTCCGCGAACTGCTTCCGGACCCACGATTGCAGCGAATACTCTTCGACGGCGGGATCCTCCCTGAACGGGGTGGTGAAGAACTCCCGCGGGATCCTGTCAAGTTCGTCGGGAGTCGTGATGAAAACATTTTCCGGAGAATAACAGGCTTCCTTTTTTATCAACTCATTGCTGGTCACAAGCTTGCGTTTCATTCCCAGCGTTTCGAAGGTACGCATCGTGAGGCCCGTCTGATAGTTGTTGGGAAAATCCATGATCACCGCGCTCCGGTTGAAGACATCGTATACCTCCTGAACGGAAATGGTCTTCCAGCGGATCCCCTTCATCAGCGCATGATGCCGGAAAAAGTATTTGATGTAAGTTTTGGAGAAAACCGGAGTGAAGGAGAAGAGGCGAAGATCGTTCTTTGCGGCATAGGAACGCAGATTCACCAGATACTGATAGCGCCGCTCATGGGTGATGGAGGCGATGTAGGCCATGTCGTAATCGTATTTCCCGGGCTGTTCCGCGGGAAAGAGTTCTTCGGTATAGAAGAGCGGCAGATAGGTCAGCCGTTTGTCCGCATCGCAGTCGGTGTGATCGAAGGAAAACACCTTGTCGAACAGCGGGATGTAAGCGCTGTAGTCCGTGGTTTTCAGGGAGTCCCAGTAGTACAGGATGAATTTTGCATCGGGAAACATCGCTTTGAGCCGCTTCACCAGTTCGATGTCCATGGCCTTCGCATGGATGAAATAGACATAGTCGAAATGCCGTCCCGCCAGAGCATCGATCTGCCGGGTGTGATAGTTTTTCAGCAGTTTGGCATAGAACTTTGCGCTGAACTGGCGGAAAAGCCGCATCCAGCGCGGGAATTCCAGAGAACAGTAGGTCGTCTTTCCCACGTTCCGGTTCAGCTCCCGGTCGATATAGGTGCAGTAGTTCATGTAATTGTAGCCGAAAAACAGGATCTCTTTTTCTTTCATCGACTCACCTCGGGGTTGTCGTTTTCGGGCAATGCCGGTTCCGCCGGACGGACCCGGGGGCCGGACAGCATCCCCGAGAACATGAAAAACAAGGGAAATGCCATAAGCAGAAGCGGCTCCGATACGCACGAGATGACGACGATGACGAAGAAGAGAAAACGCTGTTTCGAAAAGATCTGCTGTTTGTAAAGCCGGGTGATCAGATAGAGCCCCAGCGGCACGCCGAGGCCGTAGAACAAGGTAAGCACGCTGTTGGTGTTGCCGCGATCCCAGAAATAATCGGCATTCAGAACACCCTGATATTCGACTTCGCGGCGCAGCAGAACGAAATCGTCGTTGTCGAAACCGATCCCCAGAAGCGGATAGTTCCCGATGATCTGCAATGCGCTCAAAGTATCTCCCAGCCGCATCCAGTATGAACCGGCATCGCCGCTCCAGTCGCTCAGGAATTTCTGGTAAAACATGTCAATGATCACGGGAGCGGCGGCAAACGATATGACGGTCAGCCATATCACCTTTTTCCGGTGCACCAGATAAAACAGGAAAATGCAGGCAGTCAGATAGACCCCCGTGATGGACTGGGTCATGAGGAGCGTCACCACACACAGCACGATCCACCGGCGGCCGACCTTTTTTTCGTCGTTGTGGAACAGGAGGATGTAAAGGAAGATGTTGACGAAAAACTGCAGCACCCCGGGTTCCCAGAACAGCCCCATGCAGCGGTGGGGGCCGAAAAAGATGTTCGACGGCGAGGGGCGGCAGGAAAAAAGGATCCCCAGAGACCGATAAACGGTTTCGTGTTCCGGTATGGGGGAGAACATCTGAGGAACGACGGCGAGGAGCAGGGTGCTGATCAGGGCATGAAGCGATATGATCTTGCCGATCACGATGTAATCCTCGACGAACTCCTTTGCCGGGTCTCCTGAGAAATAGCACAGCAGAAGAAAATACGCAAAGACGAAATTGATGGCGCGGATCACGATCGACATACTGAAATGGCCGTTCAGTACGGTGTGATAGACCGCGAGAAGAGAAATGCCGACGAACAGCCAGTATATCTTCGAATACCGTGAATTGAATACCGATATGTGCAATGATCCGATGTACAGACACACGAACGCCATGAAGAGGAAAGACAGAACGTAGATGTTGTACAGGAACGCGCCTCCCGTTATCAGCAGCGCCAGGAACAGCATCGCCCTTCGGTTGGAAGTTCTGGAAAGAACGCCGGACATTACTTGAACAAGCCTTTTCGCTTCATCTCTTCCATGGACTGCGCGTAGCGGTCCTCCTGGATCTCCTGACCGTTCACCCACGTGCCGAAAGCCTCGATCCCCTTCTGGAAACTCCATTGCGGTTGGTAGCCGAGGACGGCCTTGCTGCGGGTGAGATCCGCATAATTGTGGCGGATGTCGCCGAGACGGAAATTCCCGGAGACTTTGATGTTGATGGAAGCATTGTAGAACTTCTTCAGCGTCTCCGCCACTTCCATGACAGTGATAGGCCGGTCGCAGCCGACGTTGAAACTCATGGGCTTGGACAGTTTCTTCTCCACAGCGAGCGCGGTGGCCTCCGTCACGTCATCGATGTAGACGAAATCGCGGCTCTCCAGTCCGTCCTCGAAAATATTAAGATCGTTGCCGTTCTTGATCTGGGTGGAGAAGATGGAGAGAATGCCCGTGTAGGGATTCTTCAGCGACTGGCCGGGGCCGTACACGTTCTGATACCGGAAGGTGGCGGTCTCGATCCCGAGAGATTCGCCCATCAGCAGGAACATCTCCTCCTGCATCTGCTTGGTGATGCCGTAGATGGAACTGGGGTGGATGAGGGAGTCTTCACTGGTGGGCCGCAATTCCACCTTGCCCCCGCAGATCGGACAGTGACACTCGAAGTCGCCGGCAAGCATATCTTTTTCCAGCCGGTCGCCGGGATAGACGACACCGTCTTTGGCGCAGAAATATTTGCCTTCCCCGTAAATGGCGCGCGAGGCGGCCACGATCATCTTGCCGACCGAGTGCTTCTCGTTGGCGAGAATATCCAGAAAGAGCGCGGTCCCGCCCACGTTGGTCTGGGTGTAGTGGTCGATCTGATACATGCTCTGACCGGTCCCGGTCTCCGCCGCCAGATGCACCACCACATCCTGACCTTCCAGCGCCTGCTGCCAGTCCCGGCGGTTCCGCACGGAGCCGCGGATGAAGCGGACCTTGTCTTTGATGGAAAGGTAGAGGGGGGAATCCTTTTCGGGAGTCTCTCCGTGGATCTGTTTTTCCAGAGAATCCATGACCGTTACGGTGTATCCGCGTTTCATGAGTTTCAGGGCCAGGTTGGAGCCGATGAATCCGGCTCCGCCGCTGATCAGAACATTTTTCATTTTTCACATCCTTTATGTATTGAATTTCAAGAAACGAATGCAGATCAAGTCTTTGCCGTCAGGGAAAAACGAACGCGCAAAGAACGGTTTTTCATCAGACAATATCCCGCAATGGCCAGCGCGATGAAAATGGTGATGAAACATTTCAGAAGCGCCATTCTGAAGAGGCTCATCCAGCCGGTCCCGTGCAGGATCAATATGCCGGCCAGCGTCAGGATCACACTGCAACCGTAAATATAGAAAATCGGACGCTGGATCAGATTGACATACAGGATCGAATTGAGCGCCATAAGCAGGGTGGATACGCACAATCCGGGCATGACGCAATAGACGAACGGAAGGGATACGAGATATTTCGGGAAGAGTATCCTGATGAAAAAGGGAAAAATCAGGATCGTACCTGCAACGGCACAGAATACATACAATGCGTCGAGCAGGACGAAGGCTCTGCATATTCGGGTCATATTCCGTTGATCCCTTTCCCGGTAAGCACGGAACATTTTCGGAAAGAAGATCATGGAAATGGAACTGGGGATCAGCATGAAGCAGTTGGTGTAGAGCTGGACAAGCGCAAATTTCCCCAGCGCTTCCGTGCCAAGCGAGAACTTGATCCCCAGATTGCCGATCTCGAGGTTGATCAGCGTCATGATGTTCGTCAGGAAGGGCACGAAGCCGAAGTAAAGGATCCAGAGGACCGTCCTTTTCTTCAAGGTGAAGCGGAAGGGGCGCATCTCCCTGTACCGGCAGAGGAAGACGAGGCAGAACGCCAACGGGATGAAGGTCATCACCATCATTCCGCCGATCACGCCGAGAACGGGTATCAGCAGAAAGAAGAGAAACGAGAGACAGGTGGTGATGAGGTTGACCCAGTTGAGCTGAGTCAGGTTCACGTGGGCGATATTGATGTTCGTGAGCCACGTTTTCATCATCGTCAGACAGCCGACGATGATCCCCGCCGAAACGAAGATGAGACTTCCCTTCGGCATCACGTAATGGAACGGCAGCAGCAGCAGCGCCGCGAAAAAGACGATGCCGAAAAAGGAGAATACCGTATTGTTGACCCGCGGTTCGAGAATCGGCATATGCTGCGAGAAGATCCGGAATCCGCCGTTCAGCAGTCCGAGCTGAGTCATTCCCGTCAGGGTGATGACCGTATGAAACAGCGTGATGATCCCCATTTCGCGGAATTCGAAGAGCCGCATGAAAAGCATATACTGGAGGACGCTTCCGAACGTGCAGAAGCAGTT
>Ga0079305_1002928_pt1 | contig 12868 bp, 10 predicted proteins | sample LMS_cellobiose_e_FD_79183 | JGI IMG/M metagenome (GOLD analysis project Ga0079305, IMG submission 79183) | Rumen-fistulated moose microbial communities from Alaska, USA - LMS_cellobiose_enrichment | ecosystem: Host-associated > Mammals > Digestive system > Stomach > Rumen fluid ... | reverse complement strand
GTAGTTCTGCCCCGTGACGTTGGTAAAGACGCCGGAGAGCACGCCGCACAGTCCCCCCAGCAGGACCACCAGCAGCATTTTGACCCCCGTGGAGACGACGAGGTTCAGGTCCGATACGCCGCCGTTGTGCAGGCCCAGGATCCCGTCGTCCACGATGCGCGCCATCATTCTGGGCTGGTACAGATCCACATAGACCTCCGCGACCATGAAGGCCGAGGCAAGCAGTGCCAGGTACCAGTATTTTTTCAGAAGCCGCAGAAGCACTTTCATCGCCCATGTCCCTTTCGTTGTTTTTCCCGATGCATCATAGCACATTTGGGAAAAAAATGAAAGGCCTTTCCGCCCCGCCCGTGTTCATGGAAAGTTTCCAAAGGAGAACTCGACAATTCCCCTCCGGGATGATATGATGAAACAACCGGTCCGCGCCGCCCGCGCGGGCGAAGGAGGCTGTCATGGACGAGCAGAAAAGAAAAGACAACGAACTGTTTGACGCTCTCAAGCAGTCCAAAATAAAAAAACGCCGCAGGCGCATCCGCCGGGTGCTGATCGTGCTCGGGGTGATCGCGCTGCTGCTGTTTCTCCTGGTCTCGTCTCTGCAGAGACGCGTGCGCGAGGTCATGTCCTCGCGCAACGACGAGGTCCTCAGCTGCAGCGTCGTCTACGGCACGGTGAGCACCACGGTCTCCGGCTCCGGCACGATCGCCGACGTGGATACGGAGACGGTCACGCTCCCCGCCGGCGTGGAGATCCTGGAGGTGAGCGCCGAGGCCAACAGCCGGGTGCGGCAGGGCGATGTGCTGGCGACGGTGGATATGGCCACGGTGATGAACACGCTCTCCAATCTGCAGCAGCAGATCGAGGAGAAGGACAAGGCCCTCGCCGAGGCGAGCAGGGACAAGGTCAGCAGCTCCATCTCCGCCGGCGTCTCCGGCCGGGTGAAAAAGATCTACGCCCAGAAGGGCGACGACGTGGCCGCCTGCATGGTGCGCGACGGCGCGCTGGCCCTGCTCTCGCAGGACGGGTACATGGCGCTCGAGCTGGAGGGCTCCGCGCTGCGGGCCGGGGATCGGGTGAGCGTCGTGCGCGAGGACGGCTCGGAGCTTCCCGGCACGGTCGACTCCGCCGCAAACGGCAGGGCCGTCATCCTCGTCACCGACCGCGGTCCCGCGCTGGATGAGCCGGTCTCCGTTCGGGACGCGGAGGGCGCGGTCCTCGGCAGCGGCACCTTGTACATCCACAACCCCCTGCGCGTCACCGGCTATGCCGGCACCGTCTCCCGCGTCGCCGTCCGGGAGGAGCAGAGCGTATGGTCCGGCAGCACGCTCTTCACCCTGAGCGACACCTCCACCAGCGCCCGCTATGACGCCATTCTCAAGGAGCGACGGGAGCTGGAGGAGACCATGCTGGAGCTGCTGAGCATCCACCGCAGCGGCGCGCTCTGCGCCCCCTTTGCCGGGACCGTTTTGAGCATCGAATACGGCAAGGAGGAGACGCCGGGGACGCAGGACGGCGCGCAGGCGGCCATCGCCGCCTATACGCAGAGCGCCGCGCCGGCCGCCTCCGACACGGAGGAGACCCGGGTGCTGATCCTCTCGCGGGATGTGGAGATGTCCGTCACCATCCCCGTGGATGAATCCGACATTCTGGCCCTCGAGCTCGGCCAGGAGGCAGAGCTGACCATCGACTCCACCGGTCCCGAGCCCTACCGCGGCGTCGTGACCGAGATCGACAGGACCGCGAGCGGCGGCGCAGGCGTCACCGCGTATGCGGCCACCGTCACCTTCGACAAGGCCGAGCACATGCTCGGCGGCATGACCGCGGACGTGTCCATCGCCATCGGCGGCACGGAGAACGTACTGGTCCTCCCCACCGCGGCGATCCACAAGACCAGCGCCAGCGCCTACGTTTACACCTCCTATGACACGGACACCGGGATGTTCGGCGATGCGCGCACGGTCACGCTCGGCGTCTCCGCCAAAGACCTCACGGAGATCCGCTCCGGTCTGCAGGAGGGAGAGGTCATATACTACATGGAGACGGAGGACCCCTTTGAGATCTTCATGCAGTACAACGCGGGCAGGAACGGAGGGGACCGGCCATGATCGAGCTGCGCGACGTCTCCAAGATCTATCAGATCGGCGACGAGCGCGTCCACGCGCTCGACCACGCCAATCTCCATATCTCGCCCCGTGAATTTGTCAGCGTCATCGGCCCCTCCGGCAGCGGCAAGTCCACGCTGATGAACATCATCGGCTGCCTCGACACCGCCGATGCGGGCGAATACCTCCTCGAGGGCATGCCGATCGAGTCCTACTCGGAAAACGAGCTCGCGCGGGTGCGCAACCGGAAGATCGGCTTCGTATTCCAGAGCTTCAATCTCATCCCCAAGCTCTCCGCGGAGGAGAACGTGGAGCTGCCTTTGATCTACCAGGGCGTCAAACGCTCGGAGCGCGCGGAGCGGGTCAAAACCGCCCTGCAGCGCGTCGGGCTGGAAAACCGCGCCCGGCACCTCCCCACAGAGCTGTCCGGCGGGCAGCAGCAGCGCGTAGCCATCGCGCGGGCGCTGGTGACCCGGCCCTCGCTGATCCTCGCCGACGAGCCCACCGGGAACCTCGACTCACGCACCAGCCGTGAGATCATGGACATCTTTTCCGAGCTCCACGAGCAGGGCAACACCATTCTCCTCATCACGCACAACGCCGAGGTGGCGAAGCTTGCCAGGCGCATCGTCCACATCCTCGACGGCAGGCTGACGGAGGTGACGCTCTGATGTTGTCTCTGAAAATGGCCCTGCGCTCCATCGGGGCGAACAAGATGCGCGCGGCGCTGACGATGCTCGGCATCATCATCGGCGTGCTCGCCCTGGTGGTGCTGGTGAGTCTCGTCAGCAGCGCCACGGGCTCGATCACCGACTCCGTGTCCAGCCTGGGCAACAGCCTGCTCACCGTCAGCATCACCGACGCCGGGGGGCAGAGCGTGCGCCTGGAGGATCTGCGCCGCTGGGTGGACTCCGAGCCCAGCATCGCCGCCGTCTCCCCCTATGCCAGCGCCAACGCCACCGGCAAATACGGCCTGGAAAACGGCCGCTTCACCGTCTACGGCATCACCTCCGACTACGCGCAGATCACAAGTCCGCAGCTCGTCATGGGCCGCTATCTCAAGAATGCGGACATCGACAACAACAGCCGGGTCTGCGTCCTCGACGAGGACAGCGCCCAAAAGCTCGTCGGCTACACGGACTGCGTCGGGAAGGAGATCTCCCTCGACGGTGTGAAATACCGCGTGGTGGGCGTGGTGAAAACCGAGGACAGCCTTGCCTCGCTGTTTTTCTCCGGCATGACCGCCTATGTCCCCTACACCTCGCTCATCCGCCTCTCCCCCGATATCGGCCCAGACATCCTCAACTTTTACGTCGGCCCGGCGCAGGGCTTCAGCGTCGACGACGCGCAGGACGCCATGAAAAAGATCCTCCTGGACCGCTTCGACCAGGATGAGGACGCCTTCTACATCTCCTCCCAGAATCTGATCGAGGAGGCCATGAGCAACGTCACCTCGGTCCTCACCATCCTTCTCGGCGGCATCGCCGCGATCTCCCTGATCGTGGGCGGGATCGGCATCATGAACATCATGCTGGTGACCGTGACCGAGCGCACGCGGGAGATCGGCATCCGGAAGGCCGTCGGCGCAAACCGCCGGACCATCCTGGTGCAGTTTCTCATCGAGGCGGTCGTCCTGTGCATGCTCGGCTGCGCCCTGGGCATCTTCTTCTCCTGGGCGATCCTGCGCATCATCTCCGTCATCGTCGCAAGCACCGAGCTGAGCTTTCATCTGCAGGGCGGCGTGGTCCTGCTCTCGGTCATCTTCTGCTTTGCCATCGGCGTGATCTTCGGGCTCTACCCCGCGAACAAGGCGGCGAAAATGAAACCCATCGACGCGCTGCACTACGGCGGCTGAGAAGGGAGGACAGCGATGCAGACAAAGAAAAGAAAATGGATCCTTCCCCTTGCGCTCTGCGCGGTCCTGATCCTGTTTCTGATCCTTCTCCCCATCCTCTCGGGCAGGAAGACCGCCGAGGTCCCGGCGAGCATCCTCTCCTGCACCGTGCAGCGCTCGGAGATCCGGACCACGCTCGCGGGCGGCGGCGCGCTCCGCGCGCAGGAGGCCGAAGAGCTCACCGTGGCGCAGGGCGTGGAGATCGAACGCTTTCTGCTCTCCAACGGCGATCCGGTCGCGGAGGGGCAGGCGATCGCGCAGCTCGACCGCGTGACGGTCATGAGCGCGATCGCGCAGGTGCAGGAGAGCCTTGCCGAGCTTTCGAAGGACATCTCCGAGCTTTCCTCGGGAGGAAACAGCTCCACGCTCAGCGCCCGGACCGACGGCCGGGTCAAGGCCGTCTACGCGCAGGCGGGCGACGATGTGCGCGAGGTCATCCTGCGCAGCGGCGCGCTGGCCGTGCTCTCGCTCGACGGGCGCATGGCCGTGGAGATCCGGCCCTCCGCGCCCCTGCTCCCCGGCGATCCGGTCATCGTTTTGACCTCCGACGGGAAGGAGTATCCCGGGCGGGTGGACAGCGCCCTCAACGGCAGCGCCACCGTCACGCTCACGGACGACGGTCCGCTGCCCGGCGACACCGCGGTCGTCAGCACCGAGGATGGCATGGCCCTCGGCAGCGGTACGCTCGAGGTCCACAGCCCATGGAGGCTTCTCGCCGCGGACGGCACCGTCTCCTCCGTCCATGTGCGCGAGGGCCAGCGCATTTACAGCGGCGCCTCGCTCATGACGCTCAAGGACACCGGCGGCACCGCTCTCGCGCGGCTCTCCGACCAGCACCGGCGCTATGAGGAGCTCCTGCTGGAGCTGCTCGTCCTCTATCAGGACGGCATGCTGCGCGCGCCCTGCGCGGGCGTCGTCTCCGGGATCGACAAAAAGCTCGCGACGAACATGGCGGCGGCGGGCACAGTGAAGCTTCGCCTGCTCGCGGACGGCGAGCCCCCGGAGCCCGCCGCGGCAAGCCGCGTCGGCCTTGTGGCTGCCGTGGGGGACGACGGGGCTCTGCTTGTGAAGGCCCTGCCCGACGCCATCACGCTCTCCGGCCTGACAGACCCGAGCCTTCTACCCTGGATCGGCCAGCTTCTGACGGCGAAGGGCGAGGAGCTCGCGCTCAGCGTGCCGGAGGACTTCGCCCCGCTCAGCGGGGAGTCCCCCGCCTGCAGCGTGGGAGACATCTGCCTGTTTACGTATACGGAAAGCGGCGTGCTGACAGACAAGCTTACCCTCGGGCACTACGAGCCCGAGATCCCCGTTCCCCCTGCGCCGCCGAGTCCGGGCACCTATGTCATCCCGGAGCTTCCCGATTTTTCGATCTTCTCCTTCGGCGGCTCCTTTGCGCTGCAGCCGGAGCCGGAGGATACGCTCTTCCCGCTCGACGGGAACATCGTGGCGCTTGTCACGCCCGTGGACAGCATGCAGGTCACCCTCGCCGTGGATGAGCTGGACGTCCTGCGCTACAGCAAGGGCATGTCCGCCGACATCACGGTAGACGCCCTGCCGGGGCAGCAGTTCACCGGCACCGTCACCGGCATCGCCGGTCTCGGCGTCAACTCCGGCGGCAGCAGCAAATTTGACGTGACGCTGACGCTCGACCGCAGCGGCGACATGCTCGAGGGCAGGAACGCCTCCGTAGTCATCCACACCGGCAGCACCGGTCCCGTCCTCTGCATCCCCGCCGCCGCGCTCAACGACAGCGGCTCGCAGAGCTTCGTCTACACCGCCTACGACCCCAAGAAGGACACGCTGACCGCCCCCGCCGCGGTCGTCACGGGGGCCTCCGACGGGGAGACGGTGGAGATCCTCTCCGGGCTGGAGGAGGGCCAGACCGTCTGGTACGCCTATTACGAGTCCTCCGAAAACTAAACAGCAAAACACAAAAGCAGCAGGCCCCCACGGGTCTGCTGCATTTTCTTATGATTTCTCGTTCGATCTTCCGGTCCCCGTCTGCGCCGGGCCAGAGAGGAGCCTGCCGAGGCGGTCAAAACGCGAGCCGTGGCAGGGGCAGTCCCAGCTCTGCTCGTCCGGGTTCCAGCGCAGCTCGCAGCCGAGGTGCGGGCAGCGGATGTCGACCGGGTGCAGGGCGCCGTCCTCATCCTTATAGACGCCGAGCTTCTTCCCCTTCAGCAGCACGACGCCGCCGTGCCCCCTGGGGATCGCGGCCGCTGTTTCCTTCGGGATGCGAAAGATCAACCTCCCCAGCTGCCGTGCGGCGTGCGCGCTCTCCGAGAGCACGCCCGGAAGGGCCGCTGCCCCGAAGCGCTGCGGATCGAAGACCGGCGCGCACCCGTTTTCCTCGCCGCAGATCAGGTCGCGGATCAGCATGGCGGAGACCATGGAGGAGCTCATCCCCCATTTTTGAAAGCCGGTGGCGACATACCAGTGCGGCCTGGCCGCGGCATAGCGGCCGATATAGGGCACGCCGTCCGCCGGCATGCAGTCCTGCGCCGACCAGCAGGCGACCTCCCGGCTGTCCGGATAATATTCCCGCGCCAGACGCCGCAGGGCCGCATAGCGTCCCCCCGCCGGGTTTTCGCCGCTGCGGTGGCTCTCGCTGCCGAAGAGCAGCAGTTCTCCGCAGGCGCGAAACGAAAGGCTGTTCTCCCCCGTGCCGACCCACATGCCGTCGATGCGCTGCGCGCCCGCCAGCGCCAGCACGTAGGAACGCTCCTGATGCATCCGGGCAAAGTACATTCCCGGGAAATTGACAAAGGGATAGTGGCAGGCAAAGACGATCTCTTCGGCCCGCAGCCGCCCCTGCGCCGTCTCTACCAGGCCGTCCTCCACCCTGAGGACGCGGCTGCGCTCGTAGACGCACAGCTTTTCCGACAGGGCGCGGATGAACTTCAGCGGATGAAACTGCGCCTGCCGCGCAAAGCACACGGCTCCCGCCGCCGGGACGGGCAGGGGCGTCTCCTGCGCAAAGCTCGCGGGCAGTCCGAGACCGATGGCCGCCTCCGCCTCCGCTTCCAGTACTCCCCTGTCCGGCCCGTAGACACAGGCGCTGCGCTCCTCGAGATCGCAGGCGATGCTCTCGGCCTCTATGATCCTCCGGTATTCCCGCAGCGCCGCCTCGTTGGCCATGGCGTACTGCCTCGCCTTTTCCCTTCCCAGGCTTTTGACGAGCCTGTGATAGATCAGCCCGTGCTGGGAGGTGATCTTGGCGGTCGTGTTCCTCGTCTGCCCTCCCGCGATGCGGTCCGCCTCCACCACCACGGTCTCACAGCCCGCCTGCTGCAGCGCGTACGCGCTCAGGATCCCCGCCATGCCCGCTCCGATCACGGCGACCTGCGTCCTTTTGTCCCCCCGAAGCGGTTCCCGCTCCGGGATCTCACAGTCCTTCGCCCATATCGACTCCATGGAAACCTCCCCGAAAGCACATAAGATATGCTTCTATTGATTTCCAATCCTGCGCGATTTATGCGGCGGGCGGACAGATATGGATCAGGGGCGCCTCTCCCGCGGGAGAGGCGCCCCTGACGCTGCGGATCAAAGCAAGGTTGTAAAGATGCCGAAGGCGGACAGCGCGATCATCACGACGCCCAAAAGGCGAAGGATGACCTTGGGAAGACCGTGGGCGGGTTTGCTCAGCGGCAGGATCGCGATACCGCCCGCCAGGATGATCACAAACAGGACAATCGGTGGCATGATATTTCCTCCCTTTTATTGAAACTCCACAGTATAGTCGCCGGTCAGTTCGGAGGCGCTCAGGAAGCCCTCCAGGATCCTCTGCGCGTTCTGGTCGGACTGGAGCAGGATACTCTCGTCCGCATAGATCTTCTCTTCCTTTTTCTGCTTGAGCTGATCGATCAGCTCCGTGATGTCCCCCATCTCCGTCTGGTTGAACACCGAGTTCGTGACGTCGTAATAGCGGAAGGAGGAGGCGTCGATCTCGTTGGCGATGATCCGCGACGGCGGGAGCGTGACCGTGATCACCCGCTCCTCGTTGTCCAGCTCGATCGCGATCTGCGAAAAGTCGATGCCGATGCTCACCGTGCCGTCGTAGGTGAAGACCGTCTTGTTCGTCGTCAGCGGGATCTTCATGCCCCCGAGCTGCTTGTAGTTTTCAAAGATATCCGCGTCCGTGTAGTAGTACTTCGTTGTGATCAGCTCGCTCGCCGGGCGGAGGATCTCCTCGATGTTCCAGACGGTGAGCACCGCGCTCTCGTTGACCTGGATCACTTCGTCCGGCTCTGCCTCCATCTGGACCGGGAGCTTCGGCGCGGCAGGCTCCGGCGCGTTTCTCCCCGTATACTGGTCGAGCAGGTCCCGGCCGAAGAAGCCGCCCGCCGCGACGAGCACCAGAAGAAAGACGAACAGCCAGCCGGGAACGCGCCGTCTCCTGCGGGACTGCCGTTCCTGCGCGCGCTGCTCTTCTCTCTCCAGCAATGCGGATTCCGCCATACGATCCCCTCTTTCCCTGTGACGTTATGGAGAATGCTGCCGATTCTGTGCATAGTATAGCAAAGAGCGGCGGTCCATGCAAGCGTTTCTGCGCTCGTCCGGCCGCCGTCTTTATCCCCTGCAGCGTCTGCAGGGAAATAATTGCAGCAAGTATCTTTGCAAGCGCGGTTTCAGGTGTTATACTTCCCTCGTGATTCGCAGCAGAAGGAGAACGCTATGGTTTATATCATCGGCGCGCTGGCGGCGGCAAACATCCTGTTTGCCCTGCTGGCATTGAAAAAGGGCGTGAGGCCGGGGGCGCTGGCCGCCATGTGGGCGGACGGCGCAAAGCAGTCTCTCACCGTCGTCAAGGTCATGCTGATCATCGGTGCGGTCACCGCGATCTGGCGGGCGGCCGGGACGATCGCCGTGTCCGTATACTACGGCATCCAGCTCATTACGCCGCACCTGTTTCTGCCCGTCGCCTTTCTGCTCACCGCGCTTCTCAGCTACGCTCTCGGAACTAGCTTCGGCATCGTCGGCACCGTCGGCGTCATCTTCATGACCCTGGCCCGCAGCGGAGGGATCGATCTCACCGTCACCGGCGGGGTCCTGTTTTCCGCGATCATGGTCGGCGACCGCGGCTCCCCCGTCTCCTCCTCCGCCGTCACCGTGGCGGAGCTCACCGGAACGGATCTCTTCGGCAATGTCCGGCGGATGCTGCGCAGCGGGGCGATCCCTTTCGCGCTGTGCTGTCTTGTCTACGCTCTTCTCGCCGTCAGACACCCCATCCATGCCGTCGACCCCGCCGTCATGGAGCGCTTCCGCGCGGAATTTCAGTTTACCCTGTGGGCCTTCCTGCCGGCGCTGCTGATGCTGTTCCTGCCGCTGTTCCGGGTGCCGATCGTCTGGTGCATGGGTCTGAGCATCGCAAGCGGCGCGCTGACGGCGCATTTTCTCCAGAATATACCCTGGGGGGAGGTCCTGCGCTGCTGCGTGCTGGGCTACGCGGCGCGCAGCGCGGATCTCGCAGACATCATCAACGGCGGCGGCATCGTCTCCATGCTGGACACCTGCGCCATCGTCGTCCTCGCCTGCTCCTGCTCCGGCATCTTCCGCGGGACGGAGCTGCTGTCCTCTCTGGAAAAGCACGCCGAACGCCTCGCCGGGCGGATCGGGACCTTCCCCGCCCTGATCCTGATCTGCCTTGCGGCCTCCTCTCTCTTCTGCAATCAGATCATCGCCATCGTCATGGGCAGAAACCTGCTCGGCCCCGTCTATGAGAAGCTGGGCAAGGGCCGGGAGCAGCTCGCCCTCGACATTGAGAACACGGCCATCACCCTGCCCGCCTTCATCCCCTGGTGCATCCTCAGCAGCGTACCGCTCAAGCTGATGGGCGTGGGCTACGGCTGTCTCCGCTACGCGGTGTTCCTCTATGCCGTGCCCCTCGTCAACATGGCCGCCTCCCTCCTGCGCGACAGAGCGCATCGGAGATCCGCCGGGCGCGCCGCGCTGAGCTGAAGCAGAAATCCGCCGTCCTGCCGGGCGGCGGAATCTCTTTTTGCCCCGCCTCTTTTTTCAAAAAGCTCTTTACAAAGCGTGAGTATTCTTGTATAATTGCATACAAGAATACAATCGTAAGGAGTGATTCCCTTGCTGGAGCTGTCCCCCAAAACGAACCTGTTAGAGGAAAACAACTATCGCTACTCCCTGCAGGACGTGGCCGACCCGGTGCTCTACCGGGAGGTGTACAATTATGATGAAGTGCCGAAGGTGGCCTTCAACCACCGCAGGGTGCCCATGAACATGCCGGAGGACATCTGGATCACCGATACCTCCTTCCGGGACGGGCAGCAGTCCGTCAACCCCTACACTCCGGACCAGATCGTGGAGCTGTTCAAGCTGCTCTCCCGCCTGGGCGGGCCCTACGGCATCATCCGTCAGACGGAGTTTTTCATCTACTCCAAGCGGGACCGGGAGGCCATCGAACGCTGCCGGGATCTGGGGCTGCGGTTCCCGGAGATCACCACCTGGATCCGGGCCAGCCGGGAGGATTTCCGGGCGGTCAGGGAGCTGGGCATCCAGGAGACGGGCATTCTGGTCTCCTGCAGCGACTACCACATTTTCAAGAAGCTGAAGCTCAGCCGCCGCCAGGCGATGGATCGCTATCTCGCCACCGTGAAGGACGCCTTCGACGCCGGGGTCATGCCCCGCTGCCACCTGGAGGACATCACCCGGGCCGATTTCTACGGCTTTGTGGTGCCATTTGTCAACGAGCTGATGAAGCTGTCCCAGGAGGCGAACATCCCTGTGCGCATCCGTGCCTGCGACACCATGGGCTATGGCGTCCCGTACACAGAGGTGGCCCTGCCGCGCAGCGTCCCGGGGATCATCTACGGCCTGCAGCACTACTCCGGCGTGGAGAGCGAGTATCTGGAGTGGCACGGCCACAACGACTTTTACAAGGCCGTGGCCAACGCCTCCACCGCCTGGCTCTACGGGGCCAGCGGCGTCAACTGCTCCATGCTGGGGATCGGGGAGCGCACGGGGAACGTCCCTCTGGAGGCGATGGTCTTCGAATATGCCTCTCTCCGCGGCTCTCTGGATGGCATGGACCCCACGGTGATCACCGAGATCGGCGAGTATTTCCAGAACGAGATCGGCTATCGCGTGCCGCCCATGACCCCCTTTGTGGGCCGCAACTTCAACGTGACCCGGGCCGGCATCCACGCGGACGGGCTTTTGAAGGACGAGGAGATCTACAATATTTTCAACACGGAAAAGCTGCTGGACCGGCCCGCGGCGGTGGCGATCAGCAAAAACTCCGGTCTCGCGGGCATCGCCTACTGGATCAACCAGAACTACCGCCTGAAGGGCGCCGAGCAGCTGGGCAAGCAGGACGCGCTGGTGCTCCTGCTGAAGGAATGGGTCGATGCCCAGTATGAGGACGGCCGCACCTCCTCCCTCTCCAACGAGGAGCTGGAGGAAAAAATCGCGGAGCTGTCCGACGGAAAGCTGAGCGCAAGGAGAAGCATATGACAGAACATAAGAGTATTTCCATCGCCGATCAGATCTTTGAACAGCTGGAGCACGACATCCTCGCCGGGAAGTATCCCCGGGGCGAGATCCTCAGCGAGACGAATCTGGCCGCCGCCCTCGGCGTCAGCCGTACCCCCGTCCGGGAGGCCATCCGCCGCCTGGAGCAGGAGCATCTGCTCTCAGAGTCCGGCAGGAGCCTTGTGGTGGTGGGCATTTTCCGGGAAGACATGATGGATATGTACGAGATCCGCCTGCAGCTGGAGGGCCTCGCCGCCGCCCGCGCCGCCCGGAACATCAGCGACGAGGCTCTGCAGGCGATGAAGGAGACTCTGGATCTCCAGCGCTTTTATATCGGGATGAGCGGGGTCGACAACTCCGACCGGATCAAGGACCTGGACTCCCGCTTTCACGAGCAGCTCTATCTCGCCACCGGCAGCAACGCCTACTGTGACACGCTTCTGCCCCTGCACAAGAAGATGACCAAATTCCGCAAAGCCTCCGTGCAGAAGTCCGGCCGGGCGCTCAAGTCGCTGGAGGAACATACGGCCATCTACGAGGCCCTCGCCCGGCACGATGAGGCGGCTGCCAGCGAAATGATGCTGCAGCACACACTCAATGCCCGGGCGAGCATGGCGGAACTGGAGGTCTGAAAACATGGGCATGAATCTGGCGGAAAAAATCATCCGGGCGCACCTCGTCTCCGGCAGCATGGAGCCGGGACAGGAGCTGGGACTGCGCATCGACCAGACACTGACCCAGGACGCCACCGGCACCATGGCCTATCTGGAATTTGAGGCCATGGGAGTGGACCGGGTACGGACCGAGCGCTCCGTGGCCTACATCGACCACAACACCCTCCAGTCGGGCTTTGAAAACGCCGACGACCATCGCTACATTCAGTCCGTCGCCAAAAAACACGGCGTCTGGTTTTCCCGCCCCGGCAACGGCATCTGCCATCAGGTCCATCTGGAGCGCATTGCCGTCCCCGGCAAGACTCTGATCGGATCGGACAGCCACACCCCCACGGCCGGCGGTCTGGGCATGCTGGCCTTTGGCGCCGGCGGTCTGGACGTGGCCGTGGCCATGGGCGGCGGCGCCTATTATATCAACATGCCCTCGGTGCTCAAGGTGGAGCTGAGCGGCGCTCTGCGTCCCTTTGTCACCGCCAAGGACGTCAGTCTGGAGATCCTGCGCATCCTCTCCGTCAAGGGCGGGGTGGGCAGCATCATCGAGTGGGGCGGGGAGGGCGTGAAGACCCTCAGCGTTCCCCAGAGGGCGACCATCACCAATATGGGCACCGAGCTGGGCGCCACCACCAGTATCTTCCCCTCGGACGAGACCACCCGGGCGTTCCTCAGGGCACAGGGCAGGGAAGAGGACTACGTTCCCCTGTCCTCGG
>Ga0079305_1002926_pt1 | contig 12871 bp, 7 predicted proteins | sample LMS_cellobiose_e_FD_79183 | JGI IMG/M metagenome (GOLD analysis project Ga0079305, IMG submission 79183) | Rumen-fistulated moose microbial communities from Alaska, USA - LMS_cellobiose_enrichment | ecosystem: Host-associated > Mammals > Digestive system > Stomach > Rumen fluid ... | reverse complement strand
GCCGCGCCGTCATAGCAGACGGCATGGCAGCCGGGCTTGATGATGCCGGATTTGGTCTGGGCAATAGCCTCAAGCGTGTCGCCCAGGTACTCGGTGTGCTCCAGACCCACGTTGGTGATCACCGCCGCCTCCGGCGCGTCGATGGCATTGGTGGAGTCCAGCGCGCCGCCCATGCCCACCTCCAGCACCACGATGTCGCAGCCGCTCTCATAAAAATACTCCATGGCGATGGCCGTCACCAGCTCGAACTGGCTGGGGTGATCGTCCATGGCGTCGGCAATGACGCGCACCCGCTCTGTCAGCGCGGCCAGAGCCGCGGGGGAGATGTTCTCCCCGTCCACGCGCATCCGCTCCCGGAACTCCTGGATGTACGGGGAGGTGTACAGCCCCACCCGGTAACCGGCCTGCCGCAGTACGGAATCGAGCATGGCGCAGGTGCTTCCCTTTCCGTTGCTGCCCGTGACATGGATGAACTTCAGCTTTTTCTGGGGGTCGCCCAGGGCGGAGAGCAGCGCCCTGGTTCTGTCCAGACCCAGGCGCGTGGTGCTCCAGGTGTAGTTTTCGATATACGCAATGGCCTCCTGTTCGGTCATAGCCGCGCTCCCCTCATTCCGCCGGCGCTCCCGCGATCTTTTTCACCGCCTGGAGCAAAATCGGCAGGATCGCGCCAAAAACGACGGCCTTGACGACGCAGATCACCAGCCGAATCGCCAGCGAGCCGGTGATGAAGCCGGGGAAGTAGTACCCGTAGATCCGCGCGTCCAGATACATCACGCCGGTGTTGATGAGCGTTACGATCAGCTCACACACCACCACCAGCAGCAATACCTGGCTCCTGTTGAGCGCAAAACCGCTCTTCTTCGCCGCGTAGCCGCACAGCCAGCCGGAGAGCACGTACGGCAGAATCCACAGCACCGTCGTGGCGGAGACCCCGTAGCGCAGCAGCTGGTAGATCAGCGTGCCCACCCCGCCGATGGCCGCCCCGGCCACCGGACCGAACAGCAGAGCCCCCAGCAGGATCGGCAGACTTTCAAAAGTCACCTTGATGCTGGTCATATCCAGCGCCAGGGCGCCCAGGGCGGCGCACATGGCCGCCAGCATGGCGTTGATGACAAGCTGCTTTGTTTTGAACATAATAAAAACTCCTTTCGTGACAGTTGCCACGAGAGGAGTTTTTTTCACCATGCCTCTTCGGTGGCAGCGGATGCGGAGCATCACCGCAACGTCTCGTCAGATTGCCAAAGTCCGGTCATGTCATCCCGCAGGCGGCATGACATGGAACTGCTCTTGCAATCTTCCTCTTCCCTTTGAAATCCGCTGCGCTGGGCTTTCAAAGGGAGGGAACAGAACGTCTTCGTCCGGGGACAACTTCCCATCCCCCGGCACTTAACGCGATACTCCTACTCTGTCCATGTTTTTTGCAAGAAAAATATAGCACAGGCTGACCGGGAATGCAACCGCATTTCCCCAAATTCCACGCAAACTTCGCAAAAACTTTTTATATAATTTGCTTTTTATTTTATATAAAACTATTGACAAAGTTTTGCGAGTGATTATAATACAGAATAGAAATCAGAAAGGAATGGTCTCCCATGAAAAAGACGCTGTACAGTCTGATGCTCGACGAGGAGGTCGTGCGGGAGGTGGACGCCCTGGCCCACCGCCTGGGCACCAACCGCTCCAACCTCATCAATCAGATTCTGGCGGAGTATGTAAATTACACCACGCCGGAGCGCCGCATCAACGATATTTTCACCGCCATGGAGCGGCTGATCAGCCCCTCGCGGGAGCTGGTGCCCTTCTTTTCCCCCAACAGCCTGAGCATGTCCTTAAAGAGCTCGCTGGAGTATAAATACCGGCCCACTGTGAAGTACGAGGTGGAGCTCTACCGGGGCGGGGAAGAGGCCATCGGCTCTCTGACGGTGGTGTTCCGCACCCAGTCGGCGGCCCTGATCGGCGCCATGACGGATTTCTTCCGCCTGTGGAAGCGGCTGGAGGACGCCCACCTGGGCGACGGCGTTCCCCGGCAGTACGCCCTCTACGAGGGCAAGTTCGTGCGCTCCATCGCCTATCCCCAGCGGGACTGCTCCGCCCAGGAGCTGGCCGCGGTCATCAGCGATTATATCCAGCTTTTTGACCGGCTGATGAAGGGATATTTGAACGGCAGCATGGACGCCCACGACGTGGAGGCGGCGTATTACTCCTATTTAACCCATTCTTCCATTCATATTTGAGAGGAGAAGCATTGCCATGAATGCACAAAACTACACACAAAAAAGCCTGGACGCGCTGCGCACGGCCCAGTCCATGGCGCGGGAGAACCGCAACAGCTATATTGCCCCGGAGCATTTGCTCTATGCGCTCATCGACCAGGACGGCGGGCTGATCCCCTCCCTGCTGGGCAAGATGGGGGCCGACTGCAACGCCCTGCTCTCCGAACTGGATACCGCCATCGCCGCCCTGCCCAGGGTGGGCAATGAGACCGAGGTCTATCTCTCCCCGGAGGCGGACCGGGTGATCCAGGCCGCCGAGACCGCGGCCCGCTCCTTAAAGGACGAGTATGTGTCGGTCGAGCATCTGATGATGGGCATTTTCGCCTCGCAGACGGCGGCCATCAAGCGCATTTTCGCCGACCACGGCATCACCCGCGGCGATTTTACACGGGAGCTTGCCAAGGTCAAGGCCGCCCCCGTCACCAGCGACGACCCGGAGAGCACCTATGACGCCCTGACAAAATACGGCGCCGACCTGGTGGAGCGGGCCCGCAGCAACGAGCAGGACCCCGTCATCGGCCGGGACAGCGAAATCCGCAACGTGATCCGCATCCTCTCCCGGAAGACCAAGAACAACCCCGTGCTCATCGGCGAGCCGGGCGTGGGCAAGACCGCCATCGCCGAGGGCCTGGCCCAGCGGATCGTCCGCGGGGACGTGCCGGAGGGGTTGAAGGATAAGACCATTTTCTCTCTGGACATGGGCGCGCTGATCGCCGGGGCCAAGTACCGGGGCGAGTTTGAGGAGCGGCTCAAGGCGGTGCTGGAGGAGATACGCAAGAGCGAGGGCAAGATTCTTCTCTTCATTGACGAGCTGCATACCATCGTCGGCGCGGGCAAGACCGAGGGCAGCATGGATGCCGGCAACCTCCTAAAGCCCATGCTGGCACGGGGCGAGCTGCACTGCATCGGTGCCACCACCCTGGACGAGTACAGAAAATATATCGAGAAGGACGCGGCCTTGGAGCGCCGGTTCCAGCCGGTGCTGGTGGACGAGCCCACGGTGGAGGACACCGTTTCCATCCTCCGCGGCCTGAAGGAGCGCTATGAGGTCTATCACGGCGTGCGCATCCACGACAGCGCCCTGGTGGCCGCCGCCACCCTCTCCAACCGGTATATCACCGACAGGTTTCTGCCGGACAAGGCCATCGACCTGGTGGACGAGGCCTGCGCCATGATCCGCACGGAAATCGACTCCATGCCCTCGGAGCTGGACGACATCCGCCGCCGGATCATGCAGATGGAGATCGAGGAGATGGCGCTGAAGAAGGAGGAGGACCGGCTCTCTCAGGAACGGCTGGAAAAGCTGCGCGCGGAGCTGGCCGAGACCAAGGACACCTTCAACGCCATGAAGGCCCGCTGGGAGGCGGAGAAGGAGAGCGTGGACCAGGTCAAGGAGCTGAAGGCCCAGCTGGAAAAGCTCCACGCCGAGATCGAGAATGCCCAGCTGCGCTATGAGTACGAGACCGCGGCCCGGCTGAAATACTCCGACCTCCCCGCGCTGGAAAAGAAGCTGGAGGAGGCCGTGCGCCTGGGCGAGGAGCGAAAGCAGAGCGCCATGGTGCACGACACCGTCACCGAGGAGGAGATATCCGCCATCGTCGCCAAGTGGACGGGCATTCCCGTAGCCCGGCTGATGGAGGGCGAGCGGGAGAAGCTGCTGCACCTGGACGAGCACCTGCACCGCCGGGTGGTGGGCCAGGACGAGGCCGTGCAGCGGGTCACCGAGGCCATTTTGCGCTCCCGCGCGGGCATCGCCGACCCCAACCGGCCCATCGGCTCGTTTTTGTTCCTGGGCCCCACGGGCGTGGGCAAGACGGAGCTGGCCAAATCCCTGGCCGAGCAGCTCTTTGACGACGAGCACAACATCGTGCGCATCGATATGAGCGAGTATATGGAGAAATTCTCCGTCTCCCGGCTCATCGGCGCGCCTCCGGGATACGTGGGCTATGACGAGGGCGGCCAGCTTACCGAGGCCGTGCGGCGCAAGCCCTACAGCGTGGTGCTCTTTGACGAGATCGAAAAGGCGCACCCGGACGTGTTCAACATCCTGCTGCAAATTCTCGACGACGGGCGCATCACCGACTCCCAGGGCCGCACCGTGGACTTTAAGAACACCATCATCATCCTGACCTCCAACCTGGGCAGCCAGTACCTGCTCTCCGGCATCGACGAGCACGGCGGCATCTCCTCCGAGGCCCAGGACGCGGTGATGGCGGAGCTGCGGCGCGCCTTCCGCCCGGAGTTTTTGAACCGGCTGGACGAGACCATCCTCTTCCGCCCGCTGACGAAGGAGAATCTCACCGGTATCATCGACATCATGGTGGAGGGCCTGCGCGCCCGGCTGGCCGACCGGTCGCTGAAGCTCGACATCACCCCGGCGGCCAGGGAGCTGATCATCGAGCGGGGCTATGACCCCCTCTACGGCGCCCGGCCCCTGCGCCGGTATCTGCAGAGCAGCGTGGAGACCCTGCTGGCCCGCGCCATCCTCTCCGGCGACCTGGCCGCCGGCGCCACCCTCACCGTAGACGTGGAAAACGGGGAGCTCATTTGCAAATAAAAAAATGAAAAAACCGTGGAAGCGCTATAAAACGTTTCCACGGTTTTTTATGCTTTCTTTGCCTTTTCAGCGCGGGGATAACAGCGCTTTTCGTCCGTTAAGCCCGCCAGATAATCCATGCTCGTATCCAGTGCAAGGGCGATCCGCCTGCATTGCTCAAAGGTGAAGTACCGTTTTCCGCTCTCGATTTTGGAATAATCGCTCTGGTCGATCCCTGTCAAAAGCTGCATCTGGATTTGTGTCAGCCCTTTTTCCTTTCGGAGCTCCTTCAATCGATTCATTCTTATCACCATCCCTATTATGTCGGAATGACCTATTGATAATAGGGTGAAATTGACCTATAATAAGCAAAGAAGGAGGAACTGGCATGGCGGATTATCGGAAAATGCATATTCAGCTTTGTGCGGCTGTGGACGATGTAATTGAACCTTTGGAGAAAATACCGGAGGCAAGGGAAGCCGCGCAAATCCTTCGGCGGGCTCTGCTGGAGGCGGAAAACATCTATATTGAGACGACAGAGCCCTGTCTCTTCCCGGAACAAATTTGAAAGGATCTGTCTCAATACGAAAACAAGCGTGTCATTCCGAGCAAAAATGGCTGCGAAAGCATACATTTTTGCGTGGGAATCCGTCTCTTTTCGCAAGGGAAACGGATAGCCGCCGGAGTAATGTATTCTCCGGCGGCACACCCGGCGGGAGTATGCCGGGTGTGCCACGTCGCTTACGCTCCTCGCAATGACAAGCCAAGACGTTTTGAGACAGCCCCTTTCATCGGAATGGTTGCTGCCGTCCTTGTTTTTGCTCCGCCGGGGCGGTATAATGCCATTAGTATTTTTGGAAGGGAGGGTATGCCATGCTGCGTCTGATCCTGGGCCGGGCCGGGAGCGGCAAGACCGCCCTGATGCTGGACGAGATTCGCGGGCGCGTGGAGCGCCGGGAGCCCCACAGCTATCTCATCGTCCCGGAGCAGTACAGCCACGAGGCTGAGCGGGAGCTGGCCCGCCGCTGCGGAGAGCGCGTGAGCTTATATGCCGAGGTGCTCTCCTTTACCCGGCTGGCCCACCGGGTGGCGCTGGAGGTGGGCGGCAGCGCCCGGCCATATGTGGACGCCGGCGGGCGGCTGCTGCAGCTGGCGCTCTCTCTGGAGCAGGCGGGCGGCGCCCTGTCGGTTTACGGCGGCGCGCTGCGCCAGCCGGAGATGATGGTGCGGCTGCTCTCGGCGCTGGACGAGCTGCGCTGGGGCCGCGCCGACAGCGGCGCTCTGCGCGCCGCGGCCGCGGCGACCCAGGGGCACCTGTCCGCCAAGCTCTCCGATTTGGCTATCCTCCGGGAGGCCATGGACGCCATGGCCTCCCGGAGCGGCGCGGACCCGGCCTCCCGGCTGGAAATCCTCGCCGGGCAGATCCCCCAATGCGGCTTTCTCCGGGACGCCCACATCTATATCGACGGCTTTACGGACTTCACCGCCCAGGAACGGCAGGTGATCCGCGCCCTGTGGCGGAGCGGGGAGGTCGCCGTCTGCCTGAGCTGCGACACGCTCTCCGACGGCAGCGAGGTCTTTTCCCTGTCCCGGCGCACCGCCCGGCTGCTGGGGGAGGCGGCCAGGGAGGACGGCGTGGAGCAGCGGCTGCAAATGGTCTCCTCCCCCAAAAAGGACACCCCCATGGGCTTTCTGGAGGAAAACCTGTTTGGCTGGACGGACGAGACCTGCCCGGACAGCGGTGCGGTGCGGCTGTTCGTGGCGCCCAACGCGGCGGCGGAGTGCGAGCTGGCCGCGGCGGAGGCCCTGCGCCTGGCGAGGGAGACCGGTTGCCGCTGGCGGGATATCGCCGTGGCCGTCCGGGGCTTTGAGGACTACCGGGGCGTGCTGGAGGAGACCTTCCGCCGCTACGGGGTGCCGCTGTACGAGAGCGCCAAAACCGATATATTCACCCGGCCTCTGCCCGCGCTGATGGGCGCGGCCTTTGACATTCTCTCTGACGGCTGGAGCTATGAGAGCGTGTTTACCTATTTGAAAACCGGCCTCGCCGGCGTCACCCGTGCCGAGTGCGACGAGCTGGAAAACTATGTGCTCACCTGGTCTCTCCGGGGCGGCGCCTGGACGCGGGAGACCCCCTGGCGGCAGCACCCGGACGGCTACGGCGGCCAGCCCTCCCCGGAGAGCGAGGAGCGGCTGCGGCGCATTGACGCCCTGCGCCGGAGAGTGGCCGCGCCCCTGCAGCGCCTTGCGCAGCGGGGCAGGGAGGGCTCCACCGCCCTGGAGCAGTGCGCCGCCGTGTCGGATTTCTGGGAGGAGATCGCCCTGCCGGAGCGCCTGGACGAGCGCGCCCGGACGCTGGAAGCCGCCGGGGAGAGCCAGATGGCGGCGGAGTACCGGCAGCTCTGGGAGCTCATGGTCTCGGCTCTGGAGCAGTGCGCCGCCGTGCTGGGCGGGATGCCCATGGAGCAGGAGGCCTTTGGACGGCTGTTCCGCCGGATGCTGCGGCAGTACGACGTGGGCACCATCCCCGTGGCCCTGGACCGGGTGACCGCGGGGGATTTTGACCGTATGCGGCGGCGCAGCATCCGCCATCTGCTGGTGCTGGGCGCCTCCGACGACCGGCTGCCCCGCGTGGGGGAGAACGGCGGCGTCTTCACCGACTCCGAGCGGGAGCAGCTTCGCGCTCTGCGCATCGAGCTCTCCGACGCGGACGACGCGCTGGACCGGGAATTCAATCTCATTTACAATGTCTTCACCCTGCCCTCGGAAAGCCTGTTCGTCACGCGCAGCGCCCTGGCCGCCGACGGCAGCGATGCTCGGCCCTCCTTTGTGGTGGACCGTCTGCGGCGGCTGTTCGGCATAACCGAGCAGGCGGGGGACTTGACCGACGCCCGCCTGTCCGCCCCCGCCCCGGCGCTGGAGCTGGCCGCGGCGGGCAACGCCGACGCGGCCGCCTGGTACGCCGCCGATCCGGAGGCCTCCGCGCGGCTGGAGCGGCTGCGCGCGGCGGGGGCCCAGGCCCGCGGACGCCTTACGCCCAGGGCCGTCCGGGCGCTGTACGGCGAGCGGCTGTGGCTCACCGCCAGCCGCATCGACAATTTCGCCCAGTGCAAGTTCCAGTATTTTCTCCGCTACGGCCTCAAGGCCAAACCCCGGCAGGCCGCGGAGTTCTCCCCCCCGGAGCTGGGCACCTTTTTGCACTATCTGCTGGAAAACGTGGCCAGGGAGGTCAGTCAGCGGGGCGGCTTCGCCGCGGCGGAGGAGAGCGAGATCGGGCGCCTGACGGAAAAATATGTGGCGGAATACGTCCGCACACAGCTGCAGGACTTCCGGGAGAAAACGCCCCGGTTCGTCTATCTGTTCCGCCGGTTGACGGAGATGGCCCGGCGCATCGTGCTGGACACCGCCAGAGAGCTGAAGGACTCGGATTTCCAGCCTCTGGACTTTGAGCTGAACTTCTCCCAGGCCGAGGGGATGCCGCCGGTGTCCCTGGGCGCCGGGGAGGACGCGCTGACTCTGACGGGCGTGGCCGACCGGGTGGACGGCTGGGAAAAGGACGGCAGGCTGTATCTGCGCGTGGTGGATTATAAGTCCGGCCGCAAGAGCTTTTCTCTGACCGACGTGTGGTACGGCATGGGGCTGCAGATGCTCTTGTATCTCTTCTCTTTGGAAAAGCACGGCGAGGCGCGCTACGGGAAGGAAATCGTCCCCGCCGGGGTGCTGTATGTGCCCGCGCGGGACGTGCTGCTGCCCGCCCGCGAGCGCCTGGGGGAGGAGGAGATTCTGCGCGAGAAGGCCAAGCGCCTGCGCCGCAGCGGGCTGCTGCTCTCCGACGCGGAGGTGCTCTCCGCCATGGAGCACGCCGACCCGCCCCGGTATATTCCCGTAACCGTCAACCGGAGCGGGGAGTATGTGGGGGACGCCCTGGCCAGCGCGGAGCAGCTTGCGCAGCTTTCAAAGCACGTGGACGCCGTTTTGCGGCGCATGGCCAGAGAGCTGCGCCGGGGCAGCATCACCGCCGACCCCTGGTACAAGAGCGAGAACGAAAATACCTGCCTGCACTGCGATTATTTTGACGCCTGCCATTTCGACGAAAAGGCCGACGGCTGGCGCTACGCCGCGGCGCTGAAGGCGCCGGAGTTCTGGGACAGGCTATCCTCTGAGGGAGCCGCCGGAGAGGAGGGAGATCCATGCCGCTGACGCCATATCAGGAGCTGGCCGCCGAGAGCCGCGGCGGGGCGCGGCTGGTCTCCGCCGCCGCGGGCAGCGGCAAGACAAGGGTGCTGGTGGAGCGCCTGATGCGCTATGTGGACAGAGGCGCGGACATCGACGACTTCCTGGTGGTGACCTTTACCCGCGCCGCCGCCGGGGAGCTGCGCAGCCGCATCCTCTCCGGGCTCAACGAGCGCATCGCCGCCGACCCCAACAACCGCCGTCTGCGCCGACAGACGGAGCTGTGCTGCCGGGCGGATATCGGCACCATCGACAGCCTGTGCGGCAAATACCTGCGGGAGAACGCCCACTTGGCCGCTATCGCCCCGGATTTCAAGGTGGCGGAGCCGGACCGGGCGGAGAGCATCCGCGCCGCCGTGCTGGACAGGCTGCTGGAAAGAATTTATGAGACCATCGACGATCACCCCGGCCGCCGGGCCCTGGTAGACTCCTTCGGCTTCGGCCGGGACGACGCCAGACTGTCCGATCTGCTGCTGCGGCTGCACGCCGCCGTGCAGAGCCATCCCCACCCGGAGCTCTGGCTGCGGGAAAAGGACGCGGCGCTGTCCTTCCCCGCGGGGACGGACGCCGGGAAGACCCCCTGGGGCGCCTATCTTCTGGAGCGCGCCCGCGCCCAGGCCGTCTACTGGGCCGGGCGGATGGATTCGCTGCTCTCCGCCATGGCCCTGCCCGGCCGGGAAAAGCTGCTCACAGCCTACGGGGAGAGCGTCTCCTGTACGGCGGAGGGCCTGCGCGCCGTGGGCCGCGCCGCCGGGGAGGGCTGGGAGGCCGTCCGCGCCGCCGCAGGGGTGGAATTCCCCCGCATCAAGGCCTACAAGGGGAACGACCCCCTGGCCGAGAGCGTCAAGGCCGCCCGCAAGGACTGCAAAAAGGTCTGCGACGGCTGGAGCCACACCTTTGCCGAGGACTCCGAAACCCTGCTTGCCGAGCTGGAGAACACCCGCCCGGCGCTCTCCGCCCTGCTGGAGCTGACGCAGCTGCTGGATAACGCCTACGCCGCGGAAAAGCGGCGGCAGGGCGTGGTGGACTTCTCCGACCAGGAGCACATGGTTTTGCGCCTGCTGGAGGACGAGTCCAACGGCCTGGCCAGGAGCCTGTCCGCGCGCTATACCGAGGTGCTGGTGGACGAGTATCAGGACGTGAACGCCTGCCAGGACACGCTCTTCCGCCTGCTGTCCGACGGGGGGAAAAAGCTCTTTATGGTGGGCGACGTGAAGCAGTCCATCTACCGCTTCCGGCTGGCCGACCCCACCATCTTTCTGCAAAAATACCGGGACTGGCCGGACGTGACCCCGGCGAGTGCGCCGGGGGAGCCGGGGCGCATCCTGCTGCGGGAGAACTTTCGCTCCCGGCCCGAAATCCTCTCGGCGGCCAACCATGTGTTTTCCAATATCATGTCCCCCGCCCTGGGCGAACTGCGCTATGACGAAGCCGCGGCCCTCCGTCCCGGTCGGGACGCGCCGCCCCAGGACGGCGCGGAGGTAAAGCTCACCGTGCTGTCCATGCCGGAGGACGGCGACGCCGATTCCCGCCCGGATAAGATCGTCCGGGAGGCCGAGTTCGTGGCCGGGCAGATCCGCGATCTGCTCCGGCAGGGCGTCACCGTGGCGGGCGAGAACGGCCCCCGCCCGGCGGGCTATGGGGATTTCGCCGTGTTGCTGCGCTCCCACAGAACCTCCGCCGCCCGCTACCGGGCCGCGCTGGAGGCCCTGGGCATCCCCGCGGTGGCCCAGCAGGGGGGCGGGTTCTTCCGCTCGCTGGAGGTGACGGTGCTGCTCTCGCTGCTGGCCGTGATCGACAATCCCCGCCAGGACGTGGCGCTGATCGCCGCACTGCGCTCGCCGCTCTACGGCTTCACCGCCGACGAGCTCTCCGCCATCCGCGAGTGCGATAAGACAGCGGATTTTTATACCGCGCTGACGAAGGCCGCGGAAAAGGATGAAAAATGCGCCGCCTTCCTCGCCTCGCTGGAGGGCTACCGGGCGCTCTCGGCGGATTTGGGCGTGGAGGCGCTGCTGGGCCGCATCTGCGACACCGCGGACCTCTATACCCTGCTCTCCGCCATGCCCGACGCCGACGCCCGGCGGGAGAACGTGCGCTCGCTGATGGATTTTGCCCGGCAGTTCGAGCAGGACGGCTACCGGGGCGTGTTCCGTTTTATCCAGTGGATACGCCGTCTGGAGCAGCGGGGGGAGGAGCCGCGCACCGGCAGCGTGGAGCGGCGCCAGGCGGTGCAGGTCATCAGCATCCACCACTCCAAGGGTCTGGAATACCCCATCGTTTTCCTGGCCGGCACCGCCCGGCGGTTCAATAAATCCGACGCCACCCCCTCGGTGCTCATCCATCCCCAGCTGGGGGTGGGCGGCAAGGTCATCGACACCGACCTGGGCATCCAGTACCCTTCTCTGGCCTGGCGGGCCATCGCCGCCCGGCTGGAGGAGGAGACGCTCTCCGAGGAGATGCGGTTGCTGTATGTGGCCATGACGCGGGCCAGAGACCGGCTGTATATCTCCGCCCTCTGGCCGGACGCGGAAAAGCAGCTACAAAAGCTGCGGGAGGGGCTTTCCTCCCCCATCGAGGCCGAGCTGCTGCGCGGCGACCTGTCCCCCGGCTGCTGGCTGGCCCGGACGGCCCTGCTGCCGGACAGCCCCCTGGCGTTGGAGGTAAAGACCGCGGAGCCTGCCCCCGGTCCGGCGGCGGAGGCAGAACAGAGCCGGCCGCCGGAGAAGGGCGACCCCCGGCGGCTGGCCGAGCGGCTGTCATGGCGTTACAGCGCGCCCTGGGCCGCCCAGCTGCCCTCCAAGCTCACCGCCTCCGCTCTGGAGGGCGCCGAGCCCCCGGACGCCGACGCCGCGCCCCTGCCCGCCGGGGGTACGCGCCGGATACCCGTGCGCCGGCCGCGGCTGACCGGGGCGGAAAGGGCGCTCACCGGCGCCGAGCGGGGCACGGCGGTGCACATGGCGCTGCAGTTTATGGATTATGCCAAGTGCGCCTCCCCGGACGATATCCGCGCGGAGATCGCCCGGCTGCTTGCCGCCGGGCACCTGACGCCCGATCAGGCCGAGGCCGCCGATCCCCGGCTGATCCAGGCGCTGTTTTGCTCGGAGACCGGACGACGTATCCTCTCCGCCGACCGGGTCTGGCGGGAGCTGCGCTTCTCACTGCTGACCGGGGCGGAGGAGTTTTTCCCCGTGCCCGCCGGGGAGCAGGTGCTGCTCCAGGGCGTGGCCGACTGCTGCATCCGGGAGGGGGACAGCCTGACCGTCATTGACTACAAGACCGACTACGTGACCGAAGAGACGCTGCCCGCCAAGGCCGCGGAGTACGCCCCCCAGCTGCGCGCCTACGCCTCCGCGCTGGAGAGGATTTTGGGCCTGCCGGTAAAGGAGGGCGTGCTGTTCTTCCTGCGCCTGGGCCGGTCGGTGCGCATCGGAGTGGATCACGGCGCGGTTTTGCCGTGAAATGGACATGAGCCGGCAGATTCAAGAGGGGGGTGGTTATTATAAGAGCGCCATATCAAATATTGGCAATTCCCTACAGGCGGAAACCGGAATTACAGTATTGTGTTTTTCATCGCGCAGATTTGGGTCAGTATCAGTTTGTGGCCGGCGGCGGAGAAGAGGATGAAACGCCCATAGCTGCCGCGGCAAGAGAGATCCGCGAAGAGACGGCGATCATAGCAGATAAAATCATGCCTCTCACCTCGATGGCATATCTTCCCGCAAATGTCATTGCGGAAAAGCACACCGGGCTGTGGCCTTCGGATACGGTAGTGATCCCGGAGTATTCATTCGGTTTTGCGTGCGAGACGGAAATCGTGCTTTCGAGT
>Ga0079305_1002925_pt1 | contig 12871 bp, 12 predicted proteins | sample LMS_cellobiose_e_FD_79183 | JGI IMG/M metagenome (GOLD analysis project Ga0079305, IMG submission 79183) | Rumen-fistulated moose microbial communities from Alaska, USA - LMS_cellobiose_enrichment | ecosystem: Host-associated > Mammals > Digestive system > Stomach > Rumen fluid ... | reverse complement strand
TCCCGTCGGCAACGCCACAGGGCTTCGCATCGGCGCCATCGCGCTGTGGGTCGGCGCGATAATCTTTGAGGTGCTCGCGCTGCTCGTCGCACTCGGCAAGCTCAAGATGTTCCTCTTCCCCTCCATCGCGTGGCTCATCATCTTCATCGTCCTCGATCTCGCCTGCGTGATCATCGGCTCCCAGCTCTGGAAGAAGGCAAACCACATCAAACCCGCATCGGAAAAGAACAAGTTCCTCTTCTGGCTGTGGAACAATATGGGCGTCATCGTCGGCGCTTTCGCGTTCCTTCCGTTCATCATCCTCATCCTTGCCGATAAAAACACCGACAAGAAGACCAAGACCATCGCAGTCGTGGCCGCTGCCATCGCCCTTCTGATCGGCGGCGCCTCCAGCATAGACTACAAGCCCGTCTCCCAGGAGCAGCAGGCCGCCGCGATGAGCGCCATCACCGAAGAAGTATACTGGGCTCCGTTCGGAAAGGTCTATCATACTGATATGGATTGCCAAGCTCTTAACCATAGCGATACGCTCGTCAAGGGTACTGTTGAAGAAGCTATTGCTCACAACCGCACCCGCCTGTGCGCCTTCTGCGCCAAGCGCGACGATATCACCGGAGTCGTCACCGATATCCCCGTCGAGGAGATCGCGGATCAGGTGAAATAAGCGGATATACCCTCACAAGCTCAAGGGCTCCCGCCGGAAAAGCGGGAGCCCTTTTCTGTCTGTTCGTTTTTCCTCAGATGCGGCTCTCAAGATATCCGCACACGTCGTCGACGGTCTCGAATTTGACAAACTCCGAGAATCTGAAACCGAATTTGTCCTCGATCTCCATCGCCATCATCATCATGGCGAGCGAATCGAACCCGAGATCCTCGACGAGCCTAGTCTTTCCGGTGACGTTCGAGACGTCGACCTCCGGCAGCACCTTTGCTATTATCTCCCTGAGCTGTTCGATCATATCCATTCTCCTATCTTCTTTATATAAGAGCGTCTGCGCTTGTGCTGACGCGCCGAAAAATACTTCCACTGTGCCTGCACCGCCGTGTTGGTCTCCAGATTCAGGTTGGTCTCCAGCCTTTTCACGCCCCGCGTCGCCATGATGTCCAGCAGCCCGTCGATGAGCACCGCGTTGACTCCGGCGTTCTGATATTCCGGGCGCACCGCCACCAGCCCGAGGTCGATCGTCTCCGGAGCTTTGACGCATTTGAGTATCCGGAAGAGCGCCGCCGGAGTCAGCCTTCCCCCGCTCTTTTTCACGGCGTTCCCGATGCCTGGAAAGCACAGGCCGAAGCCAACCACGCGCTCGTTCTCATCGCAGATGAACACGAGGAACTCCTTGTTGACGATCAGCATGAACTGGTCTATCAGCTCGTCCTGCGCCTCCCTGGAGATTGGCACTGTGCCGTAGAGCTTGCTGTAGCAGTCGTCGAGGCAATCGAAAAAGCCGTCGCGGTATTTCGCTATATATTTCCGCTTGGACATATCGGTGGAGGCGATGTGCAGCTTTTTCAGCTCCATCGCGCGCTTTGCCACGCGGGTGAGCATCTCGCTGCGCTTTTCCGGCATCTTCAGCTCATATTCCACCCAGTCCGCGTCCTTGCGGAAGCCGTACCGCTCCAGCAGTCCGCCGTAATATTCGAAGTTGTACTGCTCCTCAAAGGTGGAGTCCTCGTCAAAGCCCTCCACCAGCATGCCCTCGCGGTCGAGGTCGCTGTATCCGAGCGGGCCGCATATCTCGGTCATCCCGCGCTCGGCGCCCCACCTTTCCGCAGCCCCGAACAGCGCCGCCGCGATCTCCTCGTCGTCGGTGCTGTCAAATCGGGTGAAGCGCAGCTGCGCGCAGCCGTGGTTCGCGTTGTACTGCTTCTGTATCAGCGCCTGTATCCTGCCGACTGTCCTGCCGTCCCTTTCCGCCAGGAAAAAGGCGGATTCGGCGTTTTCGTTCGCCCCGCCGGAGCGCAGCAGCTTCTTCTCGTCGCCGTAGAGCGGCGGCGCGAAAAACGGGCAGTCCCTGTACATCCTCAGCGGCAGCTCGATGAACTCCTTTATGTCCCTCTCTGTTCTGACTTCTCTGATCGCGACCATATCAGTCCTCCAGCGGCTCGTCCTCCCGCCTCAAAAAGGCGAGACCGTAGCCCGCGAGCCACGGGCCGTTGTGACAGCCGCTCACCGGCGACATGATGACGTCCTCGTGGTTGGTCTTTATCCCGTATTTGACCTCGATCTCCTTGAGCACTGCGATGAGCGACGGGCCGGTATACACATGCCAGAGCAGATAATCCTTGGGATCGCGGTCGCCGAGCTTCTCTTTGAGCAGCTCGCAGGTGCGGGCAAGCGCCTTTTTGGGCGTGCGCACGCTCTCCAGCGCGACGCATTCGCCCTCCGGAGTGAAGTGCACCACAGGGCAGATGTTCAGCATCTGCCCCATGAACGCCTTGCCGCCCTTGAGTCTGCCGTTGTAGATGAGATAATCGAGCTTGCCGTCCACGCCCATGAACACCTGCCGCTTCATCATCCACGCGGTCTCCCTGAGTATCTGCTCCGAGGACATGCCCCTGTCCGCGAACTCCTTCGCCTTTATCGCGAGGAAGCCCTCGCCGAAGCAGGTGAGGCGGGTGTCCACGACGTGTATCTTCAGCCTGCCCTCGAACTCCTTTGCTATCAGGCATATCTTGTTGTATGTGCCGCCGAGCCCGGATGAGATCGCAAAGGCTATCGCCTCGTCGCAGCCCTCGTTTATCGCGTTCTCGAAGCAGGCGCGGATATCCTCAGTGTCCGGCAGCGCGGTGTGGGGCAGATGGTTCTTCGGATCCTCCAGCGTCTCGAGCTGGCGGTAGAACTCCACCGGATCGAGGTCGAGCCCCTCCTTGTATTCCCTTCCGTTGAATATCACATGGATGCGGATGATATCTATTCCCAGATCGTGGTAGCGCTCCGGCGCGTATTCTATGCAGCCGGTGGATGTGCAGATGATCTTTATCTTTGACATGCCTGTTCCTCCCCGCTCATATATGGTTGTCTTTTTTGTCGAATACCGCCCTGTTCTGCGCGATATTCAGTATCATCCCGGCCGTGCTGACGACCGCCTTCTCATCGGCGCTGCCGCGCGCCTTGACGACCGGCTTGGCCGCGCCGAGTATCAGCCCGCCGCCGAGCGAACCGATATCGTAGAGCCCCATCAGATGCGCCCCGAGCTTTTTGATCTCCTCGCTGCCCGTCCTGTGAGCGTATCTCATGACGTCCGTTATGATTCGCTTCGCCGTGCCCTCCGTCACCTTGAGCACCTGATTGCCGGCGAAACCGTCGCACACCAGCACGTCGCAATCGCCGGAGAGGGCGCCGCTGCCCTCGATGTTCCCGACGAAGTTCAGCCTTTCGTCCGCCTCGAGCAGCGGATAGGTCTCCTTGACCAGCTTGTTGCCCTTTGTTGGCTCCGTGCCGTTGGAAAGCAGACCGACGCGCGGGCTCTCTATCGCGTACATCTCCCTCATCAGCTTTGAGCCGAGGAGCGCGAAGTGCTGCAGCATCGCGGGCGTGCAGTCGATGGTGGCGCCGGTATCCACAAGGCAGGTGAAGCCTCCGTTCTCCGCCGGGAGCACCGCCGCCAGCGCCGGACGCACCCTCCGCTCCCCCGGAAGATAGCGCACGGCGCCCGCGAGCAGCACCCCTGTGCTGCCGCAGGTTATCATCCCGGCCAGCTCCTCCCGCTGCGCGAGCGCCCGAAGCCCCGTCAGCATGGAGGAATCCGTCTTGTGGAAAAGCGCGTCCGCCGGGTCGTTGTAGTTGGTGATCTCGCCCGGCGCGTCGAGCAGCTCCACGCGCTCCATCGGCAGCCCGAGGCTCTCGCAGGTCTGCCGCATGCTCAGCGCGTCGCCAACGAGCAGCACTCCGAGCTCCGGGTGCTTCTCCAGCGCCATTCCCGCGCCCTTTATCATCACCCCGGCGCCTCTGTCGCCGCCCTTTGTGTCGATCACTATCTTTATCAGCTTGTCCATAAGTCCTCCTCATTCCACCGCGACGTAATAATCGTATACGTCCTGTCCGCCCTCGTAGACCGTGACCTCGAGCTCGCCGAAGCTCTCCTTCAGCCGCTCGGTCAGCCCGGCGCGGCGCTCCGCGGTGACGTTTTTGCCTGCAAACAGCGTGATTATCTCGCACAGATCGGCGTCCAGCGTTTCGAGCATATCCATCACCGCGTCCTCGGCGCTCCCGGCGCACGCGGCGATCTTCCCCTCACTTATGGCGATGTAGTCGCCGCTCTTCACCGTCTTTCCGTCGATGCTCGCGTCCCTCACCGCCCGTGTGACCTCGAAATCCGTCACGCTCTGCGCCGCGCGCCGGGCGCTCTCCGCAAGCGCCTCCATGTCCGTGATGCCCGGCGTGATGACAGAGAGCGCGCTGTAGCCCTGCATCATGCTCCTGCTCTCGACGACGTGCACTCGCGAAGCGCCGAACAGCTCCGCCGCCTGCCTTGCGGCGAGGATGATGTTCTTGTGGTTGGGCAGCACGATGATCTCCTCCGCGGCGCAGGCGCGGAACGCCTCCAGAAACTCCTCCGTCGACGGATTGGAGCTCGGGCTGCAGGCGATCACCCTGTCCGCGCCCATCTGCGAGAACAGCGCCGCCATGCCGTCGCCCATCGCGACCGCCACCACGGCGTATTTTTTCTTCTTTTCCGGCTGCGCCGCGGCCGTCTCCGAGTGCCCGAGGGACATGTTCTCGACCTTGACCGTGAGGAACTCGCCGAACTCCTGCGCGCGGGCGAGCACCGCCCCCGGCGTGAAGGTGTGCACGTGCACCTTGACTATATCGTCCTGCTTGTAGGCGACGACGCTCTCGCCGCCCAGCTCCTCGAGCATATCGAGCACGGTCTTTATATCGAACGTGTCGGGATCCACCTTTGCCGTCGTCAGCCTCAGCAAAAACTCGGTGCAGTATCCGAACTCCAGCCTGCTGTCGCGGGTGAAGCGGTCTATATCCACCTCCGCGCCGCCCGGCTCCCTGTGCCGCCTCGGCTCAAAGTCTGTCTGCTCCCCGCTCAGCGCGCCGTACATCCCCTCGGCTATGTAGAGGTATCCGGCGGCTCCGGAATCCACCACTCCGGCCTCGGCGAGCACCGGCAGCAGCTCCTTTGTGGCGGCGAGCGAGCGCCTTGCCTCCTCGACGTGCAGCCGGAAGAAATCCTCCGCCGTGGAGTCCTCCGTCAGCCCTTCCGCCGCGTATTCGGTGCTCTCCCTGAACACCGTCAGTATGGTGCCCTCCGTGGGATTCTGCACGGCGGCGTATGCCTTGGCTATACCTTTTTTATAGGCCCGCGCGAGCTCCGCCGCGCTCACCTCCCCGCAGGACGAGAGCCCCTCGTTTATCCCGGCGAATATCTGCGAGAGTATTACGCCGGAGTTGCCCCTTGCCGCAAGCAGCACGCCGCGCGCAAAAAGCCCCGAAACGTCGGCGAGAGCCTCTCCCGAGGCGTCCTCCAGCTGCGAGAGGCCGCCCTCCATCGTCCGGGACATGTTCGTCCCCGTGTCGCCGTCGGACACCGGAAAGACGTTCATCGCGTTGAGCTCCTCCGCGTGCGAGGCGAGCAGGGCGGCCCCGCCGAGCAGCATCCGCGCAAAGCAGGCGCCGTCTATCATTCGTGTGCTCATGCGGCACCGCCGATCCGGCGGAAAGCCCTTCCGCCGCGTTCTTTTTGCATAATGTCAGTCTCCTCGTCTCCATTTTTTCGGTAACGCCGGCGCATCCAAAGCGCCTCAGACCCAGCTTGATTCTAAATTTTCTTCATAAACTGAAACTAAACTTTGACGGAAAAAGTCGAAAAAGCGGAGCCGTTTTCAGGCTCCGCCGCGGGATAAAACTCCTTATGAGATTTTCAGGCGCGTTTCCGGATCACTTCTCTTCGCAGGGGAGCGCCACCGTGAATACGGTGAGCCCCGTCTCGCCGGAGACGCTGACGCTGCCCTTGTGCAGCTCCACGATCTCCCTGACCACCGCGAGACCGATGCCGCTTCCGGCGACGGAATGGGATTTGTCCGTCTGATAGAACTTGCGGAATATCCGCTCGCGCTCCTCCGGGAGCACGGTGCTGCCCGTGTTCGCGACCGAGACGAGCATTATGTCCCCGCCCCGCGTGATGCTCACCCTGATCTCGCCGCCGCGGTCCGCGAATTTGACCGCGTTGTCGAGCAGGTTTATCCACACCTGCCGCAGCAGCTCCTCGTTGGCGGAGATATAGTATTCGTCAAAATCAAGGCTTAGCTCAAGCTCCTTTCCGGTCCATTTTTCCTCCAGCAGCAGCACGCAGCTCCTGATCTGCTCCGAGACGTTGAAGCGCGTGACGCCTGTGAGTATGGTCTGGTTCTCGATCTTCGTCAGGTTCAGCACGTTCGTCGCCATCTCGGAGAGCCGCAGCGATTCCTCCTCGATTATATCCGTGTATTCCGCCTTTTCCTCATCAGTCAGGTTGCCGCGCTTGAGCAGCTTGGCAAAGCCCGCGATGGATACGATGGGCGTCTTGAACTCGTGCGAGAAGTTGTTGATGAAATCGGAGCGCAGTATCTCGGTGTGATCCAGCTCGTCCGCCATCGTGTTGAAGCTGTCGGTTATCTCCTTCATAGTCGGGTTGCGGTTCATCAGCTCGCCGAAGCTGAGCCTTGCCTTGTAGTTCCCCGAGGCCAGCTCCCGCATCGCGCCGACGATGCGCCCGATCGGCCTTGTCAGCAGCAGGCTCGCCATCAGCGAGGTGCCCGCCCCGATGATGAAGCTCACCAGCACCATCAGGAAAACTATCACCGGGCGCGGCGTCATATCCAGCGCCGGATCGGAGAGCATGCCCGTCCGGTAGGCGAACGTCACGAGCGCGTAGATCAGCATGAACACCACGAGCAGATTGACGAACACTATCGACCCGAAGATCAGCATCAGCGAAAAAACAGAGTGCCGTCCGGCTTTCCTTTTCATACCTTTTTGACCGCCTTATATCCCAGCCCCCTCACGGAGACTATCTCGAACTCGTTCCAGCCCTCAAAGCGCCTGCGCAGCCGCCCGATGTGCACCGTGACGGTCTCCCACCCGGTGGTGCTCTCCGCGCCCCAGATCTCGTCCATCAGCTGGATGCGCGTGAATATCTTCCCTGGATAGGAGAGCAGCTTATAGAGCAGCAAAAACTCCTTCTGCGGCAGCTCCTGCGCCTCGCCGCCGCGCCTGACCGTCAGGCTGTCGTAGTCCAGCGTCACGCCGCCGATCTCGATCCGGCGCTCGCTCGCGATCTTTGCCCTGCGCAGCAGCGCCTTTATCCTGAGCAGCATCTCCTTTTCGTCTATCGGCTTGGTGATGTAGTCGTCCGTGCCGGCAAGGAAGCCCTTGTGCCGGTCATCCGGAAGCTGTTTCGCCGATACCATGAGTATCGGTATATCGCTGCCGGCGCGCCGCAGCTCCTCCGTGAAGCGGTAGCCGTCCATCTCCGGCATCATCACGTCCAGCACCACAAGGTCGACGTAGCCGTGATCCAGCTTTGCCATCGCGTCCGCGCCGTTCACGGCGGTGGTCACCGTGTAGTTCTCGGCCTCCAGCACGGCCTCGATATATCTGCGTGTGTTTTTGTCGTCGTCCACCACAAGGATATTGAACATCTTCCCGCCTCCGCAGTCTTCGCTCCGTCTGACAGTACCATTCTACCAGTTATCGCGGCGCAATACAAGCAAAAAAAGCGAAAACCGGAGAAGATCCCCCCGGCTTTCGCCTTTTTTCATCTCTTTGCGGGCGTCTCCCCGCCTCATTCACAGCTTAAGTCCGTGATTTTTTCCGGTGTATGCCGTGCTCCAGCCGAGCAGCTTGTCCTCCTCCTTGAGCACCTTGAAGGCGTGCGCGACGCGCTCCGCCTCCAGCCTGACGGCGGCCTTGCCGATGCGCTGGTTGCAGCCGACGGGGTCGTGCCCGGAATAGGCGTTCGGATAGTCGACGTCCCAGCCCGCGTTCTCCATGGTTATGCCGGCCTCGTTGAGATAATCTGCCGCGTGCACGCTCAGCCCGCTCTCGACGCCGAGCCTGTCGAGCTTGACCGTCTCCGGCCAGTTTTCCATGATATACGCGGTCTCGCAGAAGCAGGCGTGGCCGATGGTCATGCCCTGCTCGTGATACTTCAGCACCAGCTCGACGTCCTCGTCGGTCATCTCCGGCACGCACTCCCTGCCCTCGGCGAGTATCTTTTCCGCCATGACGTGCGGCACAGAGAGCCCGCAGTCGATGACGACGAGAGCGTAATCGTGCGGGTCGCGCCTCACCTTGCGCATGAAGCTCTGCAGCCACGGCCTGTTGCCGCCGTGCCCGTTGTATACGGCGATCTTCTTGAAGCCGTTGCGGGAAATCTCCCCGCAGAGCTGCTCCAGCAGCATCATCTCGAGCTCCAGCGAGACGCTGACATTGCCGTGCGGCGTGACGTCGGTGCGTCCCGGCACGTCGCCGAAGATGAAATCCGGGAAGATGCATACAGTCTCGAGCTGCGAGGCAAGATAGGCTATCCTGCCCGCGTGCATGATATCCGTGCCGAGCGGAAGATGCAGGCCGTGCTTTTCCACACATCCCATCGGGATGACGCAGACGCCCTTCGATTCCTGCACGAGCTCCTCAAGGTCTCCGCTCGTTCTGTAAAGCCACCGTGTTTCCATAGAAAGCCCACCTCTGATCGATATTTATCCGGGATAATTCTCCTTTTTTGCGAGCGCAAGCCGATGCGCGTCGTTTTTCAGCGTATAAATGTGACGCATCTCCGTGGAATACCACGCAGCCGTCATGAAGCCGAGCAGCCTTTCCGGCGCGACGGTGTTTTTGCAGTGCGCCACCACCTGCATGTTCGCCGTCTCGTTCGCCCAGGTGGAGCCGGTCGGTATCTGGTCGTAGCCGAGCGCCTCGAGCTCCCCGAAGGCGTTGAAGGCCCGCTCCCAGCCGGGCGGATCGCAATCCTTCCCGTTGGCGAGCATGTTGAAATAGAACCAGTTGGACTGCACCACCGATTTCGGCATATAGCTTTTGAACTCCTCGGGATATTTCCAGAAATAATCCGACCATATCCACGGGCGGGCGCCGTTTTTCTCGCAGCAGTCGAACAGGAACAGACTGTCATGCCGCCAGAGCTCCGCCCCGCGCACGATCATCATATCCTTGTGGCGCTGGTTCTCGGGATATTCCTCGTCGAGACCGAGATGGAAGTATCCCGGCCCGCCGAACAGCTCGCACACCTCCGCGATGACCTCACGGCAGAAGTCGTAATAAGCCGGAGTTGCGGTCATCCGCCGGTACTGCTTCATCCACGCGTTGTGCGCCGAGGAAAAGTTGAGCTTCGGCAGCGGCGTCAGCCCCAGCGCCCGCATCTCGTCAAGCTTTTTGCGCAAAAAGTCCTTCGTCCAAGCGTTCGGCACGGCGATATCCGGATAGGAATCCAGACGCACGCCGTCGCCCACGTCGATCAGCACCGTGTTTATCCCCTGTGACGGAAGGAAGGATATTATCTCATCCCACGCCTCGAGCTCGGTGCGCATCTCCTCGCTGTAAGCCTTCGGGAGATAGAGCCCCGGCGCGGGCGAGGTCTCGTCCTGCCACATGTGTTCGCCGAGGGTCATATAAAAAGCCCATATCATATTTCCGCTCATATCATCCACCCCGTTCAGTTCCCGTAGTATCTTCTTTTCGCCTCTCCGAGGCGGAATGCGTCGTTTTTTATCTGCCAGATGTTGTCCATCGTTATGCGCGCCCACGAGGCCGTCAGGAAGCCCTTCAGCCGCTCCGGCGCGATGACGTTCTTTCCGTGCGCCACCACCTGCATGTCGGCCGTCTCATTGGCCCAGGTGGAGCCGGTCGGTATCTGATCGTAGCCGAGCTCCTCCAGCGCCGCGAATGCGTTGAAGGCGGTCTCCCAGCCCTTCGGGTCGCAGTTTTTCCCGTCCGGAAGCATATTGAAATAGAACCAGTTGGACTGGAGCACCTCCTTTGGCATGCGTTTTGCGAAGATCTCCGGATAGATCCAGTAATAGTCCGACCAGACCCACGGGCGCGCGCCGTTTTTCTCACAGCGTTCAAAGAGAAAGTAATAGTCGTGCCAGCGCAGCTCCTCGCCCCGCACGACGATCATCTCGTTGTTCCTCTGGTTGGCCGGATACTCCTCGTCGAGGCCGAGATGGAAATATTCCGGCCGGTCGAACAGCTCGCAGACCTCGTCGATGAGGTCGCCGCACACCTCGTAATATACCGGCGTGGATATCATCCGGCGGTACTGCTTGAGCCAGACGGAATGTCCTGTCGAAAAGTTGAGCTTCGGCAGCGGCGTCAGCCCCAGCGCCCGCGCCTCGTCGAGCTTGCGCCTTGTGAACTCCTTGCTCCATGCGTTCGGCACGGCGATCTCGGGATGGGAATCGAGGCGCACGCCGTCCAGCACGTCGACAAGTATGGCGTTTATCCCCTGCGACGGCAGAAAGGCGACCGTCTCGTCCCACGCCTCGACCTCAGTCTCCATCTCGTCCCTGTATACCTTCGGAAGATACATCCCCCTCGGCGGGTTTGCCGCATCGTCTGACGTGTGATCGCCGATCCTTATCATATATGCCCACAGAAGGCCGCTTCCCATTACGATCAATCCTTTCACGCTCTTGCAGTTTAAATATAACACAGCGCACCCGCCCGGTCAATAAAAAAATATGGCTCCGCCCGCGGTCGATCCGTATTATGACCAATAGAACATATACTTCTCTATCGCATCCATGAGCGCCCTGACGTTTTCCAGAGGAACTCCGGCGTACCAGCCGTAGCTCAGCATCAATCCCCCCGCGGGAGAAGACAGTTTTGTCACCTCTTCCCTGACAAGCGCCTCCACATCGGCGGGAGAACCGAACGTTGTGATCTTCTGCCTGTCTATGTCCAGGTCGATCGCATACCTTCCGAAAAATTTGTCACGGATCCAGTCTATACCGTTCACCAGATCCTGAATATTCAGCACGTCGACACCGCAATCCAGAAGCTCGTCGGTCAGCATCCTCACATCGCCGTCGGAATGCATGTGGATTATGGCTCCGGAGTCTTTCGCCGGCTTTATCAGCCTTTTGTACGACGGTTTTATGAACCTTCTGAAAAGCTCCGGCGAGATCATCGGCCCCACCTGCATCCCCAGATCCTCCGGATATCCGATCATATCATACCCCGCTTTGGAATAATGGTCGATAAATGCGCAGTTGTAATCCTCGAGCCGCTCTATAAGACTCATCAGTAGCTCATCCTCGTCAGCCATCCCGACCAGGACGTTTTCATACCCGCACAAATCAGTCAGACGCAGAAAGGTGTGTCCGTGAGGCAGTTCCCATGAGGTGAAAACGCCTTCCGCCTTCCGCCGCGCCACCTACGCCCGCTCCGCTTCCAGATCGAACTCGGGGATTTGCGGCAGGACATAATCCGGTATCTTTGAAAAATCCTCCAGCGGATGTTCCTGTACGGCTCCGCCCATACCGTCGCGGTTATATTTCCATTTCACCCCGAATTCATCGTAAAACATATACTCCCGATCGATGTCTTCCGGACTTTTCGGAACAAGCTCCCATCTCATGCGATTTTTTCCGGCTATTATCGGATGGGACTCGAACAGCTCCTCGAGCGCATGCGGATCATAGTGGGAAAATACAGATTCATTCGGATAAAAAAACACAGGGATATGTTCCGGGTACTCAAACCGGAAAGCACGCAGCTTGTTTTCACGTTGATCCATGTTACTCCACCCATTCAATATATTGATAACAAATCGGCATTTTCGTCAGTTCGTCGGACATTATCACAGAGCGGCTCTTTGTTCCTGTATGCTCCTGCCTTTCTTCCCTTACAAAAGCCGGAGATCACTTCCAGCAATCTCCGGCTTTTGTCTGACTGACTGCTATAACTTACAGCACGGCAAAACCGAACTCAGTAATTGTAACTGGCAAAAGCTTCATAGCCTTCGATGGCGTTTTTGCCGTACCATTCGACGGCTCTTTCAACTCCCGCCTGGGCAGCACGGTCTTGCATGGCCTTCCATATAGCGTCGAACTCCGCCTCGGAATTCGCGTACACGGCCTTCCAGCTCTCCTCGGCAATAAATCCGAGTCTCTCGACTATCTCAAGGATATCATCCGGGGCGTTTTTGCCCGTCGATCCCTGCCGGCTCGTTGCAAAGGAACCGGTGGCGTTGAGAAGCTGCAGCGGGGTATAGAATCCTCCGGGAAGAGTGATGTTGTATTTGTCTGCCATATAGTCTTCCCACGCCTTCGAGACCTCATCCTTTTCGGATACGTCAGCCGTCGGCCAAGTGTTTACGTCCCATGTTACACCATACATAGAATATACCCATGTATTGTTCAGGAAACGGTAATTCCATTGGGTAACGCTCGGATCTGTGAATTTGCCTCCGTCTGCGAACTCAACATCACCTTTCTGTATTTGTTTGCCCAGTTCAGTGATATACGGCTGTCCGTCATCATTGACGTCCCACATCTCTCCCTGCGGCCCGAAGCGGAGCTTCCAGTGGTTCTCCTCATCTATGCAGTAGTTCAGGAACTCGCATGCACGGTCTATATATTTGCTTGTCGCACTGACCGTAGTCATCCAGTTGCCGCTGCTGTTGCCCAACAGCAAAGCTCCGGAATAGTCGACCGTATGCAGATTCTTGTGCGGCACCACCTTCAGATAGTCATTTGAGGTGAAGCAGTATACCGAATAAAATCTTCTGGCTTTTGTCTTTGCCTGATAATCGTCCCACGTCTGGGTCAGGCTGTCCGGATCGAGTATTCCCGCCTGGTTGCAGGCCCAGAGGAACTTGGCGGCTTTCTTGTAATTGGATTCGTCATCGAGCAGCGACCG
>Ga0079305_1002922_pt1 | contig 12897 bp, 8 predicted proteins | sample LMS_cellobiose_e_FD_79183 | JGI IMG/M metagenome (GOLD analysis project Ga0079305, IMG submission 79183) | Rumen-fistulated moose microbial communities from Alaska, USA - LMS_cellobiose_enrichment | ecosystem: Host-associated > Mammals > Digestive system > Stomach > Rumen fluid ... | reverse complement strand
GCCGCTCCATGCGGGAGACCAGCGCCATCCGGTGGATCCCCAACATCTTCCTCACCGACGCGGAGATCGACGCCCTCAAGAGCGAGAGCACCGAGACGGTGGAGACGGAGGCGGTGAACACCTCCCTCATCCACATCGCGGAGGCGTCCCCCGTCTCCGGCCCGGGCGAGCCCGGGGCAGCGGCGGAGCCCGCCCTGCAGCTCATCGACATCGCCGAGGGCACCGTGAAGGGGAAGCTCCTCATCGTGAAGGACCCCTCCCGGGTGATCCTGGGCACCAGCGACAACCTGGGCCGCCAGGCGGGGCTCCAGCTCACGGACATGGTTGCCAAGTACGGCGGCGTGGCCGGGGTGAACGCCGGGGGCTTCAACGATGAAAACGGCATGGGGAACGGCGGCATCCCCCAGGGCATGGTGGTGACGGAGGGGAACTTCGTCTGGGGGAACCGGGGCACGCTCTACAACGTGGTGGGCCTGGACGCGGACGGCATCCTCCACGTGGGTACCATGACCGGCCAGCAGGCCCTGGACCAGGGCATCTGCAACGCCGTAAGCTTCGTCACCCACGACGGCATCGCCTCCTCGCTGATCATCAACGGGGAGATCCAGAACCGGAACCTGGCCAGCGGCGTCAACCCCCGCACGGCCATCGGCCAGCGGGAGGACGGGGCCATATTGCTCCTGGTGCTGGACGGGCGGAGCATCAACACCCTGGGGGCCACCATGGAGAACGTGGTGGACGTGATGCTCGCCTACGGCGCCGTGAACGCCGGGAACCTGGACGGGGGCTCCTCCTCCGTGATGGTGTACGGCGGGGAGATCATCAACAACTGCGCCTCCGTCACCGGGCCGCGGTATATCCCCACGGGCTTCATCGTACTGCCGGAGGACGAAAACCATGGATGAATTCGATCGCGGCGCCGCCCGGGAGCGCGCCCGCCTCCGCCGGGGCCGCCGCCGCTGGCGGACCTTTCTGGCGATCTATTCGGTGCTGTTCCTGGCCCTGGGCGCCGGGGGCTGCTGGCTCCTGTATCAATACGCCGCCGCCTACGAGGTCTCCCGCCCCGAGCATGTGATGGACGCGCTGATGGCGGGGACCACCCAGGACGAGTGGTACGGCTATATCCGAAACGGGGCGGATCTCACCGTCTCCGAGTTCGAGGACGCCGACAGTCTCTTTTCCGCCTATTACGACGCGGTGCTCCGGGACAAGGGCTTCTCCTACCGGAAGGCCCCCGGCGTCTGGCGGGAAGACGTGCCGGTGTACACCGTCCGGGCCGCGGGGAAGGATCTGTGCACCGTGACCCTGACGCCCGTGGGCCACAAGGCCGCCGGCTTCGGCCGGGAGCTGTGGCAGGTGGGGGAGATCCGCTCCTGCTTTGTCATGGGCGCGCTGGAGAGCGTGGCCGTGGTGATCGACGCCCCCCCGGGGGAGCCGGTGTATGTGAACGGCACCCTCCTCTCCGAGAGCTACCGCACCGGGGAGACGGTGCCCGCCCCGGACATCACGCCTCTGGAGAGCCGCTTCGCCGTGCAGCCGGTGTTTGACCGCTGGCGGGTGGAGGCCATGTACGGGGACATCACCGTCTCCGACAAGAACGGCGCCGTCCTCGCCCCCGTGCAGGACGGGGAGGCCGGCGAGCTCCGGTATCTCCTCCGGGAGGACAGCTTTTACAGCCTGACGGTCCGGGCCCCCGAGGGCGTCACCGTCACCGTGGGCGGGGCCGAGCTCCCGGCGGAGGAGGCCTCCGTGAGCGAGGCGGGCATTTTGAAGGGGCTGGAGCGCTACACCGGCGGGGAGACCCTCCGGGAGCGGACCTGGCGCTACGACAGGCTCTACACCCTGCCGGAGGTGGACGCCCGGGGCCCGGCGGGGGAGGCGCTGACCCCCCTGATGAACGAAAAGGGAGAGCTCATCTGCTTCCTGCCCCAGGACGAGGGGCTGAAGGAGGCCGTGGAGCCCCGGGTCCGGGAGTTCTTCGACCGGTATATCGCCTACTCCAGCAAGGCCTACGACGAGGGCCGGTACAACCTGCTCCTGGGCTGCATCCTGCCCGGCACGGAGCTCTATGCCTATGTCCGGGACAGCGTGGCGGCCATGATCTGGGCCAGCGCCACCCAGGTGAGCTACGACGAGCTGAGCTTCACGGACTTCCACGCCGTGGGGGAGGACTGCTTCACCTGCACCATCCGCTACAAGGCGGACTTCACCGCCACCGCCTGGTACGAGAGCTACACCTACGATCTCCAGAACGCCTATGAGCTGGCCTTTGTCCGCCAGGGCGAGGTCTGGTACGCGGCGGCCATGTCCGCCATCGCGGGATAAAGTAAAGAAGGGCTGTTCATGCGCATCGGTTCCGTAAAAATCTCCAGGATCTCCGCCATGCATTATTTTAAGCTGGTATTCCGCTCGGCGCTGCTGCTGCTGGCCGTGGTGCTGTACATCCGGGAGCGGACCCACTATCCCTTCACCTTCGCCCGTGAGGTGACGAAGTATTCCCGGCTGCTGGCGTTCATCTGGCTGGTGTATGCCGTGGAGATGCTGCTGCGGTTCTTCCCGGCCTCCGTGGAGAGCATGGGCAATCAAAAGCAGTTCCGGCGCAATTACCGGGAGGTCCCGGACGCCGCGCCGGACCGGAAGCGGATGGACCGGGGCGTGCTGGCCTCGGCTCTGGCCTGGATCGCCCTCAACGGGGCCTTCGGGGCGCTGTACTTCCTGAAGGTCATCGACTGGGGCATATTGCTGCTGCTGAGCCTGGTGTACGGGGTGTGCGACATGGTGTGCATCCTGTTCTTCTGCCCCTTCCAGACCTGGTTCATGAAGAACAAGTGCTGCGGCACCTGCCGGATCTACAACTGGGACTACGCCATGATGTTCACGCCCCTGATCTTTGTCCCGGGGCTGTACACCTGGAGCCTGTGCGCCATGGGCCTGGGGCTGCTCATCGCCTGGGAGATCCGCTACGCCCGGCACCCGGAGCGCTTCGACGAGGTGACCAACGGCTCCCTCCGCTGCGAGAACTGCCCGGAGAAGCTCTGCCACCACAAGAAGCAGCTCCGGCGGTTTTTGAAGAAGTACCGGACGCTCATCCGCATCCCCCTTCCGCCTCTCCCGGGCCATACGTCCGGCGCCGGGGAGACAAGACCCCGGTAAACCGAACCCACCGTCCCCCGCCCGCCGGACCCCGGCGGGCGGGGCTTTGTTCTCCGCGCCCAAGGAGAGACGGATTCCCACGCCGGTGTGCGCACGGGCTCGGAATGACAGGGAGGATCAACGCCCGTCTTTCCTCCTGTCATTGCGAGCCTCCGAAGGAGGCGCGGCAATCCGCGCCCCATACCCTCTTGGAATGACAGGGGAAAAAGCTCCCGGCGGTGTTGTACACAGCCGGGATTTATGGTATAATGCTTTAGTTAACGATTCTAACAGGAGATCTGCCATGCCGGAATTTCAGGTGGTAAGCGAATACGCCCCCGCGGGGGACCAGCCCCAGGCCATCGACGCCCTGGCCAAAGGGGTGGAGCTGGGTCTGGAGGAGCAGACGCTCCTGGGCGTCACCGGCTCCGGCAAGACCTACACCATGGCCAAGGTCATCGAGCGGGTCCAGAAGCCCACCCTGGTGCTGGCCCACAACAAGACCCTGGCGGCGCAGCTGTGCAGCGAATTCAAGGAGTTTTTCCCCCACAACGCGGTGGAATACTTCGTCTCCTACTACGACTATTACCAGCCCGAGGCCTACATCCCCCACACGGACACCTATATCGAGAAGGACTCATCCACCAACGAGGAGATCGACCGGCTGCGCCTGTCGGCCACCTTCTCCCTGCTGGAGCGCCGGGACGTGATCGTGGTGGCGTCGGTGAGCTGCATCTACGGCCTGGGGGAGCCGGACGACTTCGCCCGCATGGCCATCTCCCTGCGCCCCGGCACGGAGCTTCCCCAGGAGACGCTGATGCTCAAGCTCATCGAGAGCCGCTACGAGCGCAACGACATCGCCTTTGAGCGGAATATGTTCCGGGTCCGGGGGGACACGGTGGAGATCTACCCGGCCTACTGGAAGGACCGGGCCATCCGGGTGGAGTATTTCGGGGACGAGATCGAGCGCATCAGCGAGATCAACCCCCTCACCGGCCAGGCCAGCCGGGTGCTGAGCCACGCGGCGGTCTACCCCGCCAGCCATTACGTCACGCCCCCGGAGAAGATGGCCCGGGCTGTGGCGGAGATCCGGCGGGAATGCGACGAGCGGGTGGTGTATTTCCAGAAAATGGAAAAGCCTTTGGAGGCGGAGCGCTTGGCCCAGCGGGTGAACTTTGACATCGAGATGATCCAGGAACTGGGCTACTGCTCCGGCATCGAGAACTACTCCCGGATCATCTCCGGCCGTCCGGTGGGTAGCGCCCCCATGACGCTGCTGGACTATTTTCCGAAGGACTTCCTGCTGTTCATCGACGAGAGCCACGTGACGGTGCCCCAGGTCCGGGCCATGTACCGGGGGGACCGGGCCCGGAAGGAGGCGCTGGTGGAGTACGGCTTCCGGCTGCCCTCCGCCTTTGACAACCGGCCGCTGAAGTTCGATGAATTCCAGCAGCGGATCAACCAGGTGATCTATGTCTCCGCCACGCCCGGGGAGTACGAGCGCTCCCGCTCCGGCCAGATCGCCGAGCAGATCATCCGGCCCACGGGCCTCACGGACCCGCGGGTGGAGGTCCGGCCCAGCGAGGGACAGATCGACGACCTGATGGGGGAGATCCACGGCCGGATCGGGAAAAACGAGCGCACCCTGGTCACCACTCTCACCAAGCGCATGGCGGAGGACCTGACGGCCTATCTCTCCAACGCCGGGATCAAATGCCGGTACATGCACCACGACGTGGGGGCCATCGAGCGCATGGAGATCATCCGGGACCTGCGCCGGGGGGAATTCGACGTGCTGGTGGGCATCAACCTCCTCCGGGAGGGCCTGGACCTGCCGGAGGTGAGTCTCATCGCCATTCTGGACGCGGACAAGGAGGGCTTCCTCCGCAGCGAGACCAGCCTCATCCAGACCATCGGCCGGGCGGCCCGGAACGCCGGGGGCACGGTGATCATGTACGCGGACGAGATAACGCCCTCCATGCGCGCCGCCATCGACGAGACGGAGCGCCGCCGCGCCATCCAGGAGGCCTACAACGCCGAGCACGGCATCGTGCCCAGGACCATCGTGAAGAGCATCCGGGAGCTGGTGGAGATCAGCGGCCCGGCGGCGAAGAACGAGCGCGGGGTAAAGATGACCGAGCGGGAACGCCGGGCGGAGATCGAGCGGCTGGAGAAGGAGATGCGCAAGGCCGCGCAGATGCTGGAATACGAGTACGCCGCCGTGCTCCGGGACGAGCTCATCCGGCTGCGGGGGGAAAAGCGTGGATAAGAGCAGACAGCTTGATTTCACCAGCGGGCCCATGTCCCGGGTGATCCTGAGCATGGCCATCCCTTTGATGGCGGCCCAGCTGGTGAACATCCTCTACAACATCGTGGACCGGATCTACATCGGCCACATCCCCGGCGTGGGCGCTCTGGCCCTCACCGGGGTGGGCATCGCCCTGCCGGTGATCACCATCCTCTCCGCCTTTGCGGGGCTCTTCGGGCAGGGGGGCGCTCCCATCTTCTCCATCGCCCGGGGCCGGGGGAATGAGGAGGAAGCCGGCCGTGTCCTGGGCAACGCGGCCACCATGCTGCTTTGCTCCTCCGTGATCCTGACGGCGCTGGCCTATCTCACGGCGGAGCCGACGCTCCGGGCCCTGGGGGCCCGGGACACCACCGTGGGCTACGCCCTGGAATACCTGCGCGTCTACCTGCTGGGCACTCCCCTGGTGTTCCTGACCCTGGGACTCAACCCCTATGTGAACGCCCAGGGCTTTGCCCGACGGGGCATGCTCACGGTGATGCTGGGAGCGGGGGCCAACGTCGTGCTGGACCCGGTGTTCATGTTCGTTCTGGGCCTGGGGGTCCGGGGGGCGGCGCTGGCCAGCGTGCTTTCCCAGGCTCTCAGCGCCGCCTGGTGCATGAGCTTTCTCCTGGGGCCAAAGGCCGTGATCCCTCTCCGGCGGCAGTACATGCCCCTGCGCCGCCGGATCGTAAAGCGGATCCTGTCTCTGGGCGTCACGAATTTCGTGATGCTCGCCACCAACTCCCTGATCCAGGCCGTGGCCAACACCCAGCTGGGGATCTACGGCGGGGACCTGTACGTGGGGGCCATGACCATCGTCAACTCCCTGCGGACGGTGTTTGTCGAGATGGTCCACGGGATCTCCGCCGGGACCCAGCCGGTGCTGGGCTTCAACTACGGCGCCGGGGAGAATAAACGGGTGCTGGAGGGCATCCGCTTCAACTCCCTGATGGGAGCGGGGATCGCCATGACACTTTGGATCGCTTATGTGGCCTTTGCCCGGTTCTTCGTGGGGATCTTTACCCCGGAGGAGACGCTGATCGCCGTGGCGGTTCCGTCGGTGCGGATTCATTTCTGCGGCATCGTTTTCATGGCGCTCCAGTCCGCGGCGCAGTGCGTGTTCCAGGGTCTGGGCAAGGCGAAGCAGGCCATCATCTTCTCCCTGCTGCGGAAGGTGGTCATCGTGGTGCCGCTGATGCTTCTGCTGCCCCGGTGGGGCCTGGGGGCCAACGGCGTCTTCTGGAGCGAGCCCATCAGCGACGTTCTGGGCGGCGGCGCCGCCTTCCTCACCATGATCCTGACGGTATACCTCCCCCTCCGGCGGGAGAGCAAGGAGATCACAGTATGAAGAAACTGATGCTTTTGGACGGGAACAGCCTGGTGAACCGGGCGTTTTACGGCATCCGGCCCCTGTCGGCCCCCGACGGCACTCCCACCAACGCGGTATACGGCTTCCTCTCCATCCTCCAGAAGCTGCTGAAGGAGGAGGACCCCGAGGGACTGTGCGTGGCCTTCGACCGGCGGGAGCCCACTTTCCGTCACAAGCACAGCGCCGCCTACAAGGCCACCCGGAAGCCCATGCCCGAGGAACTGGCGGTGCAGATGCCCCTGGTGAAGGAAGCGCTGGACGCCATGGGGGTCCGCCGCTGCGAGCTGGCGGGCTGGGAGGCGGACGATCTCCTGGGTACCCTGAGCCGCCGGGGCGCGGCGGAGGGCTGGGACTGCGTGGTGGTCACCGGGGACAAGGACGCCCTGCAGCTGGTGGGCGACCGGGTCCGTGTGCTGAACGTGAAGACCCGCCTGGGCCAGACCGAGACCGTGGACTACACCCCGGAGCGGTTCCGGGAGGAATACGGCTTCGAGCCGGGACGGATGGTGGACCTGAAGGCCCTCATGGGGGACGCCAGCGACAACATCCCCGGCGTGCCGGGGGTGGGGGAGAAGACCGCCCTGGAGCTCCTGCGGCGCTTCGGCTCTCTGGACGCCGTGTATGAAAACCTCGCCGACCCCTCCATCAAGGCCGGTGTCCGCTCCAAGCTGGAGGCGGGGCGGGAGAGCGCCTACGACTCCTGTTTCCTGGCCACCATCGACCGGGACGCCCCCCTGGAGCTCCCTCTGGAGGAGATGCCGCGGCTCCGGCAATACGGCGGGGCGGCCTATGAGCTCTTCCAGCGGCTGGGCTTCCAGAAATTCATCCAGGAGTGGGGCGTAAAGCAGGAGGCGGACGCCCCCGGAGCGGCCGGGCCGGTGTTTGAGGGGACCTGTACCAGCGTCTCCCCGACCACGGAGGCGGAGCTCCGGGAGGCCCTGGCCGCCGGGGAGGGGCGCACCCTGTACTGCGCTTGGGACGCCGGCCGCCGGGAGGCGGCGGTCCATTTCGACCTCTCGGAGACGGAGGCCATGGCCGTTTTCCTCTCCCCCGAGGTTTATCGGGACGAATACTCCGCCGGGCTGTCCCTTCTCTTTGCCCCGGAGCGGCCCAAGGCGGGCCACGATGTGAAAAACCTCATGCGCTCCCTGCTGGCGCTGGGAGCGGACGTCACGGAGAACTGGGTGTTCGACTCGGCCCTGGCGGCCTATCTCCTGGACGCCACCGCCGCCTCCTACGATCTGGAGCGGCTGTGCCGGGCCTTCTGCGGCTTTGCGCCGGCGGAGGCCCGGACCGGGGAGGACGGGCAGCTGTCTCTGGATCTGGATGCCGGCGCGGAGGCGGAGAGCCGGGCCCTCCAGCTGGGGGCACTGGCCTCCCGGGCCGCGGCGGCGGCGGCGCTGGAGGAGGCGCTGCGGCCCCGTCTCCGGGAGGCGGGGATGGAGGAGCTGCTGGAGAAGATCGAGATGCCCCTGTGCGCCGTGCTGGCCCGGATGGAGCACCGGGGCTTCCTGGTGGACCGGGAGGCCCTCCGGGAGTTCGGGGAGAGCCTTACGGAGGATATCGACCGCCTCCAGCGGACCATCTGGACCGAGGCCGGGGAGGAATTCAACATCAACTCCCCCAAGCAGCTGAGCGTCATCCTCTTTGAAAAAAAGAAGCTCCGGGGCGGGAAAAAGACCAAGACCGGCTGGAGCACCAGCGCCGACGTGCTGGAAAACCTGCGGCATGAGCCCATCGTCTCCCACGTGCTGGAATACCGGGAGCTCACCAAGCTCAAATCCACCTACGCCGACGGCCTTTTGAAGGTCATCGGCCCCGACGGGCGCATCCACACCAGCTTCCAGATGACCGTCACGGCCACGGGACGGCTCTCCTCCACGGAGCCCAACCTTCAGAACATCCCGGTGCGCCGGGAGCTGGGGGCGGGCCTGCGGCGGATGTTCGCGGCGGCGCCGGGCTGCGTGCTGGTGGACGCGGACTACTCCCAGATCGAGCTGCGGCTCCTGGCCCATATCTCCGGCGACGAGAACATGCGCGCGGCCTTCCTCTCCGGGGAGGACGTGCACCGGGTCACCGCCTCCCAGGTCTTCGGCATCCCTCTGGAGGAGGTCACCGCCGAGGAGCGCCGCCGGGCCAAGGCGGTGAACTTCGGCATCGTCTACGGCATCTCCGCCTTCTCCCTGGCCCAGGACATCCACGAGTCCGTGGCGGATGCCCGGGCCTATATGGACGCCTATCTCCGGCGGTTCCACGGCGTCCGGGACTACCAGAAGCGCATCGTGGAGCAGGCCCACGCGGACGGCTATGTATCCACCCTCTTCGGCCGGCGGCGGTATCTGCCGGAGCTGAAGGGCAACTTCACCATGCGCTCCTTCGGAGAGCGGGTGGCCCTGAACATGCCCATCCAGGGCACCGCCGCAGATATCATCAAGCTGGCCATGGTCCACGTGGACGCCCGGCTCCGGGCCGAGGGCCTCCGGGGGGCGCTGATCCTCCAGGTCCACGACGAGCTCATCGTGGAGTGCCCCGAGGAGGAGAAGGAGCGCGTCCGCGCCCTCCTCCAGGAGGAGATGGAAAACGCCGTCCACTACAGCGTGCCCCTGACCGCCGAGGCCCGGTGGGGTCACACCTGGGCGGAGGCCCACTGACATGATCCGCCGGGTGCAGGAGCGGGACATCCCCGCCGTGGCGGCGCTGGAGGCGGAGGCGTTCCCGGAGGGAGCCGGGGAGGAGCAGCTCCGGCGGATGCTCTCCGACGGACGGCATGTGCTTTTCCTCGCCGAGGAGGAGGGGACCCCTGCGGGCCACGCCTGGTACGAGTTCGTCCTCGACGAGGGCTATGTGGGCAACGTGGCCGTGACGCCGTCCTTCCGGCGGCGGGGCCTGGGCCGGGCGCTCACAAAGGCCATGCTCGCCGACGCGAAGGAGAGTGGCCTCTCCTTCCTGACCCTGGAGGTCCGGGCGGGCAACGCCCCGGCCCGGCGGCTCTACGAGAGCTGCGGCTTTCAGACCGCGGGCGCGCGGAAAAACTACTACGAAAGACCGAGGGAGGACGCGGTGCTCATGACCGTGACCTTTGCCGGAGAGGAAGGAAACCGATGCTGATCCTGTCCGTGGAATCCACCTGCGACGAGACCGCCGTGGCCGTCACCGAAAACGGCCGCCGGGTGCTCGCCGACCAGATCTTCTCCCAGGCCGACCTCCACGCCGTCTACGGCGGGGTGGTGCCGGAGATCGCCTCCCGGAGCCATGTGGAGGTGATCTCCTATCTGGCAGACCGGGCGCTGGCGGAGGCGGGCGTCGGGAAAGCGGACCTGGACGCCGTGGCGGTGGCGTACGCCCCCGGGCTCATCGGGGCGGTGCTGGTGGGAGTGAACTTTGCCAAGAGCGCGGCCCTGGCGCTGGGTATCCCGCTGATCCCGGTGCACCACATCCGGGGCCATATCGCCGCCAACTACATCGCCTTCCCGGAGCTGGAGCCTCCCTTCCTCTGTCTGGCCATCTCCGGGGGCAACACTCTGCTGGCGGATGTCCGGGATTATACCGATATGCGCATCCTGGGACAGACCAGGGACGACGCGGCGGGGGAGTGCTTCGACAAATCCGCCCGGGTGCTGGGCCTGCCCTACCCCGGCGGCGCCCCCATCGACGCCCTGGCCCGGGAGGGCCGGGACGACGCCTACCTCCTGCCCCATCCCGCCCTGGAAGGCAATCCCTACGACATGAGCTTTTCCGGGCTGAAGACCGCGGTGATCAACATCGCCCACCACGCGGAGCAGACGGGGGAGGCGCTGGACCGTCCGGGGCTGGCCGCCTCCCTGTGCCGGGCGGTGAGCGAGTCCCTGGTGCCCCGGACCATGGCGGCCGCGGCGGAGCTGGGGTATAAAAAGATCGCCGTGGCGGGAGGGGTGGCGGCCAACTCCCGGATACGGGCGGATTTCCGGGCCGCGGCGGAAAAGGCCGGCTGCGCGCTTTATATCCCCCCTCTGAAGCTCTGCGGGGACAACGCCGCCATGATCGGCTGCCAGGGCTATTATGAGTATCTGGCGGGCCACACGGCGTCGAGCGACCTCAACGCCTATGCGAACATGGAGATCGAGAAGCCCTTTTCAGCGGGCCGCAGCAAATAACACATACGGAAGAAGGAAGCCGCATGGGGATCCACGACGGACACCGGCAGCGGATGAAGCGCCGGTTCCTGGACCACGGACTGGAGAATTTTGACGACGTCAACGCCCTGGAGCTGCTGCTCTTTTACGCCCTGCCACGGCGGGACACCAACGTTCTGGCCCACACCCTGCTGGAGCGCTTCGGATCTCTGAACGCCGTGCTGGAGGCCTCGGAGAGCGATCTTCGGGCGGTGGACGGGATGGGGGAGAGCGCCGCCGTGCTGCTGGGGCTGATCCCCGCCGTCTCCCGGCGGTACCTGCTCTCCAAGTCCCCCGAGGACCTGCCCGTGGACAGCCCCGCGGCGGCGGGCCGGTACTTCATCCCCCGGTTCATGTACGAGACCGAGGAGGTGGTCTACGCCCTGCTCCTGGACGCCCGGAAGCGGCCCATCGTCTGCCGGGAGCTGAGCCGGGGCACGGTGAACGCCGCGGAGATCAGCGCCCGGCGGCTGTGCCAGCTGTGCCTGGAGCGTCGCTCCAGCGGCGTGATCCTTGCCCACAACCACCTGAGCGGCATCGCCATGCCCTCGGCTGAGGACGAGGCCTCCACCGCCCAGCTCCGGCAGGCGCTCTCCCTGCTGGGCGTGGAGCTGTGCGACCATATCGTGGTGGCCGGCGTGGAGTATGTGTCCATGAAGGAGAGCGGACTGCTCCGCTGAGAAAAGGGAAAAATGCAGGGGCCGTCTCTGAAAAGTGCAGAGACGGCCCCTCCGTTTTCCCGGCTGCATTTTTTGGACCATAACCCGCAGAAACGGACCGGGCAGAGACGCTTATGTCAACGGGAATTCGCGGGAGAAAAATGGGCAAAAATCGTTTCCAGGGATTGGAAATAAATGGGAATAATCCGGGAAACCATTGAAATACAAAGGAATAATGACGGTTGAAAACTCTGTTGGAATTGTTGATAACTCCCGGAAAAGTCCTTTACGGACGGCGCTTATGTCAAACCGTTTCCGGCGTCCCGGCTTCGCTGTTATGTCGAGTCAAGAGGGCAAAGCGCAAAAAAAAACACCGACAAAATTCGACAGATTTTGAAATCGGCGAGAAAGAAAACGGAAACAATGAACCATCGAACCGGGAGATATCCTGCATATTACGGCCTGTAATTTATGTCCGCCGGTGACGGGGCCGGAGAGGAAAATCCGCTTGACATAACCACATGCGCCATATTATTATATATAGTGCTGATTTTATGGGAGAAATGGGGAACTCCCTTCAAATCAAACCCTTTTGTATAAGAGAATGAATGAAGGAGGTGTACCGACTTTGCCGCATATGAACATTTGGACGACCATCGGCAGCGTTTTGGTCGTTCTGGTGTTGTTGTTGATCGGCTTCCTGCTGGGCGTCCTGTATCGGAAGAAGGTTTCCGAGCGGGAGATCACCAGCGCGGAGGACGAGGCGAAGAGGATCGTCAACGAGGGCATCAAGACGGCGGAGAACAAGAAGCGGGAAGCGCTTCTGGAAGCCAAGGAAGAGATCCACCGGCAGCGCAGCGAATGCGACCGGGAGGTGAAGGAGCGCCGCAACGAGGTACAGAAGCAGGAGCGCCGGCTCCAGCAGAAGGAAGAGAACCTGGACCGCAAGACCGAATCCCTGGAGCGCAAGACCGAAAACCTGAACAAGAAGCTGCAGGAAGCCGACGCCATGCAGGAGGAGATCCGCCTGGTGAAGAAGAGCCAGCTGGAGATGCTGGAAAAGATCTCCGGCTATACCGTGGAGGAGGCCAAGCAGTATCTGATCCAGAGCCTGGAAGGGGAAGTCACCCACGAAATGGCCGCCAAGGTCAAGGAGATCGAGGCCCAGTTCAAGGAGGAGGCCGACCAGAAAGCCAAAGAGTATATCGCCACGGCGATCCAGCGCTGTGCCGCCGACCACACCAGTGAGGTGACCGTGTCCGTCGTGCCTCTCCCCAACGACGAGATGAAGGGCCGCAT
>Ga0079305_1002921_pt1 | contig 12898 bp, 7 predicted proteins | sample LMS_cellobiose_e_FD_79183 | JGI IMG/M metagenome (GOLD analysis project Ga0079305, IMG submission 79183) | Rumen-fistulated moose microbial communities from Alaska, USA - LMS_cellobiose_enrichment | ecosystem: Host-associated > Mammals > Digestive system > Stomach > Rumen fluid ... | reverse complement strand
TTCCGTTTTGAACATCCTTCCTTCTTATCTTGACTGCGGACAAGTCGACCATAAGGATCTGGCAGGTGCTGTTGTGATAAAAACGGAAATAGCCATCCGAATATTTCTGGGCACAGGTGGTCCACATAAGGCGGGACGGCAGTTTCACCGAATACGGTTTGAAGAACATGAGTCCGCCGCTGGTGATCCAGTTATACTGTTTCCTGTCTCGCTCATCTCCGAGGAATTTGTTTATGGTATAAAAACCGCCATACCCTGCCAGGTCGGATCCTTCATCAACCCCTTTTCCTTCGGCCGCGGAAGCTGCGTTGCACAGCAGCTGCGTTTTTTTGTTTTTTGAATTCAGATAGGGCATTGTGCAGTGTTCATCTCCCTTGAGAAAGAACCGGTACCAGGCAGCCTTGTCACCGCTGTCGCTGGACCCCGAATTTCTGAAATTTCCGTAATGTTTGCCAATCCCCCAGTCATTATAATCTCCGGCGTAATGCGTCAGCCAGTATCCGATCTGCTTTTCGGTGTTGACGCATTTGATCCCGTAAGCCGAATGTTTTGCCTTCTGAAGCGCCGGCAGCAGCATACCCGCCAGAATCGCAATGATAGCAATAACTACCAGCAGTTCGATCAGTGTGAATGTTTGAATCCTTTTGCCCATTTTTTACCTCCTGTTTTTTCTGTTATAAACCGATTTCCGTTCGATTATCTTCGCATGAGTATGATATACATTGAATTCATCATGTCCGAAGCCGGGCTGGTCGCCCAGCACCAGCTGCACCAGCAGCTTCCCAGATTCCGTCAGCGATTCATCCAGCGTGGTGATCGGCGTCGCGGTAAATGCGGAGCACTCCATGTCCCCGATCCCGGTCATGGAAAAATCTTCCGGAACTCTCAATCCGTGTTTCAGGATCACACGCTGAGCACGGGCCGCCACGCTGTCCGCCAACGCGACAAGTGCGGTCGGCCGTTGTCGGACCGGCAGGGCAATCATGTTTTCCACAGCCTGTTCAATGTCATCGGAACAGCTGATCCATCGGGGATCGGCTTTCAGTCCGCATTCTTTCAGCCCCTGCAGATACCCGGCATGACGGTCCTTTGTATAATGATGCGTATGAGGCACGCAGAGCAGTCCGATCCGGGAATGCCCTCGCTCTGCCAGATAATGTACCGCCAGGGCGGTTATTTCGGCATTGTCCACATTGACGGCAAAGTAACCGCCATGCCCGTGTTCGTAGCAAAAGACCAGATCCAGACCGCGTTCCTTGGCGAGTGCGGCGGTTCTTTCCCGGATGCCGGGGTCGATGCTCAGACTGATCACTTTGGCAATACGGTTTTCCAGAATAAGCCGGAATGTGCTGTCAATATCCTCCTCCGTAAAAATCTTGATTCCATACTGCCGGGCGGAGGATTCCATCAGTATTCCATTGATGACCTGATTCAATGTCGACATGTTCCTGAAACGTTTGAAACTAAGGATCACGGCGATGGTGTTGACCTGACCCGTCCGGGTGGCAGCGGCGAGCTGGTTCTGGACGTAGCCGAGTTTTGCGGCCGCATCCAGTATGCGTTGACGGGTTTTTGCATTCATGCCCCGGCTGCGGGGATGATTCCGGAGCACCCATGAGACACTGCATCCGGAGACTCCCGCTGCCTTGGCTATGTCATATATCGTCACTTTCCCGTTCATCGATAGGTCTTTCCCTTCTCGACCATGTTATTATTCTAATCGATTAGAATAAAATATACACCAATTTCCTCATAAGTCAACAGTCAAAAGAAAAATTTTTTAAATTTGCGGTGACGGCCAGCAAACAGAAAGAAGACGACGATTCGGTTTTCAGAACAATTCAAAAGTGAATTTATCCGGTTTATTTCGGGGAAACACTGCAATAAAACGGGAATCGCCATAAACGGTGGCCGGAGCATCGGCATAGGTTTTGCTTCCGCAGCGTTCCGCCAGAGTTCGGATCTGTTCCCACTGGAGATTCGGTAATACACTGTAATAATTTTTCCCCTGTCGGATGAAGGCATTTGAGCCATCCGGCAAAACGGCATGCACTTGAAGATCGGCGCCCTCCGGCGTGACTGCGGGAAGCGGACAGTCAGGCAATTCGATCCGGCCGGTAAAGCCGTTTTTGAATTCGATCATGCCGGCAGGAAAAACAGTCCCGGAAGGCTTGAGCGTGATGCCGGGGACATCATCCAGATAGGTGAAGAGTTTGAAGACATCCAGTTTTTTATATTTATCCGGTATTTCCGGGCAATCGCAGAAGATGATAAGTTTATATTGGGACAGATCAATCTTATCCAGGTCGCCCAGACGATAAATCTCGCTGATACAGCCGGAAAGGGTGATTTCCCGCTGGAAATTCATTTTCATATCGAACAGGTGTCCGCTTTCCGTATGACGGACAAATGACTGTTCATCCACCACGACCAGAATATCCGCAATGGATTGATGCGTTTTTTTTCGAACTTCTGCAGCATCCTGTTCCACCCTGGTGATGATTTTCCTTACAAAATCGGAATCATACCAGCCACCGCCCAGATCCATCCACCAGAATCCGGCATCCGCAGAAAGATTTTTTGCCATTTCACGATAAAGAACAGCTTCCGTGCATTTTTGTGGAACCCGGTATTTTTCTTCAGCGGAAAGATAAGTCCGAATATCCAGTTCATCCACCCAGACCTTTTTCAAGCCGACGGATTTGGCGGGACAGATGAATCCGCCGCTTTCACCGGCACCCCGGCGAAAGTAAGAAGTCGGCGCCGCAAGGAAATCAATATAGGGAGAATTCAGCAGCTGGTCGATATTCAGCCATCCTGTATATGCCGCATTCCCGCATTGGAGGATATAGCCGTAAAAAACCGAAGTGAGAAGCTCCGGATTCCGGTCTTTTACGGTTTTGCAGAAAAATTCCGCTGTCGAAGCGTTAAGGTCTGAAGTGAAACGTTCAAGATCCGCCACCTTGCGGTCCTGAGGACGTTTCCGCAGGAAGGCTTCCGTATTATCATAAACATTTCTCCGTTCTGCTGTAAGCGGGATATCGGCATTGCCCCAGGCCTCCAGCATTTTTTCTTCGGAACCGTATTTTTCTTTTCCCCATTGAATGAAGGCATTCCGGAACACCCGGCTGAAATCGCCGTAAACTTTTCTCCCGAATCGCCCCCACATACAAGTCTCCCCACTGATCCCATAGGCAATATGATATCCAATGATCTGTTTGCCATAAGATTTGGATTCAATGTGCTCCATCAGTTTCACCAAAGCTTTTGCAGCATCTTTTTTCCATTGAGCAGAAGCAAAACTCTGATTGGAAAAGAAACCGCCGACATTGGGACGACTGTTTTTTCCCATGTAATACCCATTGGGGGCATCGTATCCAAGCAAATCATGCTCCATAGTCCCCACTCGCGAACGGATGTATTCCGGATCATTATTGCCGTCTTCATAGACAAACAGCTCTTCAGGATGATTTTTTTGCCATTCGACTGGCGCATTGAGCTTCACCCGCGGAATGAACAAGGCATCGGGAACGGCTTCAAAAAGTTTTTCCAATGTGCGGTCGGTCAGAGTATAATCGTATTGGTCTTCGCCCACCCAGCCATTGAAAAGAATGCAGGTATGCAGTTTGATTCCAGTTTTCTGCATAGCGGCATGATAGGAAGCAAATTTATCATAATCTCCGCCGAACTCAATGAGTTTTCCATCATCATCAAACCGGGGCGGGTCGTTTTCAAATCCAAGTCTGGACCAAAATATGGAATTTTTTTTCAAATCTACCTGCATTTCATTGATCCTTTTTGTCAGAGTGGTTTTGTTGCGGCAAAGCAGCAGAACGGATATTATCTGATATTACTATACAGCGGCAAAACATCTTTTCAAGCACTGGTCAAATGTTTTTGAATCACAAAATATCCTGAACGTGACCCCAACCCTTCGTGAACTTTCAGATCCGGAAATGATCGGCAATGTTATCTTAATTCAAGGATTTTTTCCGGTAGGCGGCAGGGTTGATCCCGAAAAACAGCTTGAAGGCACGGGTGAAATTATGCCGGTTCAGATAGCCGGATTTTTCCGCGATCTCATCGATGGAAAGATCGGTCAGGCGCAATTTGTCCGCGGCCCATTGCATCTGCCGGATCTGCTGGAATTTCCGCGGAGAAAGTCCGGTTTTTTTCCGGAACAGTTTCTCGAAATTCTGGACCGACGTGCCGGCGATCTTCGCCATGTCGGCATTGCTGACCATCCGGCGTTCTTTCACACAGGACTGGATCACTTTGTCGATCCGCGAATCGTAAGCATTCGACTTCACTTCGACCTTGAATTCCTCCGGTATGAAGACCAGGGCATGCCGGATCAGGGATTCCACTGCAAAACTCAGCCGGAGACTGCCCTGCCCCTCCTCAAAAAGTTCCGGCAGCTGTTTCAGCAGGACTCTATCGGCCGGAACATAAAACGGCTGATGTTTGATTTTGAAAAACAGGTCCTCGCACGTGAAATGGACATAAAAATGGGAAATGGGCGAAGACGAATAAGTATTGTAAACCGTGAAGGGCGGAACCAGCAGCATATTTTCGTTATCCAGCGGAAAATCGGCCTTGTCGGTTCTGATCCCAGATCCGGGTGAATCCGGGTTGTAATAAAGGTTCCAATGGTAAGTGCAGATCCCGCAGTTGTTCCACGGCTTGAAATGCCGATGCAGTCCGGCGGTGCAGATATTGATGCGCCCGGATAACAGAAAATCGTAATTGATCAATTTTTCTTTGTCATCCCAGAATCTGGCCATGAAATCACCCCGTATCTTTTGCATTGATCCATACACAAAATCGGCCGAACCGCTTTCGATACAATAGCATGGCGGCGGCATTTTTTCAAACCGTGAAAGCAAAAACTTCATTCCTGATATATTTTTGAGTTGATATGATATTTAATTATTCTTGTTTCGAATGTATATTGACAGGAACGATAAACATGTCAAAAGCATGAAAAAAACAAATCAACGAAAGGAATACAAAATGGAAAAGAAGTCCGCTTCCAACTCATACCTGAAGCGTAAAACGGCTAGCCGTTTCACACTCATAGAACTGCTCGTAGTGATTGCGATCATAGCGATTCTGGCGGGAATGCTGCTGCCGGCTTTAAACAAGGTAAGGGAAACAGGAAGAGCTGTGAACTGCACGAGCAATCTCAAACAGCTGGCTCTCTGCTGCACGCAGTACTCCATCGATAACAACGACATTATTGTTCCCTGCGAAGCTACCTATCGTTTGAAATACAAGACCAGCGATACCTGGTTCTTTCTGGTTCGGGAATATGCAGGAATACACAAGCCCAATCTGACCATGTGGAGTTCTCCGCCGATGAATATGCGGCAGGGGCTGATGTCATGTCCCTCTTTCCGGGGACTGAAGAAGCTGCCGACATATTTTGTATATCTTCATTACGGAATGCCCCGTTACGGCATCGGCGGAGATGTCTATGGCGGCAATATGCCGCTTGTCATGAAAACGACACACGTAAAATCAGCATCCACCTCAATTATCCTTTCCGAAACAAAATACAAGAACGAGGATTATTCCGGTTATTACTTGTTTAACAACAATGGAAGCTTATTGACCTATTTGGACAAAAAACGCCATGGCAAAAAGGTGAATACTGCGTATGTTGACGGACATGTGGAATTCATGCAGGTCAATGTGCTGGAAAACAATGCTTCGGCAGTTACGACGGAAAATTCCAAAGCGCCATTGGGCAGGAACTGGTAAAAAAAGCAGAACAATGTGAATACGAAGGATAAAAATGAACCGTTATGTTTTATTTACGCTGGGTATTCTGTTTGCGGGATTTGCAAGCATTCAAGGGCAAAACAGTCTGAAGAACGGAGATTTTGAAAAAGGTTTTAGCGGCTGGAACAAAGGTTACTGGAAAAACAGTTTGCCGCATGCCATTGACAAGCAATGCAGTCAGGGGGCTTACGGGACATCGTCGCTGGTTTTCCGCGGGAAAACAGGCTTCCGGGGTGAAGCGCATGTAATACAGCATTTCACACTTCCCAAAGGAAACAAGAAGGATTATGAGCTCTCCTGCTGGATCAAAACCGATTCATATCAAAACAACTGGACCGCATCCGTTTTGTGTTCCATCGACTATCCGGATGCCGATGGAAAAAAGAAACATATCAATGTCGGTTTCAACACGCCCTGGCAAAAAAATTCCACGCCCTGGACGCATTACCGGAAGAAATTTTCATTGCCGGACGCTGCCTGCAGCGGAACGGTCCATGTCATGGTGAAAGCTCCGTCATCCAAGGCAAAAGACAATAGTCCGGCTGCTGTTACACACTTTGACAATTTCTATCTGGGGCCGGCCGAAATACCCGCCACGGAAATCGGAAAACCGGTAAATGACAGAAAAATGACGTTGAAAGGGAAACCGCACAAATCCAACGGTTTTTACCGGGTCGGAGAGACCATGCAGTTTGATCTTGAACTCGCCGGGGCTCCGGATGAACCCTTGCACATGGAATGGCAGGGCAAAGATATTTTCGGGCATAAAGTGGCTTCCGGTTCTTCCATGATCAATCCGGCCAAAGGGAAAGCTGTTTTTTCCATAATTGTCCCTCCGGGAAAGGAAATGGGGTTTATCGGCATCAGGGTGAAAGTCAGCAGAAAAAATGGAATGTTTGTTGAACATTCCCTTTCCGGCGTCCGCACAGAGAGAAGAAATTCTCCGGACCCTTTTTTCACTTGGCAAGGAACGACGAAAGATGATCTCAACGGCAAGAACAACATGGGTTCCGTACGGATAAATTGTCCATGGCGTTTGGAAAGCAAACCGGGAATATATAATTTCAAGAAGATCGATCAGCAAATCAAGCTGGCTGAAAAAGCAGGTCTCACGCCGCTTGGTTTTACCACGATATATACGCTTGACCGCTGGCGGAATCCAGCTTATGACTTTGCCCGGGTAAAAAAAGCGCTTGACCAGCGAAAAAATCCTTTTGATGAAGCTTATTATCAGAGATACCGGAACTTTGTCCGGGAACTGGTCCGCTTTGTCGGTCCGCGCATCAAGGACTGGGCTTTGGTCAACGAAATTGATTTGTCGCGCAATAATTTCCTGGAAGAAAAGCATTATATCGAATGTGTCAAGATCTTCTCACAGGAGCTGAAAAAGCAGTATCCTCACCATACTGTAGGCGCGATCGGCGTGGCAGGTCCGGAATTCCGTTCCAAACAGCTTTATGTCCAAAAATTATGGAAAGAACTTGGCAACAGTCTTGACGGTATTTATTATGATGCCTATACGCCGGGACGTTTTGCCGAAGGATATGAGCTTCCCTGCGATGAAAAAATTTTCCGGAAGTATTTGTTCCATACACTGTCCTTCATGGGGAAAAACAAAAAGATATCAATCGAAGAAAAGGGATTCACAGTTGATTATTCACTGCCGGTGGATCATCCTGTGCTGTGCGACAATGCCCACATTCTGACCAGAAGTCTGCTGTTGGCTAAAACTGTTCCCAACGTGATCCGGTATGCTTATTTCCTGCGGGGCGACGGCGCCAAAGAAGGCAAGTTCAATTACGGGTTGATCCATGGCAACGGCAATCCTCGTCCCATGGCGGCCGCATTTGCCGCAGCCGCCGACTTTTTTGCCAATGCGGAAAATGGAAAACTGCTGAAACCATCCGATCAGATATACGCATGTGTTTTCAGCAGGGGAAAACAAAGCCTTTTCGCTTTGTGGAGCCTGGAAAAGAATGCGGTCAATACCGGCATCACTTTCCCCGTCGCATACAAGGAAAGTGATTATATGGGCAACATCGCTTCCCGTCCGGCTGGAAAACGGAACTTTGTTTTGCATGCGGCACCGCTTTTCTTTGAACTTGATTATCCTCGTGAAAAACTGGAAAAAATGATTATGGAAGCATCGTATCAAATCCCTGAACTCTCCGCTTCGATCCGTGCCGTCAGCATCAATGAACTTGCAGTGGAGGTCGTGAACAAGACCAATAAACAGCTGCCGGTCACAGTCAGTTTAGCCGGAGTATCCAATACACTTTCCGGGACATTGAAAAGCCGTGAATCCCGGGAATTCCATTTCACAAAAACATGGAAAAACGGAAATATTGAAGCTATGGTCAAAAGCAAAAGCACCGAATATCCGGTCAGTGCTTATATCCAGGCACAGGCAATTCCGCAGGAAGGCGCGGAAATCGTCATGGATACACCCGCCGATCTTTACCCTGTGGATGCCATTCCTGCCGGTTTGTGGCGCGGCAAAGACGATCTTTCCGCACGCGTAAAACTATCCTATGACGACCGGACTTTCAAGTTGAAAGTCTATGTGAAGGACGATGTCCATATTTCCCGGCACAACCATCTCCATATCTGGAATCAGGATGCCATTCAATTCGGTTTTGATACGGCAAATGAAGAAGGAAAATCGATGGAAAAATATGCCGAATTCTGTATGGCTCTTACTCCTCGGGGACCGGAATTGTTCTGTTACAAAGACATCAATGCACAGAAAAACGAACAAGTCATTGCCGATGCAAAACTTGCCATACGCAGAGAAAATGACAATACGACGGTATATGATTGTGCCATCCCCTGGAAATATCTGGGTGAATTGAAGAAGAATCCGGGAAAAATTTTCGGATTCAATCTGGTGACCCTTGATCAGGATACACCCCGGGGCGGCGTCCTCTACTGGATGCAGCTGTCCCCGGGGATCACCGGAGGACGCAATCCCGCCCTGTTCAGGAAATTCTATTTGAAGGGATCCAATATGCCTGCTGCAGAAATAATCGAAAAAACATTCCGGCGTTTCAAGTCACTGGAACGGACGGAACGCATGCTGGTCTTTCCCCTGATTACGGACTTGCATTCCATTTTGAAAGATATAGATCCTGCTGAACCGGGATTGCGCAATACACTCCCGGTCATCCATGCACTTCACGAAGCGGACAAACTCTTTGATTTTGATTTTTATGCCGATCTTGGCGACATCGGTTTGGAATTGAAGCATACAAAATCGGCCCCGGATGCAAAAGCATTGATCGAGGCCTATGCCGCAGCCCATGCGCAAACCTCAAAACCGGTATTGGTCTGTATGGGAAATCACGATTACAATCATGGCAAACTCTCCCCGAAAAAATTCGGCGAACGGTTCAATCTGCCGTCGTTGCGGCGGGGACATGCGCTCACATTCGGAAAAGACCCGTCTTACGGTTTTCTGGAGCTGCGGTCAAAAAAATTCCGGATATTTTTCCTGAATACCGGCAATGGCAGACCATACCGGCTGGATGAAGCTCAAACAGATTTTCTGAAGAATCATTTGCAGGAATTGGACACCGGCTGGATGGCGCTCATTCTGATGCATGTATGTCCGCACCCGGCAGGGGCTTGGGTTGACAGCGATTATAAGCCGGACAGTTCCCTGATACAATTTGGCCGGATCATGGAAAAATACGCAGACCGTATCGGCGGGATTTTTTGCGGAGACAGTCATTTTGATGCGGAATTCCATATTGGCGGCATCCCCGGATTTGTTTCCCAGGGTTACGGAGGTGTTCTGGAATCTTCCATGCCTGCGGGAGCAAGAAAAAATCCATTTGACAGCACACAGACCATGCTGGCGGAAATCGTGGTGGTACGCCCGGAAAAGAAAAGGATCGACCTCTTGCGTATGGGGATCAAGGACGTTTCTGCTGACCGTACAGCTATCATAAAAAAATGAACATCCGCATAGAATTGTTCCTGCCCGGGGCATGGCAAGATCCGGCAGACTGGACTACCGGAACGAATGGATCGACATCACCGTCTTAGAACATAAATCCGGAAGCTGTTTTTGTTTCCGTGCTGAAGAGTTCCGATAGCTCCTTCCGGATCGATACCCCGGCACTCGAAATGGAATTCTACGAATTTTCAGAAAAATAATGTTTCAATTTACCACGCTGCCGATTTGAAAAAAACGGAGGTAGTGTCAAAAATAAAATGAAAAAAATGATCAATTTGAATGAAAGGAAAACATCTACAAATGGGGGCCAGCGCAGCAATAATCAGCAGTCATGTCATGTTGTTATTCAACGAGTTACCAACAGTTCGCGCTTCGACTCCGACGAGCTGGGAGGGCCCATTCTCGTCGAAGCACGCCCTATTGATAACTCTCATTTTGGAGGAAATCAATGTTTTACGTTGCAAGTTGTTTATCATTAAAAACTTAATCGGTGTTCTTCAAAAAACTATTTGACACTAACAAAACGGATGAAAGGGTAAATTCCATTATTGCGATTTCTAATATTCAGAATTCAAGACAGGAAGAAGTCCAGGAATAATTCCATTATCGGTAACAGAGCCTTTCTTATAAAACCGATAAAATAGTCTTGAATGCGGCAACCAAAAGACAATTACTGTGCTTTGACAGTTTCCATCCGGGAAATAATCAGATATTTTGAATATGCAACTTGAAAATAGCTTCCATAACAGTATATTATAAAAAAAATAAAAAAGGATGGAAGTGAAGTGAGTATACACAGTAAGATATCGGATCTGATCCGGAAACGCATCGAAAGCGGCGAATATCCGCCCGGCGGGAAAATCGATTCACTGCGGACGCTTGCTAGTCAATTTTCCGCCTCGCCGGAGGTGATCCGGCTGGCGCTGGACCTGTTGAGAAAAGAGGGTCTGATCATATCCCGGCACGGCAAGGGGAATTATGTGGTGGAGAATCCGGTTTCGACCCGGGAAGTGCTGGTGCTGGCGCCGCTGGAGGGCCATATCAACCGGGATATCGTGACCGAATTCATCGCCCGGTTCAGCCAGCATCCGGAATGCCGCCTGCTGCTGGAGGATGTCACGCTGGACGACGGCAATCTGGATCCGGCGTATGTGGAAAGGCGTTCCAATGAACTGCGGCAGCTGATCGATGAACGGATGCTGAACGGAAAACTGGATGCGGTTTTCTTCAACGGCTCCAGCCGCGTGAGTTTGAGTTTCCTGAAAGAATATCTGAACCGGTTGAAACTGTTCTGTTTCTCCGACATTTCCCAGCTGGTCGAGGTGCCCTGCCCTTCGGTTTCGATCGACTACTATCACGGATATTATATTGCATTGCATCACTTGTTCGGCATCGGCTGCCGGGAGATCATGGTGATCGGTTATCCCGCCAATGCCACGGGCATTTATTCGTTCCATGGAGAACTGCTGGAAACGACTGCCCGCGAGGAATGCGAGGCGGCGGGGATCCGGCTGCATTACTGTGTGAATGACAAGGAAGAGGCGATCCGGACTCTGAAGAAAAATCCGGGCATTGACGGCATCTTTTCCCATGCGGACAATAGGCTGTGCCAGCTGTTCAAGGCCCTGCCCCAGCTTGGCCGGGACCCCGGACGGGATCTGGCTCTGGTCGGATTTTTTCATACTCCGTGGGCGGAATATTTTTCACCGACATTGACCAGTGTCGATATCCGCCTTGAAAGTATTGTGGACCAGGTGATCCAGATGTATTTCTCCAAAGGGGAGCTGAAAACCTTTGTGAAAAAAATCCGTCCGAAGCTGGTATTGGGCGAAAGCACGCTGAATTTCCGACCGAAAAAAAAGCGTAAGAATTAAAATTCCGGTTCTCCATATTCAAGCAAACCGCGAAAGGGAAAAAAAGACCTATGCATCCGAATATCAGTGCCATGTACCGCGAGCGTCTTGACGAAATGAAAAAATGTCTGGAAAATCAGCTTTATCCCAATTCGGTTCCGCTGACAGCAGAATATGGTTTGAGTGATGAACCGGTCCGTTATGAAGACCGGAAAAAACTGCATTACCGGACGATCCGCCAAGGAGAAATCTGGGCGCATAAATGGCAAAGCGGCTGGTTTCATCTGAGCATCACGGTTCCGGAAAATTTCGCCGGACAGGAACTGTGTCTGCGGATCGATACTTCGGGCGAATCTCTGCTGTTCGATGCTGACGGCAATCCGGAATTCGGCTTTACCGGCTTCTGCGTGTGGGATTCTTCGTTCCGCCGCGACACTTACGAAATCGGCCGGAAAAACGCAGGCGAGAAGCTGGAATACTGGCTGGAAGCCGCGGCCAACGGTTTGTTCGGAGTCGTCCAGCCGGAAGCGCACGAGATCAAACCGCTCCATCCGGACGGACAATTCGACCCCGAAATCAAGCGTCTGGAACTTTCGGTATACCGTCCGGAAATCCGTCAGCTGCTGCTGGATTTGGAAGTATTGAGCAATCTTTATGACACATACGGAGCGGATACCCGCCGGGGCAAGCGTCTTCTCCATATTCTGAACCATGCGGCCGATCTGTACAATTACCAAACGGAAAACGTGCCGAAGGTCCGGGAATATCTGGCACGAGAAGCTTTTTCCCGGCATGCCGGCGACATCGCCATGCGGGCGGTCTGCATCGGGCATGCCCATATCGATGTCGGGTGGCTGTGGCCGGTCAGGGAAAGCATCCGCAAAGCCGCCCGGACTTTCGCCACGCAGCTGAAATGGATGGAACGTTACCCGGATTATACCTTCGGAGCGTCGCAGGCGGAACTGTATCAGATGGTCAAGGATCATTATCCGGCGCTTTTCGAAAAAATCCGCTGCCGGGTCCGCGAAGGACGCTGGGAAATCCAGGGCGGCATGTGGGTCGAAGCCGACTGCAATCTGACCTCCGGAGAATCTCTGGTGCGGCAGTTCCTGCACGGCAAGAATTTCTTCCGCGATGAATTCGGCATTGAGGTCAGCAACCTGTGGATCCCGGATGTGTTCGGTTATTCCGCCGCATTGCCGCAGATCATCCGGAAAGCCGGCTGCCGTTATTTTCTGACCCAGAAAATGTCCTGGAACAAAATCAACCAGTTCCCGCATCATACCTTCCGCTGGCGGGGGAT
>Ga0079305_1002920_pt1 | contig 12898 bp, 11 predicted proteins | sample LMS_cellobiose_e_FD_79183 | JGI IMG/M metagenome (GOLD analysis project Ga0079305, IMG submission 79183) | Rumen-fistulated moose microbial communities from Alaska, USA - LMS_cellobiose_enrichment | ecosystem: Host-associated > Mammals > Digestive system > Stomach > Rumen fluid ... | reverse complement strand
TTCTCTATCTCCTGGGCAAGCGGCATCTTCACCTCCAGCTCAGGGTGATACTGCAGATAGTTGTCGGTATGGGCCAACACCACAGCACGAACTTCCACGCCCTTGCCGAAGTTGGCCTGTGCGGCCTGAGAGAGGGTATGGCCTGTGTCGAGCACATTATCCACCAAGACAACAATCGTCCCCTCCGACAACTCATCATTGAAGGTGAAGTCTATCTTCGGCAGGTTCACGTTGCCGTTCTCCTTCTTCAGATCGTAAAGCGAGGGATGGGGAGAACTGATCAGGCTGCTGTTGCTGTCTATTTCCATATAGTCACCAAGGTCGTAGGCGATATCATCCGTATAGCCGGGTATGCCTGTCTTTCCTGGCATGGGGACAAGCACCATCCTTTCACGCTCTGCCTCTGGAATCTTCCCAAAGAGATCGGATAGTTGGTTCACGGCCTCGGTGATGGCATCATTGCTGCCTCCTTCCTTGACCTGATGGGCCAAGGTACGCAGCTCCTCGCCACGCTCTCCTACCCCATACTGGCCCAAAGAATAGACCACGATAGGCTTTTCTGCGGCATGAGCAATCTCCACGGTCTCTGCCTTGGCCTCCGGCTCCACTGAAACGGCAACATCCTCGCCTGTGTGCCAGTCGATATTATGCTCCTGAAGATACTTTCGTGCGGCAAAGATGACCTCATTGTCCTGGCATACCTTGTCACCTTCCGTATCATTATTGGCCATATTGACCAGCCACTCCTTATCCTCCATGCGCTGCTTGTTGGTATCAACAATCTGCTGCATGAACTCCTCACACTTCTGGCGCAAGGTGAACTCTCCCTCGACCTCCGGGTCGCTGACCATCAGGTCACCGTCCCAATGGCCACAGCGCACATAGCCGCGATTGCGCCAACTGCCTGTATCGGCCATCTCACGCATCTCGCTGATGCTGACGAACGGATAGGCCTCACGGGCGAACGTCACCTTATGATAGCGGCCTTCCTTCGAGAACTTATAGGGCAGCTCTTCGGGCTTGGGCATGTTCTTGGTGGTCTCGTCGAGCGATGCCTGGATCTGTTTCTCCAAGGCATCCAGCTCCGTCTTCAGACCCTTCAGGTCATCTTCCTTTCCCCAAGGCTTTCCAGCGATACGCTGGTACTCGGCAATGTCCTGTGCCAGTTTCGCATTGCGCTCCTGATACTGGGCAATGACACCGGGAATACGCTCCAATGCCTGTACGCCATAGCGCACGGCCCCCAAGCGGTTGTCCTTGCTCATGGCCAAATGGCCATTATTATGCTCATAGAGGTAATGGCCTTTCACATAGAAGGTGTTGCCAGCATAGACCTCCTTCTTCATCTTCTCGTCGTACATATAAACCGTATTGACAATCAGCGGGAAGCCATAGACCTCACCCATCTGACGGTCTTTGTTGCCGATGGTTCGCCCAGCATCCTGCAAGGCAGCACCCATCCCTTCCACGTTATAGGTGCCATCAGCCGCAAACTCCTTGACCTTGGGCATCGTCAGACCAGGCAGGGAAGTGCCGTCCTCGCCATATTTGGCAGCGGCCTTGAATTTCTCATAGTCCTCTGTCATATCCTTGATAATGACATCGTTCTTCTGTACCTTCTCCTGAGCCACCTCCAAGCGCCACTCGGTTTCCCTTCGGGCCTGCATGTAGGTCTTACGCTCAGACTCCAAGGCCATGATCTTCTTCTCCAGCTTGGCCTTTTGAAGCAGGTCGTCATTGCCGGAGAGGATGGCCACATACTCGGCGAAGTTCATACCGTTCTCTTCATCCATCGCTCCCTCGTCGATGACACGCGAGCCAAGGCTGTTGGTCTTCAACTGGGTGATGAAGAGCTGCTTGTTCTGAAGCAGGTTGAACTTATAACTGTCGAGGGTACGCTCCACAGCATAGATGATAATATCCACGTTGTTATTGGCGTAGAGCTTGGCAACCTCGTTACCTGAACGACGGGCACGGCCATTACGCTGCTCCAAGTCGGAGGGTCGCCAGGGTATATCGATGTGATGGACTGCCACAGCACGCTTCTGGGCATTGACACCCGTACCAAGGGTAGAGGTAGAGCCGAAGAGTACGCGGATGGTACCTTCGTTCATCTGTTTGATGATCTCCTTGCGCTGCTTCTCGTTCTTCGCCTCCTGAATGAAGCGAATCTCCTCTGCTGGGATGTTATAGTCACGAACGAGCTTATCCTTGATCTCCTGGAAGATATTCCACTCACCGGGCTTATAGGTCGAGAGGTCACTGAAGATGAACTGTGTTCCCTTCTGCTCGTTGTATTTCTGGTAATAGTCTGCCACCAGACGCGCACAGTGGCTGGCCTTGTTCTCAGGGTCATCGCCAAAGAGTTCCTGATCAACTAGTCGCATATCGAGTGAGGCCTTTCGGCTGGCATCGGTGGCAATGAGCATCTTTCCCTTCTGTTCACGGTCGTTCAACGGGCCACGGAAGATGAGTTCGCCGTCACCTGTCTGTGCGAACTGCACCAGACGCTCATTGAAGTCCTGCTGGTCGGCCGTCGGCTTGATGTTATGCAGAATGACATTCATGGCAGGACGGTCGAGACCGACATCCTCGCCAGTGCGGTAGTCGGTAATCTCATTATAGAAGGTGGCCAGTTCAGGGACTTTCACAAAGTAACGGAAACGCTCCTTCTGGACGACGGCATTGGTCACGGAGAACTCATAGTCTGAGGTCTTCTTGGCATAGACTGCCGCCCAGGCATCAAAGCTATGGATGCCCTGCTGCTCCATCGCCTTCGGACGAAGGTACTTGAACAACAAATACAGCTCCGTCAGTGAGTTGCTGATGGTCGTACCACTCAGGAAGGTTGCTCCCAGGTCTTTACCCGTGCGCTTCTGGATAGTTCGCAGGGCATAAAGGAGATTGAGCGCTTTCTGACTACCCGCAGGATTACCCAGTCCAGACACGCGCTGATGACGGGTCGTGAACATAAGGTTCTTGAACTGATGACTCTCATCAATGAAGATATGGTCGATACCCATGTTCCCGAAGTCCACAAAGTCATCCTTCCGGGATGCCATGTCACTCTGGAGTTCCATGATCTTCACCTGCAGGTTCTCCTTGCGCTTCTCCAGTCCTGTGAGCATACGCCCGGAGATATTACCGCCCTGCTGCCGCAGGATGTCGAGGGCTTCGTCGATGTCTCGCAGTTCATCGGCCAGGCCCTTTTTCGTGACGATTTGTTAATTTTCGAGGGGAAAGGAGATTGTTTGCGGAAAGTTTTGTATCTTTGCACCCGATTTCACAAAGGCGATGAGACAGAACGCGATAATTATTGTTAACGGAGCGAAAAGAATGGCCGATTTCCCTGCCTTCGGCGAGCCCACTCACGCTCGGCCAATTGCAAGCGAGCTTGCTTGGCGCTCGCTTAATCGTGGCATTGGTCATTCTTGGACGAGCCAAGCGACTTCGTCGATTACCAATAATTTTGCTACTCTCTCTTTCAGGCACTCACCAGTAACACATCTATTAAGAAGCCCGGGCACCCGCGTCAATATACGGCTTTTCTTGCAATCGGGCAAGGGAGGCCGCATTGTTTTTTATCCCTATCTCAAGAGATATTTTATTAATAAACATTCATTTCATAATTCTAATCATTAACAGCATCATGAAACGTAAGGATTACAGGAGACCGACAATGAAGGTCGTGGAGCTGCAGCACAGGACGATGATTCTGACGGGCAGCGGTGAAGGCAAGCTTGCTACGCCAGGCGGTTTTAATCAAGGCGGAGACCCGCTGGACGATGAGTAAATAACCATCTAAACGACGACAACAATGAAAAAGACATTCAGATTTTTCTGCATGGCTGCGCTGGCTCTCGTGATGGCCGCTTGCAGCAACGACGACAACGATACGCCGAACATCAATCCCGCCGAGGCTGGCGTAGTACACTTCTCAGCCACGCTCCCCGCTCCAAATAGCGGTGCCACTACCCGCACACAATACACCGAAGATGCAGGGGTAATCAACGTGGCGTGGAAGGCCGGCGACGAGATTGCCCTCTGCCATAACGGCACGAAGGACGTCATCACGCTGACGGCGTCCGACATCAACAGCGACGGCTCCGTCACCATCAATGCCGACATCACAGCCACCGACGGCGAGGCTGTCGAAGTGGCCTATCCCGCAGCAAGGGTGATGTCAGTCTACGGGGCAACGGCTGTCTTCGAAGGTAATAATTGGGAAGCACAGGACGGTACGCTCGACTACATCGCCACTAACCTTGACACGCGTTTGGGTAAAGGGAAATTTGCCGTCAGCGGCGACAAGGCATCGTTCCAGTCGGATATCACGGTGAACGCAGCTGAGTTTTCCATCTGGAAACTCACGCTGACCGACGGCACCAATGCCCTTAACGCCACCCAGGTGACGTTGAAGAAAGGAAGCATCTCGCCTGCCACTATCGCCACGGCGACAAGCACCGCCAAGAGCGTCTATTACATGGCAGTCTCTCCCAATTTGTTGAGCGCCTATGACGGAACCTTCGCCATCGAGGCCACCGTCGGCAGCGACACCTATACCTACTCAAGGTCGAGCCTGACACTAACTGCCGGAAATTACTACCAGAGCACGGTGACAATGACCAAGGTTCCCACGCTCGCCGATGCGACAGTGGGCATGATTGTGGGCACCGACGGAAAACCCTACAACGTGGCCGACAAGGACAACCTGCCCACGGGCGTTACCGCTGCGGGCATGGTGGCCTACAAGAGCGGTGTCAACGGACTGGTCATCGCCCTTGGTGATGATGGCAATTATTGGAGCTGGACAAATGCTGAGACACTATCCGCAAATCACACGCCAACCGTCACAGGCCAGACGTGGAAGCTGCCAAGCATGGACGAATGGAAGAATATGCTGACAGGCAACGATACGGACGGATGGTCCAGCGTCAGTTTGAATACCGCTCTTGAAAACGCAGGCGGCACGTACGCGGCCTTGGGAGCAAATTACCATTACTGGACGAGCACGCAGGATGGCGAAAATCCATGGTATTATTACATCGATTTTATAGATGGCAAGTTCTATAGCAAATCATCGGGAGGTGAATCCCATGTCCGCGCCTGCTTTGCTTTCTGACCTGTTTATCCGTTTACCGAGAATATGAACTCGAAGTCGAACCATAAAAAAGGGCGGCCTCCGCCGGCGTAACTGACCTTCCAGCTGGATAGTGGACGAATCGGGCCGGAAACCATGAGTAATAAACTTATTACTCGCCCGCGCAGGCCGGAAACCATGAGTATCTCGGAAGATACTCGCCCGCGCAGGCTGGAAACCATGAGTATCTCGGAAGATACTCGCCTAGACGGCGGACGCCCTCCGCCTGTGTAAATTAGAGAACCGACCTCGGAACTCGGCCCCGCAAAGCTGCGACAAGGAGAACCGACCTCGGAACTCGGCCCCGCAGACCCGCGACACGGAGAACCGACCTCGGAACTCGGCCTCGCAAAGCTGCGACAGAATGAATCAGGGGACGGTTCTCTGATCCGTCAGAGATGCCCCGCGCACGGCGGACCCCCGCCCGCGCAGCCGCCAGCGTATTAAATATTCATAAAATCGCATACGGATGATACGCCGTATGCGATTTTTTAGTAACTTTGTAGTCGAAAACGTGAGAAACGGAGCAGCTGAAGCCGACGGGAAGCCCGCAAGGGCTAAACAGAATGGAATATCGCTCGCGGGAAGCCCGAAAACGTCAGACGGAGCGCGAGACAATTTACGGGAAGCCCGAAAACGAGAAACTGGTCGTGAGAGGCTCGCGGAAAGTCCGCGAGGAAGATTCCGAGAGTTTGGCGCTCGCGGGAAGCCCGCAGAAAGGTTTCTTAACGTTTGACGCTCGCGGGAGCCCCGCGAGAGGGAGAATTTAAGATTTAAGTCGGAAAATTAAGGATTGAAAGTATTATTAACAATTTAAAATCGTAACGCTTATGATACAGGATGTGAAGACGGTCGTGAGTTTCGACACGACGAGACTGGACAATTCGCTGTACGTGGGTCTGATGTCGTTCACGCGGGACCAGTTCAACACTGAGTTTGATGAAGACAACCCAGCTCCTGGGAAGATTGCGGCTCAGTTGACGAGGTACGAGGCGGCCTACACGGAGTTGGATACGGCTTACGTGGAGACGCGCAAGAGCGTGTATACGCCTGAGATTGAGGCGGCTGACGCGGAGAGCGACCAGCTGGTCATCGGTATCCGGCAGGTGGCCGAGGGTGCCACGCGCATGTCGTTCGACCAGGAGCGGCAGCAGCAGGCCACGCGGTTCTACGACGCGCTGAAGAAGTACAAGATTGACACGCACGAGAACTATCTGGCCGAGAACAACAAGATTCTGCAGTGGATCGAGGAGGTGGAGGGTTCGGCCATACTCGAAGCCGCTGCCCAGACGCTCGGCCTCACTGCGGCTATCGCCCAGCTGAAGACGGTGGCGCAAAGGCTGCGCCAGTTGATTACAGACCGTGCCGCCACGATGCCCGCCAAGGAGCGCATGCGCAACGCCCGCACGGCGATGACTTCGGAATATCGCTGGCTCATCACTGCGCTGAATGCATACGCTCTGGTCGATAATGACGAGGTGCGCTTCAATGTGCTCATCACTGCGCTTAACGGCAACCTGGACTATCTGAAGAACACGGTGCTGGCCCGCAAGGGTTCTTCCGAGGATGAGCCGGAGGATGGCGGGGATACGCCTTCGGATGGCGGAGAGCAGGAACCGGATGTCACGCCCGTCACGCCGGAGTAAGAAGATACAGACTCCACCCCTGCCCCTCCCCTTGATGGGAGGGGAGAGCGGCGGAAACGATAGCTGCCCGAATTTCCTCTATTGGAAGTTCGGGCAGCAGTCTATTTGTATTGCACGATTTTGTTCCGCTTCGGTCTATTTCGCGTCTAAATCGCCCTCCGTCATGCACTTGTTAAAGGTTCGGTAGATGATGTTCTCCACCTCCTGATGCGCCTTGCCGATGATTTCGCGGATTTGGCGCAAGTCCGTCTCGCCAACTTCCGTCATGTACTCGTCGTTCTTTTCGTCGTTGACGAGAAATGCCCGCTTGTCGTCGAGCAAGAAGAATCCCTCGGGCTGCAGGAGGTAGTTCATGTCCACTCTGTCCCTGAAATAGTCCATCACGTCGAGCAGCACGCGGGCATAGACCATCCCGCCGTTCTCGAACTTCGACAATATCGCCTGGTTCATGTCCAATGCCTCGGCCAGTTCCTTCTGCGAAATACCGAAGTGCTCGCGCACCAGCTTGAAGCGCGGCCCCAGCTCTTTGATTTTCAGTTCTCCGTCAACCATATCCTTCTTCTTTCCTAAATATTCATCCTAATCGTCTGCAAAGGTACGGTAAATATTTCGTTTAAACAAAACATTCCTGTGTTTTCTGCCCCCTGGCGGATGCCAGCCCCCCGATTGGCGGGGGACTTCCGTGTCGAAGGCCACATATTTGGTTCCGTCACGGAAATAGCCCTGCGCACCAGTATGAGCAGGAAAGGTCAGGCTACGTGACCTGCGCTCGCTTTCGAGAATCTCGCCCAAAACCTTCTGGGCTTCCTCGCCAGTAAGCAGCTGCTGTCTGTTGTAGCCTGACCCCTGATTTGCCGCCATGTTATGTGTGTTCATCTCCGATGCCATCCACTAACACGGCCATAGCCAACTCCTGTGCCTGGTCGACGGTCAGGCCGTCGCGACGGGCATTCTCATACTTCTCCTCGGCAGCATCGGCCAGATCGTCGAGGACTTCATCACTCACGGGGAAACCTGTGCCCCACTCCTCCTTCAGTCGCTGGAGGTAGCGGCGGTAATAAGACATCTCCTTTGGCATGACACTATCGCTTTAATCCCTGAGCCTCTGAGCGCACAATACCCTCGGCAAGATCCTTCAGCTCGTTGTGGGCATCCTCCTGCCAGGCATCATTCACACCAGCTGTCTTCAACTGTGTCTCGGCTTTCTCCCACAGACTGGCGAACACATTCGCACGCTCGTCAGATGTCTCAGCACCGGCAGCGAAGTCATTGAGCGTCTTCATCTGCTCGGGCGAGAAGTTGCGGGCGGTGGAGTCAGAGGCACGAACGACAATGGCCTTCACGGCAGCATCCTCCTTAGCATTGACCTCCTGCTTCTGACCAGGACCAACAATGTCGAGTGCCTTCTTGTGGAAGTCCCTGTTGGCAGCGGCCACCTGTTCGAGAGTGGCGAGACGGTTCTTGACGGCCGTGGTCTCGTTGACTGAAAGCAGGCTGACACACTCGATACCGTTCACCTTACCACTGAGCCATACACGGTCGGGATTGTCCTTGGCGGCTGAATAGCGCAGACTGGTGACGTTGGCGGCGCTGGGCAACTTAAACTTGCTCCAGTCTACCTTCTGGGCAGCGTCGAGCTTTTCGCCATTGGTCTGACGCTGGGCCTGTACACGCTGCTCCATGCGTCCGGCGATGTCGGCCATCGTCATCGGCTTGCCAACAGACTTCACCTGGTCTTTCTCGTCGAGCGTCACCTCCGCACGATGACGGAGAGAGGCCAAATCCTCGGCATTCATGATGCCATAGAAACGGGATTCCTTGTTGCCCTTCTCGCCAAAGGCCAACTGCCACTTACCTACGAGACCCTCAGAGCCTTTCACCGCCATGTCCTTGGCATCAGGAGTCATCGAGGCAATTAGGTTGGCACGCTGCTCCCTGTTCATGTGGTCAACGTCCACGCCGTCCTTGCGGAGGGCATTCAGGAGGAGGGTGTCCTCGGTGATCTTCTCGATAGTGATGTAGTTCACGTCACGGCCATTGATGTTGGCGTTCTTCTGGTGGAAGGCGGCATCATCGACGTGCATGGGATAGGCGGTCTTTACCGCAAACTCCTTGGCCTGAACAGGGTCTTTGGCATACAAGTCCTGATAGGTCTTGGCCTGCTCGGGAGTCAACTGGCGTGACATCTGGGTACGCATACCCGCACGCTTTTCCTCGGGGGTCTTGCCGTCAGGGTTCAGTTTACCGTAATCGACCTGTACCATCGTGGCGTCGTCCTTCTGGAACACGCGGATGCGGTCGATGGTGTTGCCCTCTGTGGTGGTCACCTTCGCCTTAGCGGTCTTTTCATTGTTCTCATTCTGGTTCTCGACCTGAGAACCCTCTGCTGCAGCAGCCTTGGGCTGTGCGTTTTCTGTTTTAACTCTTGCCATTGTGCTAAAATTTAGTTTTTGTGTTGGTTATAAACTGAGGGGCTTTCCCTCATTGGTCGGCAAAAGTACAGCATTACTCCGGCATCGGCGGTCTCGGAAAATTATCTTGCGTGAATTAACGATTCACTATCGAAATGTTGTTGGTTTCGTGTGTTTTTGGCGGTTTTTCATGCTCATAGGGGTGCTATGTCGATAACAATTCGTATCTTTGCACAAGATTTTGGATGCTGATGAAGGTTATTCACATCGACATGGACGCTTTCTTCGCCAATGTGGAGTTGCGCGACAATCCAAAGCTTCGTGGCAAGCCGATAGCGGTGGGACACGATGCCGAACGGGGTGTGGTATCAACAGCCAGCTACGAAGCACGACGGTTTGGCGTGCATTCGGCGCAGTCCATTCAGGTGGCTAAACGCTTGTGTCCGCATCTGATCATCGTGGAGCCGCATTTCCAGAAGTATAAGGAAGTGTCGGCACAGTTGCATGATATATTCCACGACTATACCGATCTGATAGAGCCTATCTCACTCGACGAAGCCTTTCTCGATGTGACAGAGAATAAGAAAGGGATTGAGTTGGGTGTGGATATTGCGCGGGAAATCAAGCAGCGCATCCGTGAGACCACTGGACTGACGGCATCGGCTGGCGTGAGCTACTGCAAGTTCCTGGCAAAGATTGCTTCCGACTGGCGCAAACCCGACGGGCTGACGGTGATTCATCCAGACAGAGCTTTGGACTTCATCGCACAACTGAAGATAGAGAAGATTTGGGGTGTAGGTCAGAAGACTGCCGAGAAGATGCACCGCATGGGTATCTTCACGGGCCTTGACCTGAGAAACATGTCGCTAAGCCGACTGACGCAGGAGTTCGGCAAGATGGGCCAGGTGTTCTATGACTTCTCTCGTGGCATCGACAATCGGCCTGTTATCAGCGAATGGGAGCGGAAGAGTGTCAGCTGTGAGCAGACCTTTGAGTCGGACATCAGTGAGAATGCCGCCGTCACCATTCATCTGTATCATACGGTGCTGGAGCTGGTCAGACGCATAGAAAAGAACGCCTTTGAGGGTCGTACCTTAACGCTGAAGGTAAAGTTTCTGGACTTTCAACAAATCACCCGCAGCATCACCGTTGACCACATCCTCCGCACCAAAGACGAGATCCTTCCATTGGCCAAACAGTTGATGCAACAGGTGGAGTTCCACTCCCACCCCATCCGACTGTTAGGCTTGGGCGTTTCCAATCAAAAGAGCGCCACCCCACAGGAGGAGCCGCAATGGATTGAGCTGGAATTAGAATTTGAGCCGTGGCCAGAGGTATAACAAAAGAAAAGATGGCAATCAAGGTAACATACAGACGGACAAGCAGGTTGTCGATGCGCATCGTAAAGAATGGCGATGTGCATGTGTCGGCACCTATCGGAATGCCCCGCGAGAAGGTGATAGCGTTCATCGAGGAGCACAAGGACTGGATTGAACAGGCGAGAAAAAAGACGTATGAGCGTCAGAAGCAGCGGGCAGAGTTCTACAACAAACTGCCACTGACCACTCGCGCCCGAGCCGACGAAGCATTGAAACGGTTGAAGGCGCTGGTGGAACCGATGATGGAAAAACATGCCAAGGAAATGGGAGTTAAACCAAGCATCGTCTATTACAAGCCCACCATCTCGCGCTGGGGCCAGTGCAACGTGAAAGACCGTAGCATTTGTATCTCTGCCTACGTCCTACTGTTGCCGGAATGGTGCGTCGAGCATGTAGTGGTTCACGAATTATGCCACCTCTTGGAACCAAGCCACAATGCCCGATTCCATGCCCTCATGGACAAGTATTTCCCCCGCTGGCGTGAAGCTCGCAAAGAGACTCACAGGATTTGCCGGATGGAAGAGGATGAAGAAGAATAAAAACAAGGAGCAACACCGCAATGGATGCTGCTCCCTACTTTTTTCGCCCATTAAGGCTATTAGGATATTGGTCTCTTCTCCTTGTAATATTTATTTGGCTCTTCCTTGTACATATCATCTAGTTTGCGGTTGATATCTCCTTCAAGCGTTTGGACGGTATAGAACCAGTCCGTCGGAACGGGACCTATTTCGTAGCGATGGGAGGCATCGCTCTCTTCCGCATAGGCAATGACCAGCACCTTCAGGTTCGGTTTGTGGAAGAACCAGGAAAGTGAATAGACATCATCGGCTATCTGCTGAACGATCTTGTCATAAGTATATTGTGTCTGCTGCTTTCCCTCTCTGGCATCTTGGTATAGCTCGTCATCGGTACCCACATGGAAGAAGCGTCTCGGTATATAATAGCTATCCTGATGGGAGTCTAACCTGAAATGAAGCTTGCCAGGAATCTTGGAAAGTTCAATGACGACAGTATCTGACAATTCTTCTTGCGAATCAATGGCTTTCCAGTTTGATATTGTTATCCCCCTTCTTTCCAAGCCCACCAGCAATTCGTCATAACCGCACACATGCTCCCTGGCATTGTAATCGGCTGCATCCCTTAATGCAGCCAAGGGAACGGTATCGCCTGTCTTACCTATAATCAACCGCTCAAGACCATCTGATATGTCTTCATCTTCTAATACCCTCCAGTCGTCATCAACTATCGGGAAAGTAATAAAACGGTTGCAATAGTATTTCTTCTTATCCTCTTCTGTTGCCTCACAAATCAATACGCCTTTGAGGTCGTAGAAATACGCGCCTATACGGATAACCTTTTTCTCATGATCAAGCTTCACTTCAAAGCTCTTGCGGACATCCTCTGTACTGGCCGCCTCGTTGACGTTCTTACCAGTATCATCGATTTCCTTATGGTCAACGGATTCCAGAACCTTGAACTTTGTTTGCAGGGCATCTTCCTTGAAATGCGGATTATCGAGTATGAATTTCGTTTCAAACACTTTCTTGTTACCTGAACAGTGGTCCATGACGCTACAGCAACGAAAGAAGGGATTCTTCTTCAGCTTGGAAGCAACGAGTTCCAGAATTTCATTCTCGCTACCAGTAACTATAGACGACGCATAAGGGATGACGTTGAAAATGTCCTTTGCACTGTTCGTATTCTTAACGTAATATGTGACTAAATATTCCATCTAACTCTCAATTAGTGGCTGCGAAGGTACGAATTTTCGATGAAATAAAGGCCAATTATAGCATAAAACGTCAATAAGAAAGCCGTTTTCGCCCTTTTTTTCGTACCTTTGCACCCGCTTAAGAGGTAAAAAGATGAAGAAGAAAAGCTTGATTCCACAATATCTGCAGGACGAACTCAGCAACTTAGTTCAGAAGAAGGATGCCTACACAGAGGAGGATATCGACCAGCTAAGTCGTGACTATGATTATGTCCTAAAGCAGCGGGAACAGCTGAAAGAGGCAGAAAAGTATGGTGCAATCCCCAAAGAGGAAGCCGCCATCACCAACCTGACGCTGATGGTAAAGCAGTTCATCATATAGGAAACCACGAAAGATGCCATGCGCTACTTGGAGCAAGAAAAGGAAAGACTCAATAATAGGATAAAAGAGCTGGAACAGGGTAATTAGATAATGGATAACAACACAAAGCATAGAATACTTTTTGTCTGTCACGGGAACATCTGCCGAAGCCCGATGGCGGAATTCGTGATGAAGGACTTAGTGAAGAAAGTGGGACTGGAGGATAGTTTCATGATTGAATCAGCGGCCA
>Ga0079305_1002919_pt1 | contig 12902 bp, 8 predicted proteins | sample LMS_cellobiose_e_FD_79183 | JGI IMG/M metagenome (GOLD analysis project Ga0079305, IMG submission 79183) | Rumen-fistulated moose microbial communities from Alaska, USA - LMS_cellobiose_enrichment | ecosystem: Host-associated > Mammals > Digestive system > Stomach > Rumen fluid ... | reverse complement strand
TCCACCCGCACCCGCGTCTCCTTCGAGGTGGGCGTGGGCGAACTGGGCGGCCGTCCGCTCTATCTGGACCAGTCCAAGATGCAGGTGGGCCGGGGCGAGACCATCTCCGACACCGCCAACGTGCTCAGCCGTTATCTGCACGGCATCGTCATCCGCACCTTCTCGCACGCGGGCGTCGAGGAACTGGCCCGGGTCGCCACGATCCCGGTCATCAACGCGCTGACCGACGAGTTCCATCCCTGCCAGATCATCGCCGATCTTTTGACCATAAAAGAGTACAGCGGCAAAGCGGACTCCTCCGTGCGTCTGGCCTTCTACGGCGACGGCCGGAGCAACATCGCCAATTCGCTCATCCTCGCGGCGCGCCTCACCGGCATGGAGCTGGTCATCTCCTCCCCCGAGGGCGTGGAGCCCGACAGGAGCCTCATCGGAGACGCCTCCAACATCGTCTGGGAGCAGGATCCCGTCAAGGCTGCCGAGGGCGTCGATTACTTCTATACCGACGTCTGGGTCAGCATGGGCTTCGAGGAGGAGCGTGCCGAACGCATGAAGATCTTTTCTCCCTACCAGGTGAACTCGCAGCTTTTCGAGCACGCCAGGAAGGACGCGAAATTCCTGCACTGCCTGCCTGCTCACCGGGGCGAGGAGGTCTCCGCCGACGTCATGGATTCCTCCCGGTCCATCGTGTTCGATGAGGCCGAGAACCGGCTCCATGTGCAGAAGGCGATCATGAGTCTGCTCTTCTGATGGACCTTTTCGAGATCCTGCTGATCGCGCTGGGCGTGTCGGCGGACGCGTTCTCGGTCTCCGTCGGCGGATCTTTCTGCAGCCGCGGCGCGAGATGGGCGCGAAACGCCTCTCTGGCCGCGCTGTTTTTCGGCGGATTTCAGTTTTTCATGCCGCTGGCCGGTTTCTTCGCGGCGGAACTTTTTGCCGGGTATGTCGCCTCCGCCGGGAATGTCGTCGCCTTCGTGTTGCTCTGCTTCGTGGGCGGCAAAATGATCTGGGAAGGCGTGAAGACGAAACGGAAGGACGGGGCCCCCTGCGGGGAGGCCGAGAAGCTCTTTTTCGGCTGGAAGGCCCTCTTCGTTTCGGGCGTGGCGACCAGCCTCGACGCCTTCGCCGTGGGCGGCGGTCTGGCGTTCGCGGGCAAGCCCTTTTTTCTGCCCTGCTTCGCCATGGGGATCGTCACCGGCGCGGCCTCCTTCATCGGCGTCTGGCTGGGCGCCCGGCTGGTCCGTCTGAGCCGCCGCTCCGGCTGGACTGTGCCGGACCGGCTTCTGCTCCCCGCGGGCGGCGCCGCCATCGTCGCCGTCGGCGTGAAAATACTTCTTTCGTAACGGAAGAACCAATTCGAACAGGAGGATGTGCTCCATGAAAGAGGAACTCAAAAACAAGACCGCGTTCATCTCCGATATGGACGGCGTCGTCTATCACGGCAACGATCTTCTCCCCGGCGCGGCGGACTTCATCCGCCTTATGGAGGAGAGAGGCTTGCGGTATCTTTTTCTCACCAACTCCAGTGAACGGACGCCCCGGGAACTTGCGGAGAAACTGGCCCGTCTGGGTGTGAGCGTTTCTCCCGAACACTTTTACACCAGCGCACTGGCCACGGCCGATTTCCTCGCCCGCCAGAAGCCCGGATGCTCCGTCTTCTCCGTCGGCGAGGCCGGACTCTTCAACGCCCTCTACGAACAGGGCATCTCCATGAACGACACCGATCCCGATTACGTGGTGATCGGCGAGACCCGCACGTACAGCTTCGACCGGCTCGAAAAAGCCGTCCGCCTCGTCCTGAACGGCGCCCGGCTCATTGGGACCAATCCCGACCTCACCGGTCCTACCGAAAACGGCATCGTGCCCGCCACCGGCGCCCTGATCTCCCCGATAGAACTTGCCACCGGGTGCAAGGCCTATTTCATCGGCAAGCCCAATCCCTTCATGATGCGCCGCGCGGTGAAGCATCTGGGGGCCATGTCGCGTGAGACCGTCATCATCGGCGACCGCATGGATACCGATATCATCGCGGGCGTCGAGGCCGAAGTCGATACCGTTCTCGTTCTTTCAGGCGTCACGGCATTCGAGGACATTCCCCGCTTCGCCTATACGCCGAAATACGTCATGCGCGGCCTCTCCGAGCTCGTCGAAACGCTGAAATTCCGATAAAGGCTGCTCCCCATCTTTTACAAAAAGCGGCGGGTGGCCCCCGCTGGCGAATAATTGCGCCTTGCCCTGTCGGGGCGGCACGGGAGAGGCAGTCTGACCGGTCCGACCGGTTCGACAAAACGGGGGAGCGGCGGCCTGTGTTTTCATTCTCCGGCTCCAAAACCTCCGTACCTCTTCGTCCCCCTCCGTACCTTTCTTCCCTTATCGTCGCGGGGTGACGACGCCCCGAGGCGGGAACAGCTTTCAAAGGGGCGGGGCGCTGTGGAAGATCAGAAGAGCAGAACGGCGTCGGGGGAGACGCCCGTTTCGGCATCGTCGATGGTGTAGGTGCGCAGTCTTTTCAGGTAATTGTTGAACCATTTGCGCGGTTCGAGCTCCCGGGCAAGACAGCGCCGCCACTCGTTTCCGGCGGAGGAGAGGATCCGCAGTTCCATGCGGTTCTTTCCCTTTTTCAGTTCGACGGGGAAGGCCCACGGTGCGCAGACGCGAACGGCGGGTTCGGCTCCGTTGACCCGCAGAGAACCCGCGTGGCAGATTTTGTCGAAGCATAGAAAACCCGCGACCGGTCGGTCGCATTCCAATTCGGCGGACAACGTCAGAATGCCTGAGAAATCCGGCTGTTTCCAGAAGCCGTCGGCGAGAAATTCCGGATCACCCTTTATTTTGCGTATGGCGGTCGGCCGGTCTGCGGAGAAGTTCAGCTGTTCCACTTTGGCAAGATGCCAATCCGGACGCAGCGTTTTTTTCTGCAAGGAAGGAGAGTGCGGAACACATCCGCCCTTAAGCAGAATGCGCAAATCGCCCGGAGGCACTTCCACGGAGTAAACGGCGCCTCTTTTCGACAGGGGAAAGAGGCGGAAAACGGTTTCGTCAAGGAGCAGTTCGCCCCATGATTCCCGGGAAGAGAAGCGGAATGTTTCGCTTTTAGGGTTCGGGTTGAAGATCATCAGCGCTTCGCCCTCGGGGCGCACACACGGGCGCACCAGACAGCCGGTCGTCTTTTTGCCGCTCAAGCGGACGCAGGCAAGTTCCGCAACGGAGTTATCCCAGCCGTGCAGTATTTTCGTTCCGCGCTTTTCGACGCTGTCGATGATCTCTTTTTCCCAATCGTCCAAGATGCCGAAGAAGAGCAGTACTTTGGGGAACGCGGTCGTTTTCTTCAGCTCGGTCAGGTCGGTGAAACGCCAGAAAACGCCGTGTGAATCCAGCTTTGCGAGCAGATCCGCCATGCGTTTTTCGGCTTTTGCCCTGCGGGGATCTTTGGCCCACAGGTCGTCCGGCGTGGAGAGTTCGCAGCGGGCCAGCACCCATACCGGAGACTCCACGGCGCCCAGATCGAACCGGGAGATGATCCGCCACCGCCGGTTGAGTTCCTTGAAACTCTCCCACAACGGGATGCGGGGCGAAAAATCGGTGCTGCAGCAGATCTTGTGCAGTCCCCGGTCGCTGTACAGAAAGGGCATGGGAATGACGCGGTTGATCCCCTGAATGAACAGGACGTTGGCAACCCAGCTGATGACGGGACCGGTGATGCCGTAGCCGTAGACGTTGAAGCACTCGCAGAGGGCCTGCTTCCTGCCGTTGGCCATGGCCGCGCTGGAGGCGAAGCGGGCGTAGCGCCCGACGGAGAGGCCCGGATAGATCTGGCGCCAGATGGCGTCCACGCCGGGAACGTGGACGCTTGAAAACTGTTCCGGCATGCTGCCGCAGTCGCCGTTGCGGAAGAAGCTGTCGTCGTGGTCCACGTGACCCTCCAGACCGATATTGTGTTCTTCGCACCAGCGCCCCAGGATGGAGAAATAGTTTTCCGCGAAGAGCCGGGAGGCCACGGCCATGTACTTCCTTCTTGCCGCGGCTGCGCCCGGACGGTTTTCGGTGCCCTTCCAGAGAAAAGGAAGAATATCCCGGGTGAAGCCGCAGTCGAACATTTCGCGGATCAGACCGTCCATTCCCGGAGAATAGTAGACCATGTCCTCGTCGGGAACACAGCGGAAAAAGGGTTCGTCGGTGAAGATGCCGCGGATGGTTTTTCCGAATTCCGGACCGAAATGCCGGAAGTAAAGATCGTGGGTCATCTCGATGAAATGCCTTGTGGAATCCGCCGCCAGCAGATCGGGGAAATCCGTTCTGACCGTGCGGACTTTGCCGCGACGGTCCCGGACCAGATAACGACCCCGGCACTCCGGATATTTTTTCACCAGAGTATCGAGCACGCTTCCGCTGGGCCAGCCGCCTTCATCGTAGAGCATGAGGAAGAGCCCCCGTTTTTTGCACTCTTCAAGAGAAACGCGGACAAGATCGAAATATTTTTCTCCCAGATAGGCGCACTTCATTCCGGAAAAAAAATTGTGTTTGTGGAAGTTGTCCGGAAGGGGATGCAGATAGACGCATTCGAACCCCGCATCCGCGATCGCTCCCAGCTGCCGGCGGATCCCGGAAGGGGAGGGGGTGGCATTCCAGTACCAGAAAATGCCTGTGCCGATATTGTCCATGAAAAACCTTGAGATGAATCGAACCGGAAGCACGTGTCAGGGTTGATAAAGACTTGTGGAGTCTCCGACGTAGAAGATATTTTTGAACGGCCGCCAGTTCTTGTTGCATATCCCGTATTTGACGGAGTAACTCCCGGCCGTCAGGTCGCTCGTGTTTATTGTCTTGACATGACCGGCGACGAAAACATAATTGCCGCTGCCGTTGTGGCGCAGACACGGTACGGCGTAACCGTCGCTGATGTAATTCGCCGTCTGCAGACAGGAATTCGCTTCCTTGCCCCCAGTCGAACAGAAGGCGTCGCCCGCGAGGACGGTGTTGCCCGGTGTCCCGAAGGTCATCGAGAACGAGGTCCCCGCATTGGTCGGATACTGACGGCGCTTGAACAGCGGCTGGGCGTAATAGTCGGCGGCGGTCGGACTGTAGCAGAAACCGTACGGGGTCATCCTGTCGGTGTGTTTGGCCGAGGGACATTTGAAAACAGCCGGCAGAAGCGCCTGATCGGTGCTGGTCAGTTTGGCCGGTCCGCCGAGGTAGCTGCTGAGGCGGTTCATGGCCGAGTACCAGGAGGACAGACTTTGATAATGAAGGAAATAACCGTCGTTGTCATCGCCGTACCGCATGGCCGCCGTGCCGATCTGCTTGAGATTGCCCGCGCAGCTTATGGCGCGACCGCGTTCCCGGGCCTGCTGGAGAGCCGGCATCAGCATCGCGGCCAAAATCGCGATGATCGCGATTACGACCAGCAGCTCGATCAAAGTGAAATTTTTTTTCATCGTGAAATTCCCTCCCTGTGTTATTTTGAGTGGTTGACAAGTTTCAGACTGCGCACCGTAAAAACATCGCCTTTCCCGAGCCCGCGGCAGAGAAAGTAGAACCGGGCGGATCTTGTTTCGGGACGCAGTTTTATTTTTCCCGAAACGGTTTGCCAGCCGGGAGCGGCTTTCAGTTCCACCGGGGCGAACCGCAAGTGTTTCCGGGCCTGCCCGTCGGAAAATTCATAGATCCCCAGCAGGATTTTCCCTGAGGTGATTTTTTCCGCCTTGCAGGAAACGGTGAAAGTGATCTCATCACCTCCTTTGATCTCCGTCAGCGGATACCATTCATAACGCCAGTTGTTGTCTTTCCGGGCGGGATCGCCCGCGATCCGCAGGTATTTCTGACCGTCCCCCTGAACGAACTTCTCATTCCCGCCCCAGCCTTCCGGATGCTTGAAATCGACGTCAGGAACGGCAGTCCGGCATTTGTCCAGCATGGCAAAATAGACATTCGCCGCTTTTCCGACTTCCTGCGGCGTGCGGCCGCCGATCCAGAGGGTTTCGGCATCGGGCATGGCAAGGAAGGGTCCGGCAAAATTTTCCGGTACGGTGAAAGCCGGGAAGTCGGCGGGAGTACCGAGGCAGATCCTTTTGCCGGCCTTTCCCCTGCCGGGAGCGGCGATCACAAGGTCAGGTTTGCAGAGATCCGCGCTCATGAAGCCGGGTTCGCGGTTATTGACGGTCCCGCGGGAGAGGCGGCTCGCCTTCACATGCGGGCGGTACATGGCGACCATTTCGGCAGCAGTTTGCGTATCGGCGGCGCTTCCGGCTTCGACCGAGGGAAAACTGCCGTCATCCAGCAGTGCGGTCATGGTCGGGACTTTCGCGAAGATGCCGCAGGCCGCCAGCGGGATGAGTCTGACCCGCCCCTCGGTCCGGCCCGAAAAGACGCCGTCCCTGCCGCCTGCAAGACGGTTCCCCGCGGGATCAGCATCGGGGAGCCGGAAGGAAAATGCGCCGTTCGCCGCAAGAACAATATCCTTTCCCGCCGTCTCGGCGGTCAGTTCCGAAATGCCGCCCTCTACGGCGATGCTTCGCAGAACGACGATCTCCTTCGGCGCGAGCGCAAGTTCGAAAACGGTTTCTCCTTCGGCGATCCTCTGGCGCAGTTTCCCCTGTGTCGGCAGAAAGGCGAATTTACCTTTCCCGAGGTGACGGGTCAGCACCTTCACGGTACGGGTGATCTTTTTCCGCTTGGGATTGCTGAAAGTGATGAGCGTTCCGACGCCGTCTCCGAAACGGCCCGTCCGGAACGGCTCCGCCCCCTTGACGGCGGAGACCGGGTGATATCCGGCTTCGCTCAGCGCCCTGAGAACGGGCAGATGAATGCGCCAGGAATCGTCCACCTCCCAATTCATGGGATTGATCCCCAATTCGTAACATTTGTGGAGATAGAACAGCCTGAGCCCGCGTCTTACCCGCTCTTTCCTCTCAGGATCGCCGGCGATGAAGTCGGTCATGACCCCGGCGGAATTGTCGGGCATGAAATGCCAGAAGGTGAGAGGCTTGCGTCCCATCGTCAGCCGGAGCGGAAGCACGATGCCCAGATTGTAATGCGGCGGCCCTTCCATGATCGCCCCGTCGCAATGGAACATCGTGAACGGCGAAAATTTGCCCAGAGCGGCGTTGAAAACCGTTCCCATGGTCTTGCCGTTCCGTTTCAGCGTATGGATGTAGTCCGAAAAGGGGATCGGGGCCACCGTGTCCGAGGTGTAGATCTTTCCGTCGTCGTACCACGATCTGCCGACGGCGTATTCCAGCTGGCTCGGCGTGGTGAAGTGATAACTGCTGTTGGCCATGTCGAAGGAGAAGCCCGAAACTTCGTAGTTTTCGACCACTTGTCTGAGCTGGTTTTTCAGATAGTCGAAAAGGGGCGTTCCCGGGGCGAAAACCGATTTTGTTTTGCCCCTGTTCGAGGGCAGGGAGTGCAGACCGCTGCTTCCCTGAACGGCTTGAGGATAAGAGTTGGCCAGATCCTGATGGATGTCTTTTACGAGAATGTAGTAGAACATGGCGGCGGCCTTGTTGCCCCAGTACATTTCCTTGCGGACGGCGTCGTCGTATTCGGTGCGCGTCAGCATCTTGGGAGCGCGGATGCGGAAATAGTTGCGCCACTCGTTCTTTTCGGTTTTCCAGCCGTCGCCGACGGGATACCAGAAGCCCGAGGCGTACCACGGCGCATAGGTCCACTCCCATCGGATCCCCGTGAATCGTGCCGAGTGAAGTTCGAAAGGACGCTGCATATGGGCGCCGGAGAGATAGCCGCTCACGCCGTAAATGCGTCTGTCCACGCCGGAAACCGGGCGGAACCATGCCGGAAATGCATTGTGATAATCCTCGACTGCATTGCGCCAGCCGAACTCCGGCGTGAAAGCGTACTCGACGACGGCAAGTTTCTGTCCACGCCTGTCATCGACCGCGATCCGGGTCTCCAGCTCGAGAGCGTCGGATGTCAGCATGCGGCGGAATCCGCTCAGAATCGTTTCCGGAGCAAAGCCCAAGGCCGCGCCGCGACTGCCGTCTTCAGCGGCCGCCAGCGGGAACGCCTCCAGAAAATCGTCGCGTTTCAGCGGCAGTTTTTCGACTTTGTGCTCTTTGTTGCCGTCCCAGAAACGCCGGGGCGTGAAAGTCACGGGAGAGGTGAACTTGACCGCAAGCCGCACGGGTTCGTGCCGACTGCCTGTGAAATTCAACTCCCACACGGTCAGTTGTCCCTTTTTTTTCTTCACGCGGCAGTTCCAGGAAGTGCCCGAAAAAATCTGCTCTTTTCCGGAGAGCCGCTCCCGAATTACCGGAACTTTTTTGCCGAATTCGGAAATTTCCAGCACGGGGGCCGCAGCAGCAGCCACGGCGGTGAACAACCCGATCAGCAGCAGAATTCTATTCATTTATCGCCTCCGCAGTCACCTTTTTTCCGTTTGCACCGAACAACTCCGCCGTGTAGATGCGCCGGGCGGCCGGCATGACGACCGAAACGGTCTGCTCTGTCTTTGCGGGATCGAGCTTCACGGCTCCCGGTTTTGCGCCCCGGACTTTGAGCAGAGTCCATCCGGGGCCCAAGATTTTGGCCTCCAATACCGATCCGGCTTCGCGGAGGACCGGGTTGCGGAAACGTGCCTGACCGGCGTCGCCGCCGAAAATGCCGATCCGCATTTCCAGCGTATGCGTTCCGCGGTTCGCCGGGATCTTGATCTCTTTACCGATCCTGTTCCATGTGACGGGGCTCAAAGTCCGGATCAGTTTTTCCTCGATGAAATCCTTGAGAACCTCCTTCATCTCGTCGCTGTGATGCAGACGGGCGCTGAGGATGTACTCGATGTCGCGGGATTTTTTGCCCGAAGTCTTTTTGTCGGCCTTGCACCTCACCCACAGCGCAGGCGCGGGCGCGTCGCTCTGCACCTCCACAGAAACGTAATAGGTCACGCCCTCTTTCACGGGGATGCTCTGGAGCCAGTACCCGAATTTCTGCCAGTCCGTATTCACGGCAAGCCAGCTGCCTTCCGGATGTGTAACGATGCGGGAGCTGAAAAGCGGTGAGCGGGAACAGTTGTCGAATCGCCATCCTTCGGGACGGCCTCGGGAATCTGTTTTTTTGAAATCCGCATTCCGCACGAGATTGGCGGGGGGGATGCACCGCAACTGCAGCGGTTTTTCTTCTCCCATGACCATCAGCGGCAAAACAAGCACGGCGAGCAATGATCTTTTTTTCATATATCCTCCCTGAAAATCTCAGTAAAACTGCAAGATTTTACTTCGTCCATCCTGTTTTCGACAATGTCCGATATGGGCCCGCATACGAAATCATCTCTTTCCTTCTACGTAAAATATACAATATTTGACATCAGCAGGAAATGGATTATATTATCAAAAAATGGATTTTTTATCATGATGAACGAAAAAACATGGCAAAACGCCATGGTCATTTACGCCAACTGGACGACCCGGCTGCGGCCGTCGGACGCGTTCACCTATACGCAGGTGCAGAGCCGTTTTCTCGTGTGGGGCGAGTCGGGGAAGGGGGTTCTCAAGATCAACGACGTCCCGATCAGGATGAGTCCGGGCAAAGTGATCTTCACCCCGTGGAATCACACCATCGACTGGATTGCGGATTCCGGGGAACCGTTTCGGGCAGGGGCCATCCACATCATTCCGGACATGCCCCGTGAGGATCCGCCCCGTTACAGTCCCTTTCACGCGGCAGCGCCTGAATTTCCCGAGTTCTTCAACCGGCACGACGAGGAGATCGAGGGATTCGAGGATACGGCGACTTTCGATGTGCCGCTGGACCACCCCCTGCTGCAGCTGGGGCGGTATGTGATAGACCGTTTTTCCGCGGAGTGTCCCGAATTCATGCTCCGCACCTTTCCCCGGCAGCTGCTCTACGAATTGTATATGCTCAGGGCGGGCGAGAAAGGCTGTTACCCCGAACCTGTGCGGAATATGCTCAATATCATCGAACATTATCTCGAGGACCGGATCGACACAAAAATGCTGAAACGGGTCTCCAGTCTTTCTCTGCCGACCATCCACCGTATGTTCAGACGCTTTTTCGGATGCACTCCCCGGGAGTACATCGCCCGCCGCCGCATGGAGAGAGCCGCCGAACTGCTGCGCGGGACCAGTCTTCCGGTACGGGTGATTGCCCGGCGTCTGCAGTACGATGATCCCTTTTACTTCTCAAGACGTTTCAAGGCGCATTTCGAATTGTCGCCCCGCCAGTGGCGGAATTCCGCTCATCCGGAGCCTGTCCTGAGGCCCCGCCGCGAGCCCTCCTCCCTGCAGGACATTCCCGGTAAGAAACACTGGTTTTATCTGCCGCACAACGAGGACGAGTAAAAGCTGTGCCTGCAGGGGCCCCCGCCTCGACTTGTCCGCCGCAGCCGCTGTTTTGTACGGATGGGTACGGATGAGTACGGAGACGATCGAGCCGCGCACCGGTGCTTGAAAAGACGTATTCTGCAGCATTCCCCGTACCGTTTCGGCCGATGCAAGGCGAGTTGCGAACGCAGTGAGCCGCCGCCGCGACATACCGGTGCCGACGTTTCGGCCGCAGGAGGGGGGCGGGGAGGGCGCGGAGCCCTCCCCGCGAAAAAGCCTTTTTTTTGAAAAAGAGTGAGGGTTCGGGAGAGGGAAAAACTTTTTTTGCTGACTAAAAAAAGTTTTTTCCCTCTCCCGATGTCCTTACGCCTTTATCGAAAACGAGGACGGCTACCGGGAGATCTCCGCGACGATCATGGCGTAGCCGAAGGTTTCGGGCACGGTGAATTCCAGACGGTCGTTGGAAACGGTGAAGGGAATTTCTGTTCTGCCGGGAGCGAGGAAGACGTTTTCCGGTGTCCGGCCATCCAGCCGCAGGCTTATTTTTGCGCCGGTGATGGGCAGGGCGTCTTCGATCATGAAGTTCTTGCCCCGCAGATCGGGCTGATAGTCGAGCAGATGGACGATCCGGCAGGTCTCCTTTTCGGTCACGAAGGCGCGGGCGAACGTGGGGAAACGGCTGTCGGCCCGCAGGAGGGGCTCCGGGAGGAAATGCCCGAGCATGATCTCCAGAACTTTTCTCAGTTCGGGCGAGGCCTGATTGTAGTAACCCTCACAGAGGGGGAAGGTGCAATAGGCGCATTGCTCCGTCAGGATCAGGAACGGCAGGCCGGTGGAACGCGCCGGGGGCGTGTAGAAAAAGGAGTATTTGCCGTCCCAGTGGCGGTCGTAGTAAGAGGATATCACTTCGCCCGCGATCCGGGCGCCGGGCAGGGCTTCCACTTTCAGTCCCCGGGTGTAGACGGCAAGGGGCATGTCGGGCACTTCGCGGGCAAAATCTCCGGTCAGCCGGAAATAAGCCGGATCGCACTCGCATTCTCCCAAGTAGCGGCAGCCCCACTCCTTTTCGAAGAGGAAGGCGGTTTTTTCGGGGTTCAAACCCGAACAGCCGGTGGCGACGATCTTTTTCCCCGCCTCCAGATGGCGTCTGATCCGGGCGGCGATGGCGTCGTTCAGCAGAACGCTGTCAGGCAGGAGGAGCAGGTCGTACTTCTCCCAGTCGCAGTTTTCGTCGACGAAATCGAACTGCATACGCAACTCGGAGAGCATCCGGGTGATGCCGACCAGTTCCGGCGTCTTTTTCACGCCGCCGGGAGAGACGACGGCGAGATCGACGAGGGGACGGGCCTTGTCGAACCACGTTTCATACCGCTGCAGTTTTCTGTAAACTTTGCCGACGCGGTCGAAAACGCAGTCGAAAAGATCGCCGCGGGGGTGCAGATGGTCTCCGGTGTTGGGACGCATGCCGTTGGCCAGTCCGAAAACAAAATCGTATTCGAGGGCGGCTTCGGGGCGCAGACTGCCGAAATCCCCCCACGAATTGAAGCGGCCCGTCATGTTCAGCACGGGGCAGTTTTTCAGATTGCGGAAATACCGGGCGGTCAGCGGCAGGAGATCGTAGCCCCATGCGGGATTCGTCGGCAGACATTCGCATTCGAGGTACGAGCCGAGTCTGGCGTTGTCCTTTGCGGAGATCCCCAGAAAATAACAGAGCAGACCGTTTTCCTGCGGGGAGAGCAGTTTCGAAATATCCTGTGCCAGCCGCAGAACGGACTTTCTGGCGAACGCCAGGACATCCTCCTTGTCGGTATAGTCCATGCCCAGTTCTTTCATTTCCGCCGTGCAGCGGGGGCAGGTGCAGGGAAAGGCGTTGAAGCTGTCGAAGAGAAATCCCGCGACCGGATACTTTTTACGGACCTCGGTGATCATCTGGAAAAGCCGGTCCCGCCACGGGGAGTTCGGACAGAGGGTGCGGATGTAGGGCGACACCCAGCCGATCCCGAAAATTTCGGGGTGCAGTATCTCTCCGTTCATTCCGATCCGGCACCAGTCCGGGTGGCGGATGCCGTCTTCGTTGGAAAGACCGCAGTTGAAGTAAGCCGTGACCTTGATGTTCCTCTGCGAACAGGCATCGACGACCTCGCCGAAAATATCCCGCCCTGCAGGCACGGAGGGATGACGGCAGCCGATCTTCGTATCGTAATAGCAGAAGCCCTGATTGCATTTGGCGTGAAATCCGACGAGATCGACGCCCGCCCCCGCCAGTTTTTCCGCAAATTTTTCGGCATCGAAATTTTTTCCGACATCCGGACACCCCTCCTGGGTGTGCATATCGAAAAACATCGCGTAACGGGGCGTATACATAAGACTTTCTCCTTATTTTTTCAATTCGTAAATGGCGGTCTGGCCTTTGTACTCCGGCTTGAACACAAAAGACTTGCAGCATCCCAAGTCTCTTCCTGAAAGCATATCCTGAACGGAGGCTTCTTCTTTCAGGGTCACGGTCACGGGAGCCGTTCCCGCCGGATGCAGAGCAATGTATTTGTCGTTGGCAAGCAGAAGGGTGTCGCAGTCGGTATAGACGTGCACCTTGGCCAGACGGCACAGCGC
>Ga0079305_1002917_pt1 | contig 12918 bp, 9 predicted proteins | sample LMS_cellobiose_e_FD_79183 | JGI IMG/M metagenome (GOLD analysis project Ga0079305, IMG submission 79183) | Rumen-fistulated moose microbial communities from Alaska, USA - LMS_cellobiose_enrichment | ecosystem: Host-associated > Mammals > Digestive system > Stomach > Rumen fluid ... | reverse complement strand
TCGGAATACAGCCTGCCCGAAGCCATACTCAAGTTCCGGCAGGGGGCGGGACGGCTCATCCGCAGCCGTTCCGACCGCGGCGTCATCGTCCTTCTGGACCGCCGGGTCATCACCAAAAGTTACGGCAGGGCCTTTCTCGACGCTCTGCCCTACCGGATAATCAAGGAGTAGTTTATGAGCAAGGTATACTTCACGCCCCTCGCGGACGCGCCTTCCGCCGAAGCGGTCTCCCGCGCCGCGAAAAAACTTTTCGACCGCATCGTCGAGGAGGAGAACATCGCGCTCGAAAAGGAGATACCGCTGAAAGTCCATTGCGGCGAGGCGGGCAACCGCACTTTCATTCCCCCGGGGTGTTTCGACGGCGTCATCGACCGTCTTGCCGAGCGGGGGATCTCGTCGTGTTTCATCGAGACCAGCGTGCTTTACGGCGGCAAGCGGGGCGACCGCGCCTCCCACGAAAAACTGGCCGTCTCCCACGGCTTCACCCGTCTGCCTTTCATCATCGCCGACGGGGAGCACGGCGAGGACTCCTGCGACGTGCCCGTGAACGGAAAGCACTTCAAACACTGCCATCTCGGCAGGAAATTCGCCGATCACCCCCAGCTTGTCGTCATGTCCCACTTCAAGGGCCACGCGCTGGCCGGATTCGGCGGCTCCATCAAACAGCTGGGCATGGGATTCGCCTCAAAGGGGGGCAAGATGGCCATGCACCTCGGGGTCAAGCCCCGCATCCGGGCGTGGAAGTGCAGAAAGTGCGGCATGTGCGTCGCCCGCTGCCGCGCCTGCGCCATCACCCTCGAACCCCGGCCCGTGATCGACCGGAACAAATGCCTCGGCTGCGGAGCCTGCTACTCCGCGTGCCGCAATCACGCCGTCTCGATCCTCACCTGGGGCGGCTTGCTCAACGCCCTGTTCAAAGGCCGTTTCTTCCGCGAGAAACTGGTGGAGTACGCTCTGGCCGCCCACACGGGGAGGCGGAACATCTACTTCGTCTTCGCCCTGAACATCACGCGGGGGTGCGACTGCGAACCCGTGCCCATGCTCCGCGTGCTCAAGGACATCGGCATTTTCGTCTCCACCGACCCCGTGGCCGCCGACGCGGCGGCCTTCGACGCCGCAGTGAAGCGCGGCAAACGCTTCCGGGGCGGGGAACAGCTGGACTACGCCGAAAAGATCGGTCTGGGCAGTCGCAAGTACGAATTGACGGAAGTCGTCTGCGATGACTGAACGTCACAGGATGCCTTCCGCGGCCCGGAAACTGCTGGCGTGGTATGACGCGAACGGCCGGGACCTTCCCTGGCGCGTCCGGGGCGGCGCGCACCCCGACCCCTACGCCGTGTGGGTGTCCGAGATCATGCTCCAGCAGACCACGGTGAAGACCGTTCTCGACTACTTCCCCAAGTGGATGAAGCGCTTCCCCACCTTGAAAAGTCTGGCGGAGTCCCCGCTGGACGACGTGCTGAAGACGTGGCAGGGACTGGGCTACTACGCCCGTGCCCGCAAGATGCACGAGTGCGCCCGGTATGTCGTGGAGTTCTGCGGCGGCGTCTTTCCCCGCGAACGGGAAAAACTGCTGAAACTGCCGGGCATCGGACCCTATACGGCGTCGAGTCTGTGCGCCTTCGCCTTCGACTTGCCCGAAACGGTGGTGGACGGCAACGTCATCCGCGTACTGGCCCGTCTGCGGGGCCTGACGGGGGAGGCGGACCGGGACGTCATCTATCCCCTTGCCGCGGAACTCACGCCCCGCACCCGCGGGGCGGACTACGCCTCGGCCGTCATGGATCTGGGGGCCACGGTGTGCAAAGCCTCTTCCCCCCTCTGCGCCGAGTGTCCGTGGCGTGAGGAGTGCGTCGCCCGCAGAAAGGGGATCCAGGAGAGGATCCCCGTGCTCAAAAGGCCGGAGAAAAAGAAGAAGTCCGGTGCGGTCTTCGTTCTCGAAAACGTGCGCGGAGAACTTTTCATCCGCCGCCGCCCGGGGAGGGGACTGCTGGCCGGATTGTGGGAACTGCCGTGGTCCGACGACGGGGCTTTCCCCTTCGAAGCCTGCTGGCGCAGAATGCCCTTTCTGGTGCGGCACGTCTTCACGCATTTCGAGCTGACGCTGGCGTTTTACAGGTGCGATCCGCCGTTCCCCGCCGATCTCACCGGGACCGGCGTGTTCGTTTCCGTCGGGGATCAGGAAAAATACGCGTTTTCGACGCTGATGAAAAAAGTTTTGAAAGAGCTCGGCAGAGCAGGGTGAAAGTTATGGCATTGCATATTGAAAAAAACATACTGTCCTTCGGGGATATCCCCCGTCTTGCGGCTTCGTCCCGCAAAACGGTGCTGCTGGTGCGGCACTCCTTCCGGCAGTCGCTCAATGACGGCACCTACGACCCGCCGCTGACCCGCGAGGGGACCGAATACGCCCGCAGCTGCGGCGCGTTTCTTGCCGGACTGGGTGAGACCGCTTTCGGCACGTCTCCCCGCCTGCGGGCCCGGCAGACGGCCGAGGAACTGATGCGCGGCGGCGGATTTCCGGAGGAAGAGATGCGCGTGTATCCCGAGATCGGCGACACGGCCATGTTCACCCGTCCGGAGTATCTGGATGCGGCGCTGGCCTCGGGCGGCATCGCGGAGAAGCTCAAAAGTTATTTTTCGACGGGAAAGGCGCCGAACATGATCGACTTGCCCGTCTTCGCCCGCGGTTTGCTTGCGTTTCTCACGGAGACGGATTTCGGACGGAAAAACGCCGTCCTCGCGACCCACGACATCCTTCTCGTCGCCCTGCTTTCGGTGTATGAAGTCTACCCCTTCAGACTGGACGACTGGTGCGGTTACGTTCAGGGCGCCGCGCTGTTCCGGGGCGAAAACGGCGACTGGTCGATCGCCTACGCCGTCCCCGACGCCGAGCATCGCCGAAAATACGCACTCTTCGTGTAACCCCCCCGTTTGTTGATGAAGGGAGGAGATGCCTCGGGAGAGGGAAAAAACTTTTTTTCCCCGTGAAAAAAAGTTTTTTCCCTCTCCCGAACCCACTCCCTTTTTCAAAAAAAGCGTGGTGTTTTGAGCGGAGAAGGGCGGGCTGTTATTCGCCTTTCACCTCAAGCAGGACGAACTCGCGGCGCGGCAAGTCGATCCCGACGATTCCCGCAGGGGAAACAGCTGATCTTTTGCCGGTCTCGAAGTCCGAGACAACGGCGTTTTTATACTTGAGACCAGAAATATCCACTTTGACCTGGCGTTCACGGTTGCCCATATCACACACCGCGACGACCGCGTGAGCGCTGTCTTTGCGGCGGTAGACGGTGATGCGGGCGTCCCGGTCTTTCGTCGTCACGACTTTCGGCGCCCCCTCGTCCCAGAAGGTGACGACTTCGACATCCTTCGTACCGTAACCGAATTCGAAGAGTTTGCGCCACAGCCTGTTGAAAACCCGGTCTCCCGGATACGCCCAGGACACGTTGGGCAGATCATAGGCAAACGTATAACACATGAAACTTCTGGTTATGTGTCCCAGATCGTTTCCGGTCAGGCAGCAGAGGACCGCGGGAGCGCACCCGGTATGGGTGCCGAGGGTCTCGGTCAGGATATGCTCCTCGCTGAAACGCTCGTGAAACTCGGTCGGCCCGTATCCGCGCTCCAGATCGAGCTGAAACGCCGCAAAACTCAGGTACGGCAGGGTGATGCCGTTGGTGATGTGCAAGTCCACCATCGGCCTGTTGTCGAAAACGGTCTTTCCGGCGAGATACGCCATGACGGCCGTGCGTTTGACGGTGTTGCGCATTTCGAAGAAATCGCAGTATGGCTGGATGCTGCCGTCCGGAAGTTCATAGGCGGGTCCCGTGACGGGATCGAAGATCAGCATGGGACCACCGCAGTTGTCCCAGTAGATGCCGTCCAGACCGCAGTCGAGCAGTTTTTTGGCGTGCCAAATCAGAAAATCGCTGTAGGAGGGGGTGCTGTACATACTGTATTCGTCGTAATCCACCGGATTCCGGTACTCGGCGTGATGCCATTCGTCCTGAAAGACCCTGAATGCCGGCCACGCATCCGAGCCGGAACGGGGATTCATGTAGGGGTGAAGGATGTCGGCGTTCCGAGCAAAATCTCTGCCCCGTTCCAGATGCAGACGCAGACGGCGGATCTCATCCAGCTGCATGCGGCCGCAGTTACGTTTGATAAATTCGCCGATATCCTTGCGTTCGACGGCGCTCTTTCTGCGGACGTCCCGGCCGAGTTTCCGCGCCATTTCGTAATCGTTGTTGACCGGGAAGGGGTCGCTGGGACGCCACGTTCCCCAGATATAACTGCCGCTTAATGAAGCAATGAATTTCGCATGGGCCGCCGGTTTCCAGCGGTTGGTGTACTGCCGCCAGTTTTCCGGCCGGGGCTTGACGGGGCTGGGCATGAATCCCATGACGATTTCGAAGGGCTTGTCCCTGACGGTCTTCTGATTGAAGAGGTGAACTTTCAGCGTCACCGCGCCGTTGTTGCGGACAAGTTCGGTCGAATATGCGCCCGCTGTCAGATTCCAGTTTTTGTCAGACGGTGCAAACCACGCGATCCCGCGGTACTGGCCGCCGAACCACAGATAGGGCCAGAAGGGCGTTTTGAGGCGGGAATTCCGCCGTTCCTCGAGATTGTTCCATATCTGTCCCTCGCCGCCTTTCAGAAAGCGGGACGGGTGAAAATGCGGGACGCCGTGCATACCGTGCATTTGAGACGCCTCTTCCGCGCGGAGAGGTATCTCCAACACCATGGAACCGGTCTCCCACTTTCCCCGTGGGGTGAAGTGCAGGATCGTTTTGCACATACCGTCGTAGTCGAACTCGGAAACGGCTCTGACGGAAACATTCCTCCCTTCCAGCAGGGTTTCGGTGACGACCCGGTCCGGACTTTTCTCCGTGAAGCGGAAGGAGCGTTCTTCGAGACAGTCTTTTTTTCCGTCGATCACGAGATTCGCCGGAGCGGCGAGGATGTTTTTTCCCTGAGCGTAAACTGCGTCGAAAAAACCGTTTTTCAGACGGTATCCGGTCTGCAGCGCATGGATCTCCCGGTCCTTTATCCGCAGGGGCCTGAAGGGGGGGATTATCACGCGATCCATGCCGATCCTGTTGTTTTCCCACTCGAAATGTCCTGATTCGAAGGCGGCGCTTTTCGTCTCTTTTCTGCCGTTTTTGAGCGTCAGTTCGGCCTCGATGGTGTATTTGCCGTCGGGCAGTCTGCCGATATCCCAGAGGGTATGAAATCCGTAGGGCTTCTTCTCCGCCTGAGAACTCGAAGCGATCTTTCCGCGGGAATCGCGGATCGAAAACTTCACCCCGGTGACATCGGACGCCGCTTTTATCTGCGGGTTGCCGTAACGGGCCTTCATTTTGCCGTAACCGGGATAATGAGCGAACTCGAATTCAGCCGAACTGACTTTCTTTTCCTTCCAGACTGCCGCCGGGGGAGGGGTCCATGAAAAAGAGCGTCTGAAAAGCGTCTTCCCGGACGGGACATCGCTGATCCGGGCCTTGAGGTCATAGGCATCGACGGAGGCGGCGGGCTCGTCGTATTTCAGTCTGAAAACATGGCTTCCCCGGGGCGGGATCTCCACGGTTTTGTTCAGAAAGCGCGGCGCGGCTCCGCTGGTGATGTTGACCGCACATTCGACTTTGCGGGCCGTGCCGGTGTTGTTGAAAACGGGCAGTTCGATATCGTATCTGCATTTGGCGTAATCCTTCCCCAGCGTCGCCAGTCCGCCCGACGGCATGCCGGGATCGAAAATAAATTCCGCCATATTCCGGGGGTAACAGAAAAGCTGAGTCTTCGTCAATCCAGTGACTTCAAAGGGGTTGTGATAAGTTCTGGCCAGCTGGAACCCCCATTTGCCGACGGGTGTTTTTCCGTTTGCAAAACCCAGCTGCGCGAGGGGAAGTGCCGCCTCGATATCCCATACGTCGTCGTGCATTCTGCTTGCGATGCGGACTTGCGGCTTCCAGTCAAGCATTTTCGTATGAGTCACCGCACCGTCCGCGATCTTATAGGAGGTGCTGAAATATTTCCCTTTCGGGTTCAGTCCCAGTTGAAAGACATAGTCGTTCTTCGGCGTGTGAAAAAGCAGTTCGACCGTATCGTCCTTATAGATGTTCCTGCCGTTTTGCGCGATCTTCGAATTCAGTTTCATCCCCTTGGGCGGCAGCTGACTGCGGCAGGCGAAAAACAGATTTTTTGCGGTAAAACCGATCCGCCACACCCCCTGACGGTGCGCCAGCACTTCGCTGTTGTGGCGCTTGAAGCCGAAGAAGGGAACGGCGCCCTGCCATTCTTCTTCATTTACGATACCGTCGATCTGCGGCGCTTTCGGCATGGCGCCCGCACGTATAAGCGTCTCATTTCCGCCGAAAACAAACAGGGGCAGCAGAAGTGAGGCCGCCCCGATCAACGATCTATTTTGCGCTTTCGTCATTTTTGTTCTCCCCGCCGATGTTTTTCATTCCGTTCTCGTAGATTTTTTTGATTTCATCATCGGAAAGCTTTTTGCCGTAAACGGTGAATTCGTCGAGCGCAAACGGCCATCTTTCATAGCTCCAGCCGACGCCGAACCGCTTCTGATAGCCGAGTTCTTCGTTGGACAGCGGTTTTTCAAGCTCGAAGGAGCGGTAGGGAACACCATCGAGACTGACAAAGAGTTTATTGCCCGACCACGCCGCGGACAGAAGATGCCATCCGGAACAGATGCGCCTCTCCCCGGTGGTCACAGCGTACGCGCGGGCATATTTCGGGCGCTTTCTGCTGATGAGAAGAAAGCCGATCTGGCGGCGGCACGGGCAGACTTTCATCGGATCGTTCAAGACGCCGACGGTCATTATTCCTCTTTTATCGTCGGCCCCGATGCCCCAGAACGGAATGGCGGGGCCCTGCGCACCGTGTTCGCAGTCGATTTTGAACCACACATTGACGGTTCCGGGATTGTCGAAATCGAGGTTGTTTTCGCGCATGAAACGGACCGCCGCTCCGCCTTTCCCGCTGCGGATCCCCTTACCGTGAACGCCGTCGACAAAAAGCACTTTTCCGCTCGGAGAACCTTTTTCGTCCCCTTCCGAGACGACGGCGTGGCAGCTGTTTTCGAACGGGACGTGGAATTTTACGGCGTCTTCGAGTCCGTCTCCGAGAACGGGACTCAAAAACGCGGTGGACACGGCAAGATATATCGGAATTTTCATTTTCGTCACTCCACGATCTTGTTGGAAACATAGAAGCCGTACCCGTCGATCCGCTTGGTCAACACGTTCTCTTCCATGACTTCAGTATGGCCCTCTATGAAGCTCACCGATGCCCGTCCGCCGTGCCTCGCTTTGATGTTGGGCCATCCGTAAGCAGGTGCGATAAAGGGATTTCCCGAATTCCCGTCCATCCAGAACGGGACCTTCGTCGGCCATTTGATCGAATCAGGTTTGAAATAATACCGCCCCTGACCGGAGGCAAAGGTCGATCCGTAGGGCAGACTTCTCTTCCACGGCGCATAGCGGCCGACGGACCCCAGGTAGCTGTTGATTCCGAAATCGCTGTCGACCATGTTCACTTGGTTGGTGTGCTTCTTTTCGGGACAGCGCATGATGCCGAGCCCCTGTTTGGTGGCGTCGCCGATATTTCTCTCCTTGAAGGCGCCGAAATATCCCCGCTTGCCGCAATGCTGGAGATATTCATGGACGACCTCAGTGCGGTTGCCGCCGAACTGCCAGCCGTCATTGTCGTCGATGTAGAAATTAACGCCCTGGGTCATCTGTTTCAAGTTGGAATTGCACTGCTGGAGTTTGGCCCGCGCCCGGGCCTGTTGCAGCGCGGGCAGCAGCATGGCGGCAAGGATCGCGATGATCGCAATGACGACCAGAAGCTCGATCAGTGTGAAATCGGCCGTGTTTTTCTTTGAAGCTCTCTTCATTTTGCATCCTTTCCTTTGAATTCCGGTATCGTGTTTTTGCTTCCCGCAGTCTGCTTTTTTATGACCTCCAAAAACTTGTATCTGTTGTACGTGTCGGGTTCGAGATAACTGCCTTCGGTCCACTCGTTCCAGGCGTTGATGAAAATGATGCGGTTTTCGTCGTCGTATTTTCCGATCATCCGCTTCAGGTCGGAGAAGAGTTTTCCGAAGGGCTCTTCCTCCGGTTCCATGACCGGCATGAAGGGATAAGCGCCGAAACGGTAGATGTCGGACTGAACCGTTCTGGGAGAGGAATCCCATCCGGCCGTTACGACGGGATAATACGGCACGGGCAGACCGTCGATCAGGGGCGCCGCGAAATCGAGGTACTCACGGGCCGCTTCCGCGTAGTCCACACGCGGGAACTTCTTCCGCCAGACCGGCGTGGCCCCCGCGCTGTTGTAGCTGGTGAAGCTGTCGAAACCCACCCCCTCCGCTTCGAGAATGACGGCCGATTCGCAAAAGGGCCGGTTGTCCAGATTGTCGAACGAAACGGCATTGATATGAACGCCCGGCAGACCGGCATCGGCGGCCTTTTCCCGCAGAAGCGCGAGGACTTTCGCCGTATTCGCCGTTCCGCCCATCTGGCTGATGAAGCGCTTCACGGCGTAGATCGAAAAATACGGCTTCCCGTTGACGAACCAGTACGACGGATCGGTGAAATAGCGCCCGATGATGTAGTCCCATACCTCACCGATATCATCGGGCGTGTTCGTCCACGGATACAGCACGGGAGCGTTCGTGGCGTTGGCGAAACTGACGGGATGCTTGTCGTGCCAGTCGTGATTGGCCCACATCAGCGCGAATTTGATTTTGTCACGGTTCGGCGCTCCGAGAAACCCCTCGTCGAGGGCACGCTCGAGATAGGGACCGTCGTACCAGTACCAGTCGAACACGAAGGCGTCGATCCCGTGATCCGAAGCGGCGTCGATCTTCTGCGCCATGACTTCCGGATCGGCCTCGTCCTGATATCCCCACAGGGGGATCCTCGGCTGCCGGTGTCCGGCAAAACGGGGACGGGCGCATTTCATAAGTTCCCACTCCGTCCAGCCTGTGCCGTGGAACGCCTCGTTTCGCCCGTCGCGATGGTAATTGGGAAAATAATAAACTGCGGTCTGCATTTTTCCGAAACAGGTTCCTTTCCGTCTTGATCCGGAGGCAAATATACCGCGGGAGCAATTTTATTTCCATAAAGCGACTGCAAAAAAATAGCACATCCCTGCAAATGACGGATTTTTCCCTTGAAAAAAAGCTGAAACGGTGTATTTTTCTGCAGTATGGAGCGGCATGACATGAAAACCTTTTATCTGAAAACTTTCACCCGGGGGGGCGATCTGCCCCTTTCCGTGCGGAATTCGCCCCACGCGGAAAATACGGAGCCGCATACGCATGATTATGTCGAGATCGTCTTCATCCGTGCCGGTCATGCGACACACCACCTTCACAGCAGAGACGGGAGCGCCGTCCTCTCGAACTCCATAATCAAGGGAGATGTGTTCACCGTGCTGCCGGGCGAGATCCACTCCTACAGCAACAGCCGGATGTTCCGCAATTACAATCTTTGCGTCGGAGAAGATTTTATGGAGGAAATGGCCGGGGATCTGCAGTTTCTGGCATATTTCGACACCTTTTTTTCCGCAAAAAGAGAGATAAACATAAATCAGCTCCATTTGACGCCGCTGGATTTTCTGGCGGCCGAAAATATCATCAAGCGGCTTGTGCTTCTGCTGCACAGCGATCTGGGCTCGAAAAGCAGAAAGATCGCGGTGAAGATCCTGCTGATGGAGCTCTTTCTGCAGGTTTTCGACGGGGCGCTGAAGGGCTGGAAGCAGAATCCCGCCCGAATAAGCGACAATCTCTTCATGTCCATAACCAAACTCGAGGCCCGTCCCCAGGACAAAGTCGATTTTTCGAAGATCGCCAAAGAAGTAGGCATGAGTCTCTCGAGTTTTGCCCATAAATTCAAGGAGACCGTCGGGGTCCCGCCCTCCGAATACCTGAATTTACTGCGGCTTGAAAATGCCAAAAAGCAGCTGGAGGAAACGGATATGCCGCTCTTCGACATCGCTTCCGGGAACGGTTTCGGCAGCGACAACTATTTCATACGCATGTTCAAGAAACGCTACGGGATCACACCCAAACGCTACCGGATGCTCTGTTCCGGTCCTGCCGAGCCCGCGTAAAAGTTCCTCAAAGGCTTTGTTTCCGGGCACCCGGTCTTTTCAAAAGGCTCTGTTCCCCACATGGGTAGGTAAATGAGGAAGAACGGGATGGGACGGAGAGATGCGGCTTTTGAGTGTCTCGGCACCGTCCGTCTCGGGTTTCCCCCAAATGCTCCGCTTTTCTCGAAAAGGTTGAGGGCCCGGGGGAAGGGAAACCTCTTTTCCCCGTGAAAAGAGGTTTCCCTTCCCCCGGAACCACCGCCCCTTATCGGGAACAGAGCCTTTATTATAGAAAAAATAAAATTTTTTATAAAATCAGTTCCCCGTTGCTTCCCGCAGGCGGGAATACGCCTTATTCGTGTGACTTCCGGGCCGGATCCGCTTATTTTGCCGCTTTCAGCGCGGCTTTCAGAACCGGCAGAACGTGTTTGTACATGCGGTAGAACCCCAGATCGTTGGGGTGACAACCGTCCACGGTGCAGGCATCGTGCATCCTGCGTCCGAACAGCGTCTCCCCGTCGATGAAATACACGTTGCGGTCTCCGGCGGCCGCGGCGTTCATCCAAGTGCGGCGGATGATCTCCCGGCGTGCCGGAGCGTCATGCTTGCCGGTGTGGAGGGGGAAGGTGCGCAAGTCGCACATGGTCATGAAGATCACGGGAAGATCCGGCTGAGCTTCGCGGATGACGCGGAAAAAGGGCTCATGGGTGGCCTGCAGGAATTCCGGCGAGGCCGCGTTGTGGTCGTAATCCATGACGAATGCGGAGAGTTTCAGTTCGGCAATGGCTTTCGCCACGGCGATCTCGCCCTTGCCGCTGCCGGAAAATCCGAGGTTGATCTGCTCGGCGTCCACCTTGCGGCAGAGCATGGAGCTGTAGGCGTTGCCCGGACGCGAGGCGCATCCGCCCTGAGTGATGGATGAGCCGTAGAAGAGCACGGGATGCGGCACTTTGTGGGGTTTCGGCTCCAGAAGCACGCTGCCCTCCTTCAGGCCGATCTCCACGTTTTCCACGCCGCCGTACAGCGGAAAATCGATGATCCAGTCGCAGAGCCGGCGCTCCTGATTCTTTCCGATGACGGCCAGCACTTCCGTCTGGCCCGCCGACGGCTGGATGGTGCAGTTGTAAAGCAGCGTCTTTTCTCCCGGCGCCCGCCGGAAGCTGTCGAAGCCCATGCTGCCCGCCCGGGGCATATGGTTCATGTCGCAGCCGTACGCCAGAGTCGCGCGCAGCTTCACTTCCGGCGAATCCGAACGGAACCGCACGCAGACGCCCGAGGTGTGGTTCGCCAGCGACAGCGCGCCGGGATTGATCTCCTGTTCCGTCATGGTTTTCGGCAGGCGGCAGAAGGCGCCTCCGTTCTCCTGATACCAGGCGAGGCCCTCGAGACTGAACGGCGGCTGTTTCACATTCTGAAACGAAAATCCCTCCTCGTCGACGGGACCCGTGCGGAAATTCTTGTCGATCCGGGAAATGTCCATACCGGTCTTTCTCCTTGTTCCGAAGTTTGTATGATCACATACTGTACTTGCCGTACTCGGGTGTTGTCAAGGGCGATCCCGTGAAATTTCCGCAAAAAAGCCGTTTTCGTACGGTGCGCAAAGCATCGTCCGGGGGTCGGCAGTGCCGCCGCGGTCAGAGGACGCACATCGGTTTTTGCACGGCGAGCCGCGCCGTGATGTGTCGCCAGCCGCTTCTCCTTCCCCCTCATTGAGCGGGAGGTGCAAGGCCAGACGCTGACGGCTGATGCGTGCATATTGCTTCACTTCCTCCGAATTTCGGGGATCCATCCCGAGTTCGTCCTTTTCCCGGATGACGTGATAAATATAATCCATGCCGGACGGAATACGTGCTCCCGCGGAGGAAATACTCAGGAGCGTTTCACGATCCGGAAGTCTCCCGGCGCGACTCCCATCGCTTCCCTGTTTCCGAAGTTCGCGAAGACTTCCGTCTCATCGGAAAACACGGTATGCTCCACTTCGCCGCCGCAGAATTCATGCAGGAGCATTTCGGCCGTGAACGCACTGCGGAGTTCTTTGGATATGCGCAGCGATTGTCTGCTGAAGTCCCACGGGAGCATGCCGTAGAGGGCGACCCGGCCGATGTATTCCGGACCGTGGACGCCGGAAACGCCCTGCCCGCAGAAATTGTAAACCGAATCGTGATAGACCAGCTGGAAAAACGGAATCGCTTTCCTGTTGCCGACGGCGGCGCCGATGGGGGGATATGCCCCCAGGTCGATATCCGGAACGGCGAATTCGTGTGGCGCGCCTTCGGTCGCGACCGCGCCGAAGCATTTTTTTGCGATCCGGAACGTTTCCAGCCGCCATTGGGCGTCATCGCGTTTGGAACCGGGATGATCCGGATGGAAGCAGTTTCTCAAATCAACGCAGCCCTGGACATCCAGATAAATGGCGCCGCGTCCCAGCATGGCGGCTGTTTTCGGCAAATCCCGTTCGGCGTATTTCAGGGTGCATTTCCCGCATTCGAGATAACATCTGCCTCCCCGCCAGATGCCGCCCATGATCCTGCCGCCGTTTCGGTCGATCATGACCTCGTCGAAGGTGAACTCCGGAGAATTGGGGTAAACGTCCCGATAGTTGTCATGAACGGAAAAGATGTAATCAGGAGAAAGACTTCTCCCATAAGCGGCGGCGTTTTGAAAGTCCTCCTCCGTGCCGCGTTCCGGGTTCACCGGGAAGCGGGTGGGATAACCGCTGTCGAAGCCTTTGTTGTTCCAGCCGGTGTTGAGAATACATACACGGTCGAAACCGGCGGCACAGGCGGTATCGAAAACTTCCTTTGC
>Ga0079305_1002914_pt1 | contig 12953 bp, 13 predicted proteins | sample LMS_cellobiose_e_FD_79183 | JGI IMG/M metagenome (GOLD analysis project Ga0079305, IMG submission 79183) | Rumen-fistulated moose microbial communities from Alaska, USA - LMS_cellobiose_enrichment | ecosystem: Host-associated > Mammals > Digestive system > Stomach > Rumen fluid ... | reverse complement strand
TTTTTTCAAGAGCGCGCCGATCTCCGCCGGATCAAACGCATACTCCGCGTCGCAGAACTGGCAGCTCACCCGGATGGGCTCCGTATCCGCCGCCATCTCCGCCAGGGCCTCCTCCCCCACGCCGGAAATCGCCCGCAGCACCCGTTCCCGGGAACAGGTACAGCGGTACTCCGCCCTGTGGCGCTCCAGGATCTCCGGCTCCATGGTGCGCAAAACCTCGCCGATGAGGGCCTCCACGCCCCGGGTGTCCAGGATCTCCGTCACTGGGCGCAGGGCCGCGATGTTCCCCTCCAGCCGGTCGATGACGTCCTCCGGCGCCCCGGGCAGCAGCTGCACCAGAAAGCCGCCGGCGGCCTTCACGGTCTTGTCCGTGTCGATGAGCACCCCCAGTCCGCAGGCGGCCTGAGTTTGCTCGCTGGAGCAGTAATAGGCGGTATAGTCCTCGGCGATCTCGCCGCTTACAAGCTCCGTGCTGCCCACATAGGGCTCTCCGAAGCCGAAGTCCCGGCTGACGGTGAGCATGCCGTTTTTGCCCACCAGGCCGCCCACGTCCAGCTTGCCGTCGGCCCGGGTGGGCAGGTCCGCCCCCGGATTCTGGGCATAGCCCCGGACGTTGCCGCCGCTGTCAGACACGGTCATCAGCGTGCCCACCGGCCCGCCGCCGTTGATGCGCACCGTCAGGCTGGCGCTCTCTTCCTTCAGCATGTCCCCCAGCAGGGAGGTGGCGCAGAGACTGCGGCCCAGAGCCGCGGCGGCGGTGGGGCTCAGCGTGTGGATCTGCCGGGCCCGCTCCACGATATCCCGCCCCTCGATGGCGGCAATCTTCACAAATCCGTCGCCGGAGACGGCACGGAGAATCTCACCCATGGTTTCTCATTCCCTTTCCGCTGCTCTGCGCCGCGAAGAAGATGCGCCCCTTGTCGCTCTGGGGGCCGTCGCGCAGAATCTCGACGTCGTAAAACCCGGCCTCGGCCAGCGCGCCGCGCCAGAAGTCTAAGCTGTGGGCATACTCCGCGTGCTCCTCTTGCTCCCGGCTCCAGAGGGCGCCGACGCGCTGGAAAATGTCCATGCCATAGACCAGGCGGTTTTCCTGCTCGTCGAACTCCGCCCGCCAAAGGCACAGGGCGTCAGCGCTCTCGTCCACGAAGGTCTGCCCGTCCAGAGCGCGGTAGCGCTCCGGCGCGAAGGTGTCGAAGATCAGAACGCCCCCGATCTCCATGAACAGGGCCAGCCGCCGCAACAGCTCGCCCACCTCCGCCGCCGTAAGATAGTTGACGCTGTCCAGGCTGCAATACACCGCGTCCACCGTGCCGTAGAGGTCCAGCTCCTGCATCCGCTGGCACAGCAGGATGGGCGGCACGCCGTCGGAATCCGCGAACTTATCCAGGGCCTCGGAGAGCATCTCCGCCGAGGCGTCCGCCGCGATGAGCTCGTAACCCCGGTCGGTCATCTCCCGGGCCAGAGTGCCGGTGCCGCAGGCAAGGTCCAAAAGCACCCGGGGCGTTTTTCCCCGGGTGCTAAAAATATGCTCGTAAAAATCCGCAAAGGCGGCGTAGGGCACGTCGCCGGTGAAGGCGTCGTACTGCCCGGCCAGGCCGGCGTAGCTTTTCATTCGGTCTTGCCCCCGTCCTCCGTCTGCTCCTTCAGCCGCTCGAAGGCCACGGCATAGCCCTCCGCGCCGTACTGCAGGGAGCGGTTCACCCGGCTGATGGTGGCGCTGGAGGCGCCGGTCTGTTCCAGGATGTCGTTGTAGATGAGCCCCTGGCTCAGGAGATAGGCCACCTGATAGCGTTGCTCCATGGACTGCAGCTCGTTGATGGTGCACAGGTCGTCGAAAAAGCTCATGCACTCCTCCACGGTCCGGAGGGTGAGGATCGCCTTATACATATTGATATTGCGCGGCTTGCGGTTCTGCCGGTTCATACGAAAAACACCTCCGCGTCGTCTGATTATGGATAAATATTATATTACAACATTAAACTGTGAAAGTAAAGCCCCAATTTGCTCCTTGCAAAACCGCCCTGAATGCGCTAAAATGAGTTGTAATGTGAAAAAGTGCGGCCTTTCGATCCCGGCCGCGGAAAGGGATACGTTATGATCAAAGCGATTGTAGGCGCCAACTGGGGCGACGAGGGCAAGGGCAAGATCACCGACATGCTGGCGGAGGATTCCGATATCGTCATTCGTTTCCAGGGCGGCGCGAACGCGGGCCATACAATTATAAATAATTATGGCAAATTCGCCCTGCATACCCTGCCGTCGGGCGTGTTCTTCCCCCATATCACCAACATTGTGGGCAACGGCGTTGCCCTGGACATCCGCAAACTGCATGCCGAGATGGCGGAGCTGCTCGCCCGGGGCGTGCCGGCACCGAAGCTCATCGTGTCCGAGCGGGCCCAGGTGGTCATGCCCTATCATCCACTGATGGACGAATATGAGGAGGCCCGTCTGGCGGGCAAGAGCTTCGGCTCCACCAAGAGCGGCATCGCCCCCTTTTATTCCGACAAATTCGCTAAGATCGGCTTCCAGGTGGCGGAGCTGTTCCACGACGACATCCTTCGGGAGCGGCTCCAGAAGGTCTGCGACCTGAAAAATCCCGTCATCGTCCACCTCTACGGCCGAGAGCCCCTGGACCCCGAGGCTCTGTTCCGGGAGATGACGGAGCAGCGGGAGCTGATCCGCCCCTATGTGGGCGACGCGGCCCTGGTGGTGCAGCAGGCCCTTGCCGAAGGCAGGCAGGTGCTGCTGGAGGGCCAGCTGGGCACGTTGAAGGACCCGGATTTCGGCATCTATCCCATGGTCACCTCCTCCCACACCCTGGCGGCCTACGGCGCTGTAGGCGTGGGCGTCTCCCCCCGGGAGATCCGGGACATCATCTGCGTCACCAAGGCCTATTCCAGCGCCGTGGGCGCCGGCGACTTCGTCACCGAGCTCTTCGGCGGGGAGGCGGAGGAGCTGCGCCGCCGGGGTGGCGATAAGGGCGAATACGGCGCCACCACTGGCCGGCCCCGCCGGGTGGGCTGGTTCGACGCCGTGGCCACCGAGTACGGCTGCCGGCTCCAAGGCGCCAGCGAGGCGGTGCTCACCGCCATCGACGTGCTGGGCTATCTGGACGAGATCAAGGTCTGCACGGCCTATGACATCGACGGCGAGATCACAGAGCGCTTCCCCGTCACCCCGCTGCTGGACCGGGCCAAGCCCGTCTACACCACGCTGCCCGGCTGGAAGTGCGACATCCGGGGCTGCAGAGACTATGCCGCCCTGCCCGCCGAGGCCAAGGCCTACGTGGACTTCATCGAGGAGAAGATTGGCGTACCCATCAAGATGGTCTCCACGGGCCCCCGCCGGGAGGACATGACCTATCGCAAATAATTTTTCCAGCGATGATGCGTCCGGCGTGAGTCATACTACCTTATAGTAATGCATAGTTCGGAAAGGATGTGCGCCATGAACATGAACATCATATGGGCCGCGGCCATCGTGGTCTTTCTGGTGGCCGAGGCGGCCACCGTGGGCCTGGCCTCCATCTGGTTCGCCGTGGGCGCCCTGGGAGCGCTGCTGGTGTCCGTCATGCACGGCGCGCTGTGGCTGCAGATCCTGATCTTCATCGTCCTCTCCCTGGCCACGCTGATCCTCACCCGGCCCCTGGCCCGGCGGTACATCAACGACCGAAGAGAGCCCACCAACGCCGATCGGCTCATCGGCACCAAGTGCATCGTCACAGAGAAGATCGACAACGTCGCCGCCACCGGCACCGTGTCCGCCAGCGGCAAGCTCTGGACCGCCCGGAGCGAGGACGGCGCCGTCATCGAGCCCAACACCCTGGCCACCGTAGTGCGCATCGAGGGCGTGAAGCTCATCGTCAAAGAAAACGAAGGAGGAACTGCAAATGCCGTCAATACCTGATATTCTGGGCTTCGTCGCCCCCATTCTGATCATCGTTCTGCTGCTGATCGTCCTGATCCGCAACATCCGCGTGGTGCCCCAGGCGCGGGCCTGCGTCATCGAGCGGCTGGGCGCTTACAGCACCACCTGGAACGGGGGCCTGCACCTGAAGATGCCCTTCATCGAGCGGGTCGCCCGCACGGTGTCCTTGAAGGAGCAGGTGGTGGACTTCCCGCCCCAGCCCGTCATCACCAAGGACAACGTCACCATGCAGATCGACACGGTGCTCTACTTTGAGATCACCGACCCGAAATTATACACCTACGGCGTGGAGCACCCCCTCACCGCCATCGAGAACCTGACGGCCACCACCCTCCGCAACATCATCGGCGAGCTGGAGCTGGACCAGTGCCTCACCAGCCGGGACATCATCAACACCAAGATGCGCACCATCCTGGACGAGGCCACGGACCCCTGGGGCATCAAGGTCAACCGCGTGGAGCTGAAGAACATCATGCCCCCCAAGGAGATCCAGAACGCCATGGAGCGCCAGATGAAGGCCGAGCGCGAGCGCCGCGAGGCGATCCTACAGGCCGAGGGCGAGAAAAAGAGCGCCATCCTCATCGCCGAGGGCGAAAAGGAGAGCGCCATCCTCCGGGCCGACGCCAAGAAGCAGGCCGCCATTCTGGAGGCCGAGGGCCAGGCCGAGGCCATCGTCAAGGTGCAGGAGGCCACCGCCGAGGGTATCCGCCGCATCAACGAGGCCATGCCCTCCGAGGCGGTCATCCGTCTCCGGGCGCTGGAGGCCTTCACCGCCGCCGCCGACGGCAAATCCACCAAGCTCATCATCCCCTCCGATCTCCAGGGTCTGGCCGGTCTGGCCGGCTCCCTGAAGGAGATGCTGACGGATGTGAAGGAAGAAACAAAATAAAACAAAAACCGGCTTCTCCGCAGGGAACTTTCCCTGCGGGGAAGCCGGTTTTTTATTTCCTCGTTTTCAAAATTTTCGCCAGGCCCAAGGCCGTCTCCCGGATGTCGCCCTCCGTCCAGTCGAAGACGACATGGGCGCTTTTCTCGTAGAGCGGCGTCCGCTCGTCGTAGAGATTCCGCAGCGTCCAGCCTGCGGGCAGGGTGACGCCCCGCTGCTTCAGGTCCCCCAGGCGGCCGGCGATGACCTCATAGCTGTGGCGCAGATACACCACCGTGCTGATCTCCCGGAGATGTGCGATGGCCCTGGGCCCGTAGATGACGCTGCCGCCGGTGGCGATGACCGTCCGCTCCGCCTCGATGGAGGCGTTGACCTCCTCCTCGATACGCCGGAAGCCCGCATCCCCCTCCGACGCAATGATCTCCCACAGCAGCCGGCCCTCCCGGGCCTGGATCAGCAGATCGGCGTCAATGAAATCATAGCCCAGGATCTTGGCCAGCACCACGCCCACAGTGCTCTTGCCCGCGCCGGGCATGCCGATGAGCGTCACATTGTTTTTCAAACGGGATCCCCTCTCTTTCTGGGCCTTATCATAGCAGAATGCAAATCAAAAAACAATCTTTTTCCAAAATCTCTTGACAATTTCATCTTATTGTATTAAGATACTAATACAATAAGACAAAGGAGGTGCCCTATGGACTGGAAGCTGGACGACGGGCGGCCCATCTGGGTACAGCTGGCGGAAAACCTCACCAGGAGGATCGTGTCCGGCCAGTACCCGCCCGGGTCGCGGCTGCCCGCCGTGCGGGAGCTGGCCCAGGAGGCCGGGGTCAACCCCAACACCATGCAGCGGGCCCTGGCCCAGCTGGAGACGGACGGCTTGGCCGCCTCCAACCGCACCGCAGGCCGCACCGTGACGGAGGACGCCGCCGTCCTGGAGAACACGCGCCGGCATCTGGCGCGGCAAAACATTGCATTCTATTTAAATAGTATGGCGCAGCTGGGCTACGACGCTGATCAGGCCGCCGCGCTGCTGAAGGAGGTACGGGAATGAACGAGATCATCCTCTGCCACGGCCTGACCAAGACATTCGGCGCGGTCCGGGCGCTGGACAATGTGGAGCTGACGCTCCCCCGGGGCAGGATCGTGGGTCTGCTAGGCCCCAACGGCTCCGGCAAGACCACCCTCATCAAGCTCCTCTGCGGACTGCTGCAGCCCACGAGCGGCACCGTGGAGATCGACGGCTGCGCCGTCGGGGTCCACACCAAGAGCGTGACGTCCTATCTGCCGGACCGCATGTATTTTGCCGACTGGATGCGCGCTGGGGACCTGGTGGACCTCTTCGCCGATTTCTACCGGGATTTTGACCGGACAAAGTGCACCGGGATGTGCGCCGCCCTGGGCATCCACGCCCGGGACCGCATCAAGACCATGTCCAAGGGCACCAAGGAAAAGCTGCAGCTTGCCCTGGTGATGAGCCGGAGAGCCCAGCTCTACCTGCTGGACGAGCCTATCGCCGGGGTGGACCCTGCCGCCCGGGACTTCATCCTGAACACCATATTGACCAATTACAACGAGGACGGCACGGTGCTCCTCTCCACCCACCTCATCAGCGACATCGAGCGGGTACTGGACGAGGCCGTGTTTCTCAAGGCGGGGCGGGTGGTGCGCCACGAGAGCGTGGACAGCATTCGGGAGACCGAGGGCAAGAGCGTGGACGCCCTGTTCCGGGAGATCTTCCGCACCCAGCCCATGGAAGGAGGCGCATGGTAATGACGCTGAAGCTCTTGAAATATGATTTCCGCAGCCTGTTCAAGCGCTTCGCCCTGCTCTGGCCGGCGGCGCTGGTCCTGGCGCTGCTGCTGGGCCTCAGTTTCAATCTGGAGCCCCTGCGGGTGCGCGGCATGCTGTATTTCACCATGGTGCTGCTCTTCGGCGGCGTCATGGCCGCCATGGGCGTGGCAGCCGCTATCTTCATCGTGCGCCGTTTCAACGACGGATTGTTGAAGGACGAAGGCTATCTCATGTTCACCCTGCCGGTGACGGGCGCCCAGCTCATCTGCTCCAAGCTCCTCTCCGCCATGACGGCGGTGCTCATCAGCGGCCTTGTGGGCCTTGGCAGCTTCATTCTGCTGGGGGCCGCCTTCACCTTCTATCTGGAGGACTTTTTCCGCATGGCCCAATGGCTGCTGGAGAAGCTGGCGCGGCTGGACGCGGAGACATGGCTGCTGGCGGCGGAGGGACTGCTCCTGGGTCTGGTCGCCCTGGCCGCGCAGATCCTGCTGATCTACATGTGCATTGCCATCGGCCACCTGGCCCCGAGCCATCCCGGCTTGGCCGCCGTGGGGGCCTGGCTGGTGTTCTCCGCCGCGGAGCGGCATGTGCTGTCCGGGGTGGACAGTCTCCTGGATCGGATGGGTCTTGCTCTTGCGGGCCTTTTCAACGGCTTGCCGGGCGAGCCCGCCGTCACCCTGGCGCTGACCATCTGTGCGCAGCTTGCGCTCTCGACCGTCTATTTCGCTGTCACGAATTATATCCTCACGCATCGATTGAATTTGGAATAGTTTACAAATAATCTTGAATTATGTCGACTGGTGTGCTATATTGATGGTGTATGCAATCTTTACCTGAACAGGAGGATGCTGTCATGCAACATCGTAAACGCGCGCTGTCCCTGGCGCTCGCCCTGGCGCTGGTGCTCTCTCTGGCCCTGCCCGCCGCGGCGGCCGGCTTCAGCGATCTGGAAAACCATTGGGCCAAAAGCTACATGGAGGATCTGGCCGACCGGGGCTTCCTCACCGGCTATACAGACGGCACCATGAAGCCCAACAACAACATCACCGGCTGCGAGGCTCTGGCCTTCCTCTCCCGCTTCTATACGCTGACGGAGGCCGAGCAGGAGATGCTCTACGCCGACTGGGGCGCCATCGCCGAGAAGGGCGTCCCCGCCACCCACAAGTGGGCCTATGACGAGGTGGCCGTCTGCCTGGCCGCCGGCATCATCTCGGAGACTGAGCTGGGCCGCCTGGACCTGACGCAGGAGATCGCCAAGGAGCTGCTGTGCGTGCTGCTGGTGCGGGCTCTGGGTCTGGAGAAGCAGGCCGCCGCCCTCAGCGACGCGGAGCTGAGCTTCACCGACCTCGGCCAGCTCACCCGGGCCTACCGGGGCTACATCGCGGAGCTGGTGGAGCTGGGCATCATCCAGGGCGATGAGAAAAACCAGCTCTCCCCCAAGCTCAGCGTCACCCGGGCCGTGGCCGCCACCATGGTCTCCCGGGGCATCGCCTATCTGGAGGAGAACGGGACGGAGCTCAAGCTGGAGGACTATTCCGGCCTGACCCGGCTGGAGGGCATCCTCACCGGCGTCACCTCCAAGACTGTGCAGCTGCGTTCCTTCGACGGCAGGGTCCGGGAGTACACCCTCTCCGGCAGCGCGGACATCACCGTCAACGGCGCGGAAAAGCCCCTCACCTATGAGTACAACGGCTGCGCCGCCACCCTCAGCTTCCAGGACGGCGCCGTCACGGCCATCGACGTGGTGAGCGACAGTAAGGTCAGCTATGTCCTGGGCTACGTCAACTCCACCTCCACCGGCAGCAGCAGCGCCAACACCAGCGACACCGTCAGCGTCCACCGCTTTGACTCGGATGAGAACGAGCGCTTTGCCATCCCCGACGACGCGGTCATCACCGTGTCCGGCAAGACCGATTATTTCAAGAGTCTCACCCGGGGCCAGTTCATCATCCTGAAAATGCAGGGCAAGACGGTGAAGGAGGTCTACGCCGCCCCCGGCGACTACGCCGTCACCGGCAAGCTGGCCGCCATCACCTACGGCACCACCATCCAGCTCAAGGTGGATGACGGTGCGGGCACCCTCTACGTGTTCCTCATCGACGCCACCTCCCTGCCCACCGTGAAGCGCGGCAGCGGCACCATCACCATCGACCGCCTGGGCATCGGCGACACCGTCTCCGTGGACGTGGAGGCCGGCAGCGTGAAGTCCATCTCCACCGAGGCCACCGAGAAGGGCGTCACCGGTAAGCTGATCTCCACCACCACCACCGCCGAGGGCACCTTCTGGACTCTCGAGCTGGACGACGGCACCCGGGATACCTATCAGCTGGACCGCCTGGCCGGCGTGTACAGCGGCAGCAAGACTCTTTCCCTCTCCGACGTGCAGATCGGCGACACCGTGGCCGTGGTGCTGTACGGCAGCGTGATCTCCGAGATCGAGGTCAAGAGCGCCACCGTCTCCTCGGAGAAGGTCACCGTCACGGTGCTGGCCGTGAACAGCACCGAGAAGACCGTCACAGGCCTGCTGAACGGGGAAAAGCTCATCTACATCAGCACCAGCGGCGCCTCCCTCTTCTCCACCGCCACCGGCAAGACCGTGAAGCTGACAGATCTGAAGACCAACAGCGTCATCACCGCCTACGGCAGCTACACCAGCTCCTCGGACTTCGCCGCCACCTCCATCATCGTGGAGAGCTGAGCTCTCTGAATCTGTAAACCAAAACGCCTGAGACGCTGTCTCAGGCGTTTTCAATATACTGCGCGTATTGTTCCGGCGTCAGGGCCCGCTCCCGGGCGACGGCGGCAAAAAGGCGGCCGGCGCCGTTCAGCCTGCGGGCCATGGTCCCCTCCTCCATGTCCGCCAGAGGGCAGTCCGCGCCGAAGCCGGGCCAGGCAAAGCCCGCCAGCAGCGGCCATTGGTAATAGCGATAGATGGGCAGCTCGCTGGCGCACACCGCGCTCAAAAGCTGGAACAGCGTCCGGCAGGCGGCGCGGTCGTCCCCGCCCCGGACGGTGCAGGTGAGATAGATGGGCGCGTCGCAGAGCTTGTGCATCCTTTTGACGGCGCGCAGCATTTCCTGCCCCTCATCCCGCCCCGGGGGAAGAGAGCCGGTCCGGTAGGACAAGGCCAGGAAATCGCAGTAGCGCCCCGGCTGGGCCCGGGCGTAGTTCCGCAGCGGAGGCGTGAAGCGGCCCAGGAGCATGGCGGCCGCCGGTCCTGTCTGGAACAGGCGCTCCGTGACGGGGGCCGCGCCGTACCACGCCTTGGCGCTGCGGGGCAGCACCGGCGGCAGGTAGAAGGCCGCGCCCACCGATGGCGGCGGCAGACGCATCTCCCCCCGGACCCGGCGAATCAGCCGGTAGGCCCGGATGTGGGCCGCGGCCATGGTGGAGAGCACCCGCATCGCCCCGGAGAGGGACTTGTGTCCCGGGGGCCACAGGCCGACGCGCTGGCTGTTGAAGGCGTAGAGATCCGGGTCGTTGAAGGTGATGAACTCGTCGACCAGATGCCCCAGCCGCCGGACGACGCGCTCCACGTAGCGCAGGTAGTAGACGATGTTCCGGCTCTCGCTCCAGCCGCCGGAGAGCTCGAACCAGGTGGGATTGGTGAAATGGTGCAGCGTGACGAGGGGGGATATCCCCGCCGCCCGGAGCAGCATCAGCTCCGCCTTGAGGCGGTCGAGGGCGTCCTCGTCGAAAACGCCCTCCGCCGGCTCCAGGCGGGCCCACTCCAGGCCCAGGCGGCAGCTGCCCAGCCCCATGCGCGCCATGAGCATGGCATCGTCCCGCCAATGCGTCCAATGGCCGGCGGCCACGGCGGGATCCACGCCCTCCGGGTCCCGGGCGGTGGCGTACCAGAGATTCCAGCTGTGGCCCAGGTCGCCGCCGTCCATCTGGGTGGCGCAGCCGCCGCTGCCCAGCAGCAGATCGCTTTTCAGTTCCAGTCTGTCCATGGCTGCCGCCTCCTCTCACAGAATATCAGTTTACCTCCTGCGGCGCACAAAATCAAGCCGCGGACGAAAAAGCGTAAATAAAATGTGAATGTGTCCCTCCCGCTCTTGAAAATCCCTGCGAAAGATAGTATACTGTCACTTGCATGTGACAATCTGTCGCATAGCTTGTCCAAAGGAGTCCCGATATGACGAAACGAGCGATCTCTCTGCTTCTGGTCTTCTGCCTCATCTTCTCTCTGGGCGTCGCCGCTCTTGCGGCGGAGGACTTCAGCGACGTGAAGGCCGGAAGCTGGTACTATGACAACGTGAAGCGCATGGTGGAGATGGGCGCCATCAACGGCTATGACGACGGCACCTTCCGCCCCCAGGGGAACATCACCAACGGCGAATACCTGACTATCCTGATGCGCACCCTCTCCGGCACCAAGGAATATCCCGCCGCCGCGGGCGCGCACTGGGCCTCCGGTGCGCTGAACGCCGCCTATGACGCCCGGGTCTGCACCCGGACGGATCTGACCGCAGAGGACCTGAACACCCCCATCACCCGGGCCCAGGCCGCCAAATACACCGCTGCCGCCGTGCGCCTCCTGCGGAAGGAAGCCGCGCCGGACACGGCGCACATCTCCGCCCTGATCAACGACATCACGGCCGTGGAGGAGAGCGGCTGCGCCACGGAGATCCTGCGGATGTACGCCGCCGGCATCCTCACCGGCGACCAGAACGGGAACTTCAACCCCGGCAGCCAGATCACCCGCAGCGAGGCGGCCACCGTCATCCTCCGGGCCTATGACGCCAAGCTCCGCATCCTTCCCTTCGGCATCGACGGCACCCTGGAGTCCGCCCTCTCCGACGGCGGCGTGGCCTTTTTCTACGTGGCCGGCACCCGCTACAAGGTGAAGAGCCTGGACGTGGTCTCCGTCACCGCCAACGGCGTGACCCTGATCGCCTCCTGCGGCAACACCCATCAGGCCTACCAGGATCTCATCAACGCCAGCAGCCGGGCCAGCAGCACCTATGGCGCCGTCTCCGAGCCCAACGCCTTCGTCCGCTTCCGCTGGGAGGGGGATTCCGTCCTCTCCCTGGCTGAGAAGCACGTAACCGCCGAGGGCGGCAAGGTCTGCCCCGTGGTGGACTTCGTCTTCAACCTGAGCGTCACCCTGTCCGACGGCACCGTGCTGCCCTACGCGTACAGCGCGAGCTACTACTTCACAGACTACTTCGGCGTCCTGTAAAGCCATGGGCCGAAAGCTTGCCTTTGTTCTTCTGCTGGCCGGGGCCCTGGCGCTGGGCTTTTTCCTGGGCCGGCGCACCCTGCCGGTCCGGTATGCGCCCGCGCCGGCCGCCGCCCACGCGCAGGGCACGCTGGCGGCGGAGCACCCGCAGCTCATCGCCCACGCCGGCGGCGCGGTGTACGGCTACCGCCTCACCAATTCCCTGGAGGCGCTGGACACGGCCTATGCCGCCGGGCACCGGTGCGTGGAGCTGGACTTTGAGCGCACCGCCGACGGCGACGTTGTGCTCCTCCACGACTGGGAGAGCATGGCCGCGCGGATGCTGGGCTCTCCCGGGCAGCGCACCCTGGCGGAATTCAAGGCCGCCCCGGCCTTTGCCGGGCTGACGCTGCTGAGTCTGGACGATCTGCTGCTCTGGCTGGACGAGCACCCGGAGGTCTCCGTCGTCACAGACATCAAGAGCGACGACAACGCCGCCGTGCTCTCGCAGATCGCCGGGCAGGCCGGCGATCTGCAGCGCAATTTCATCCCCCAGATCTACGCCTACGATCAGTATGAGCCCGTCCGGGCGCTGGGCTACGAGAGGATCATCCTGACCCTCTACCGGATGCAAAAGGAGCCGGAGGTCCTGGCCACCTTTACGGCGGAGCACCCCCTCTGGGCCCTGACCGTAGACCAGACCGCCATATCCGGGGATCTCATCGCGGCGGCGGGGGGCGCCGCCGTCTACTGCCACACTGTGAATGACCTGAGCTTCTTCGAGCAGTGGCACGCGCAGGGCGTCACCGGCATCTACACAGACTACTTCGTGCCCGACAAATGGCCTGCGCTTTAAAAACACCGGCAGACAAAAGGTCTGCCGGTGCTCTCTATTTCAGGAAGCCGCTGTCGGCCAGGGAGACGAAATCGTCGTCCGAGACGATGATGTGGTCCAGCAGCCGGATCCCCACCAGCTCCAGCGCCGTCCGGAGATTGTCCGTGGTGAAGGTGTCGTCGTCCGAGGGCAGGGCCAGGCCGCTGGGGTGGTTGTGAGCCAGGATCACGCCGTAGGCGTTCCGGCCGATGGCGATCTCCACCACCTTGCGGAAGTCCACCGCGGCGTTGTTGTAGCCGCCCCGGCCCAGCTCGCTGCAGCAGAGCAGCTTGCCCTTGGCGTCCACA
>Ga0079305_1002913_pt1 | contig 12964 bp, 11 predicted proteins | sample LMS_cellobiose_e_FD_79183 | JGI IMG/M metagenome (GOLD analysis project Ga0079305, IMG submission 79183) | Rumen-fistulated moose microbial communities from Alaska, USA - LMS_cellobiose_enrichment | ecosystem: Host-associated > Mammals > Digestive system > Stomach > Rumen fluid ... | reverse complement strand
CGCTGGGGGTCATGTGTCTGGCGGTTTTGTTCACCTTTTCCCGGGGCGCTTGGGTCGGGGCGGTGGTGGCGGTGGTGCTGTTCGCGCTGCTGGTGGACCGGCGGCTCATCGCCCTGCTGGCGGCGGGGCTCGCCGGAGCTCTTGTTTTCATCCCGTCCATCGCCTCCCGCATCACCTACCTCTTCACCTCCGATTTTGTGGAGGCCTCCATGGCGGGCGGGCGGATGATCCGCTGGCAGACGGGTATGGACCTTTTATCCAGCGCCAGCGAATGGCTCGGCTTCGGTTTGGGCCGGTTCGGCGGCGCCGTGGCCATGCAGAATCAGATCATCGAGGAGACCGAGGAGTTTGAGTACTTTTATCTGGACAACTACTATCTGAAGACCCTGGTGGAAATGGGATATATTGGCCTTGCGCTCTTTGTGCTGCTGCTGGCCGGGCTGGTGATTTGGGGACTCCGAGGGGTTTGGCGGCTCCGGGGCGACCGGGACTATCCCATGGTGTGCGGTATCCTGGCAGGGCTCGCCGGCGTTATGGCCCACTGCGGATTTGAGAACATCTTTGAAGTGCCTTATATGACCGCCTATTTTTGGCTGCTGGCGGCGCTTTTGCTCTATCGATGCTACTTTATAAAGGGGTCCAGCGCGAAGCGACCGCCGATCCCCGAGCCACCCAAACAGAGAACCTGAGCGTTGAGCGCGCCCTTTTGATAAAAAAGGGCGCGCTCAATTTATAAAAGTTCTAAATAGCTCAAAGGGACTGAAACGGAGTTTTTGTTCATATTGATGAAAAAGAAGGGGCCAATCCGTACTAGACCTACAATTTTTTGGGAGAAACTACTAAAAGAAACTGCACAAAAAAGGATGTCACCATTGTGAAAAAAATGTCACATATTCTTGACTTCCCCTGTTAATTATGTTAGCATTGACTGCATAGGATTTTTTGATTTGTACAGTTTGCCCAGAAATTTCAGCACAATTGGGCGAGATAAGTCATGAGGAGGCGGTCGTACAAATGTATTTTGACGCGATCAAAACGATCACGCAGGCGGAGCAGGACGCGGAGGCGGCCCGGGCGAGCGCTGCGGCGGAAGCGAAGAGGATTATCGCCGCCGCGGAGACCGAGGGCAACGCCAAAGTGGCTGCTGCGGAAGCGGAGGCCCGGGAGACGGTTGCCGGACTTTGCGCGGAAGCGGAACGCCGGGGCGCGGAGGGCGCCGCGAAAATCGAGGAAACGGCGAAAGCGGACATCGCGGCCTTTGCGGCGGTGGCCGGGTCCAAGATGGATCAAGCCGTTTCTATCATTGTCGGAAGGATTGTGAACGACTGATGTCAATTGCGAAAATGAAGCGTTTGCGCATGGTCGCGCCGAAAAACGCCCGTCGGCGTTTGCTTCGCGATCTGACGCGCCTCGGCTGTGTCGAGGTGGAACGCTCCAATGAGTGGATGACGTCGCCCGAGTGGTCGGGGCTTTTGCGCAAGTCCGAGGAGGAAGGAACAAGCGGCAAGGCTTATTCCGATGTTTCCTCGGCGCTTGGCGCCCTGCAAAAGTATGCCGGCGTGAAAAAAGGTCTGCTGACCCCCCGCAAAGAGGTGGGGGAAGCCGCTTTTTACGATCCGGCCACTCTGGAAGACGCCAAGGCGAAGGCCGCGGAGTTAAACGGCTACGCCAAGGAAATCGCCGCTCTTCAGTCGGAAGAGGGACGGTACGAGGGGCAAAAGGCCGCGCTGGCCCCTTGGAGCTCATTGGACATTCCTCTGGATTTTAAACCGCGGTCGGGTTTCACGCTGGTTTACGGTGTGTGCGCGTCGGTGGTGGATTTCGAGGCCATGAAAAAGGCCCTGGCCGACGAGGTGGCCGAGAGCGAGCTTTGGCTTGTCAGCTCGGATAAGGAACAACATTATATGCTGCTCGTCGCTCATGAAAAAGTTGCGGAAAAAGCACTCGAAAACGTGAAAGCCGCCGGATTTTCCGCGATCGTGTTAAAGGGAGAGCCGGGTACCGTGCCGGAAAATATCGCCTTGCTGGACAAAAAGATCGCGGAAACCGCCGCAAGGCGGGAAGAACTGACTCACAAGATCGAAAGCATGAAAGACTGCTTTGATTTGTTGGGGCAGGCGAGCGACGCCTTCTCCCTGGAGGCGCAGCGGGACGACATTCTCGCCTCCCTGGGCGCCACCCAGAAGACCGTCTACCTGGAGGGCTGGGTGCCCGCCAAGGCGGAAAAGGAAGTGGCCGCCGTGGCCGAGGCGAACGGCTGCGCATATGAGTTTGACGAGCCCGCCGAGGGGGAAGAGCCGCCCGTTTTGCTGAACAACAACGGTTTTGTGCGGCCGTTCGGCGAAATTACCAACCTCTACGGCTTGCCGGGTTACAATTCCCTAGTAGACCCCAACCCCTTTGTGGCGGTTTCCTATTTTATTTTCTTCGGCCTCATGTTTTCCGACGCGATTTACGGCCTTATCTTGGTGGTGGCGGGTCTTTACGTGCTGAATAAGGGTAAACCCACCGGCGCCTTGAAAAACTTCATGAAGCTCGCGTTCCTCGTCGGCATTTCCACATTTGCCTGGGGCGCTTTCTTTGGAAGCTGGTGCGGCGACATTGCCGAAGTGGTGGCCGGCCGCCTGGGCTTCACGTGGGCCCCGCCGGCGGTCATGGACCCGCTGGTCGACCCCATCGCCATGCTGATTATGTCGCTGACCTTCGGCGTCGTCCATTTGTTCGTCGGCCTGGGGATCAGCATCTACCGCAAGTTTAAGCGGGGCGAAATCGTTAGCGCAATTTGCGACGACATGGTTTGGTACTTTGTCGTTGTCGGCGCGGTGCTGACCCTTGTGGGTATGAGCTGGGGCCTCTGGATGGCGGTCGCGGGTCTGGTCGTGGTGCTTTTCACCGCCGGGCGCGACAGCAAGGGCTTGGGCAAAATCACCGGCGGTTTGGGCGCTTTGTACAGCAACACCACCGGCTATCTGTCCGACATCCTGTCTTACTCCCGCCTGATGGCCCTTTCCATGGCCACCGGCGTCGTGGCGAGCGTCATCAACACTCTCGGCAATATGTTTGGCAACAGTATCTTCGGCTGGATTTTGCTGGTCGTCATCTTCCTGATCGGTCAGGTGTTCAACTTTGCCATCAGCATTTTAGGCGCTTTCGTCCACTCCTGCCGTCTGGAATACGTGGAATTTTTCGGAAAATTCTACGAGGGCGGCGGACGCGCGTTCAAACCGTTATTTAATAAAACAAAATATACTGAAGTCATTATTAAGGAGGAAAATTAAATGTTTGCATCGATTTCGGGTGGTATGTTTCTTGCGCTTCTGGGTGCTGGCGTCGCGGCCGGTCTCGCCGGCGCTGGTTCCGGTATGGGCGTCGGAATCGCGGGTTCCGCTGCGGCGGGCGTGCTCTCCGAGGACCCCAGCAAGTTCGGCCAGACCCTTCTTCTCCAGGCGCTTCCCGGTACACAGGGCATTTACGGCTTGCTTTTCGCCTTCCTTATTATGATCCGCGTCAACCTCTTCGGCGGCGGGGCTGACCTGTCCGTTGAGACCGGCTTCATGATTTTCGCCTCTTCTCTTCCCATTGCCTTTGCCGGCTATTTCTCCGGCGTGGGCCAGGGCCGCGCTTCCGCCGGCGCTATGGGCATTATCGCCAAGCGTCCTGAAGAGCTTGCCAAAGCGATGCTGTACCCCGCCATGGTTGAGACCTACGCGGTTTTGGGCCTCCTTGTTTCCATCCTGATGCTCTATCAGATCGCCATCTAACCAAATTATTGTAAAGAGGGAGCGCCACGAATGAACGGCATTGAGAAAATTACCGAAAAAATCATCGGAGACGGCACCTCCTTCGCGGAGGAAACCGTGTCCGCGGCGAAAAAGGAAGCCGCCGGCATTTCCGAGGAATATGCCGAGAGGGCCCGCCGCGCCGGCGAAGGGATCGTAGAGCGGGGCCGCGAGCAGGCCGCCGAGATCGAACGCCGTATCTGTTCGGTGGCTCAACTCGAAATGAGAAAAGCCACCTTGGCAAAAAAACAGGAGCTGATTTCCCAGGCGTTCGATAAGGCGCTTGAGAAGCTGCGCAGCCTAGACGATGCTACGTACGCGGCCATGCTGGTGAAATTCGCCGTGGACAACGCGGTGACCGGCAAGGAAGAGGTCCTTCTTTCCCAAAGCGACCGCAGCCGCTTCGGCAAGCAGGTCGTCATGGACGCCAACAAGCAACTGGAAGCCGCGGGCAAGGAACACAGCCTGACCCTGTCGGCCGCCACCGCGGACATCGACGGCGGTCTGGTACTGAAAGACGGGGATGTGGAAGCCAACTGCGCCCTTTCCGCCATTGTCGCGCTTTTAAAGGAAGAGCTGGCGCTGGATGTGGCGAACGCGCTGTTTGACTAGGCGCGGCGCCCATGTCCAAACTGGAAGAAGGAGAGTGGGCTTTTGAGCAACTTCAATGAACTCGATGATCTGGACTTTTTGTACTCGACCGCCCGGGCGCGGGCCATGGAGGGCAACCTCCTGACCCGGGAGCGCCTGACCCACCTGGCCGAGGCAAAAAGTACGGAGGATATTACCAAGGTGCTTTCCGAGTGCGGATGGGAGCATGTGAACTTCGACACCCGCTCCGACATGGAGGCAAGCCTTGCCGCTGAAAGAAACGCCGCTTTCGCTACCGTGGCGAGCATAGCGCCCGATAAAAACCTGGTGGCCGTCTTTCAGATGAAGTACGATTACCACAACTTAAAAACGATTCTGAAGGGCGAGGCCAAGGACGAGGCGTACGAGCATCTGCTCATCGACTGCGGCCGCATTCCGGTCAAAACCCTTCTCCAGATGATGAAGGACGGCAACTTTTCCGCCATGGCGCCTGCTATGCGGCGCTCGGTGGAGGAGGCCAAGGACGTCCTAAACCGCACCGGCGATCCCCAGTATGCCGACATCGCCCTGGACCGCGGCTGGTTTGATGAGATGTCCGCCACCGCTAAGCAGGCGGGCAGCGACTTTGTCTCCGGGTATGTGGCCCTCATGGCGGACAGCGTCAATCTGCGCACCGCCGTGCGGCTGAAAAAGATGGGGCGTCCCTACGACTATTTGAAACAGTCGTTCATCCGGGGCGGCTCGGTGGCAATGAGCCGGTTGCTGGCCGATATGACGCCCGATTTGCTGGAAAGCATCTACGGCGGCACACCCCTGAAAGAAGCGGCCATTGTGGGCGGCGCGGCCCTTCGGGGGGAAGCGGGCCTTGCAAAGCTCGATATGGAGTGCGACAACGCGCTGATGCGTTATCTCAAGTCGGCCAAGTACGTAGGCCTCGGGGAACAGCCGCTTCTCGGTTACCTGGGCGCCAAGGAGGCCGAGCTGACCGCCATCCGCATCATCATGTCGGGGCGCCTTTCGGGGCTTGAACCGGAAATGATTATGGAAAGATTGAGGGAGACCTATGCATAAGATTGCAGTTGTAGGCGACGCGGACAGCATTTTGTGCTTCAAGGCTGTCGGGATCGAGTCGGTCGCCGTGGCGGACGCCGCCGAGGCGAAAGCCCAGCTCCATCGCATGGCGGAGGACGACTACGCCGTCATTTATTTGACGGAACAGTTCGCCGAGCCCTTAAATCACGAGCTCTCCGTCTATGCCGAACAGCCCACGCCGGCCATCATTTTGATTCCGGGCGAGGGCGGCTCTCTCGGCATCGGACTCGCCAATGTGAAGGACGCCGTCGAGCGGGCGGTCGGCGCGGACATCTTAGGCGACAATTGATCCCCTTTAAGGGGCATCCCCGCGTGCGAATTCGCACATCTTTCGCCAAGAAAGGTTGGAACAAGGTATTATGGAAAAAGGAAAAATCATAAAAGTCGCCGGCCCGCTGATTGTAGCGGAGGGCATGGCCGAGGCCAATATGTTCGACGTGGTCCATGTCGGCCGCGAGCGCCTCATCGGCGAGATCATTGAAATGCGCGACGGCAAGGCCTCCATTCAGGTATATGAGGAGACCGCCGGCATTGGCGTGGGCGACGAGGTGGAAAGCTCCGGCGCGCCTCTGTCTGTGGAACTGGGGCCCGGCCTCATCAGCACCATTTACGACGGCATCCAGCGGCCGCTGGAAAAGATCCGCGCCATGGTGGGTTCGTCCATCACCCGCGGCATTGCCGTTTCTCCCATTGACCATGAGAAAAAGTGGGAATTCGTCCCTGCCATGAAGGCGGGCGATAAGGTGGAAGCGGGCGACATCATCGGCACGGTTCAGGAGACCGTCGTCGTCAACCACAAGATCTTGGTGCCCGTGGGCGTTACCGGTACCATTAAAGAGATCAAGGGCGGCCAGTTCACCGTTTTGGAGACGGTGTGCATCGTCTCCACTGATAAGGGCGATCGAGAGCTGACTATGGCGCAGAAATGGCCGGTCCGCGTGGAACGCCCCTATAAGGAAAAGCTGCCTCCGAACGTGCCGATGATCACCGGTCAGAGAATCATCGACACCTTCTTCCCCATTGCCAAGGGCGGCACCGCCGCCGTCCCCGGCCCCTTCGGTTCCGGGAAGACCGTGGTACAGCACCAGCTGGCCAAATGGTCGGACGTGGACATCGTCATTTACGTGGGCTGCGGCGAGCGCGGCAACGAGATGACCGACGTTTTGCGCGAATTCCCGGAACTGAAAGACCCCCGCACCGGCGAATCCCTGATGCAGCGGACCGTGCTGATCGCGAACACCTCTGACATGCCCGTGGCCGCCCGTGAGGCGTCGGTTTACACTGGCATCACCATCGCGGAATACTTCCGCGACATGGGTTATTCCGTGGCGCTGATCGCCGACTCCACCTCCCGCTGGGCCGAGGCTCTCCGCGAGATGAGCGGCCGTTTGGAAGAGATGCCCGGCGAAGAAGGCTACCCCGCCTACCTGACCTCCCGTCTGGCACAGTTCTATGAACGCGCCGGCAGCGTCGTTTGCCTGGGCAACGATGGCCGCCACGGCGCTTTGTCCGCCATCGGCGCCGTATCCCCTCCGGGCGGCGATATTTCCGAGCCTGTTTCTCAGGCGACCCTGCGTATCGTTAAGGTCTTCTGGGGCCTCGACGCCTCCCTGGCCTATGCCCGCCATTTCCCGGCCATCAACTGGCTGAACAGCTATTCCCTCTATGTGGATCGCTTGGAGAAATGGTATGACGAGGCGCTGTCCCACAAGTTCATGGAAAACCGCACCGCCGCCATGCAGCTTCTGCAGCAGGAGAGCGAGCTCAACGAGATTGTCCGCCTGGTCGGTATCGACTCGCTGTCCCCGAAGGACCGCCTGACCATGGAAGTGGCCCGCATGATGCGCGAAGACTTCCTGCAGCAGAACGCTTTTGTCGACACCGACGCTTATTCGTCCCTTGGCAAGCAGTTGGGCCTGATGGACATCATCCTCCACTATGGCGACGTAGCCGGCGAGGCCATTGACAAGGGCGCCGATATGTTGAAACTCTTCTCCATCCCGGCGAGAGACCGCATCGGCCGCGCCAAGGATGTGGACCAGGCCGAGTATGAGAAGGTCTACGCCGAGATCAAGAGCGATATCGACGCGCAGATCGCTGAGATTGCCGGAGGTGAGCAAGAATGATTAAGGAATACAGAACCATCCGAGAGGTGGCGGGCCCGCTGATGCTGGTCTCCGGCGTCTCCGACGTCACCTATTACGAATTGGGCGAAATTGAGCTGCCCTCCGGCGAGACCCGCCGCTGCCGCGTGCTGGAGGTCAACGGCTCTAACGCTTTGGTACAGCTTTTTGAATCGTCCGCGGGCATCAATCTGGCCCAGTCCAAGGTCCGCTTCCTCGGCCACGGCATCGAGCTGGGCGTGTCTGGCGACATGCTGGGCCGCGTGTTCGACGGCCTCGGTCGTCCCATCGATGGCGGCCCGGAAATCCTGCCTGAAAAGCGCATGGACATCAACGGCCTGCCCATGAACCCGGCGGCCCGCGACTACCCCTCCGAGTTCATCCAGACGGGCGTTTCCGCCATCGACGGCCTGAACACCCTGGTCCGTGGCCAGAAGCTGCCTATCTTCTCCGGCTCCGGTCTGCCCCACGCCAACCTGGCCGCTCAGATCGCCCGCCAGGCGAAGGTGCGCTCGGCCGACTCCAAATTCGCCGTTGTCTTCGCCGCCGTCGGCATCACCTTTGAAGAGGCCGACTTCTTCATCTCCGACTTTAAGCGCACCGGCGCTATTGACCGCACGGTTTTGTTCATGAATCTGGCCAACGACCCCGCCATTGAACGTATTTCCACCCCCCGTATGGCGCTGACCGCGGCGGAATACCTGGCTTTCGAGATGAACATGCACGTGCTCGTCATCATGACCGATATCACAAACTACGCCGAGGCTCTGCGTGAGGTTTCCGCCGCCCGTAAGGAAGTGCCGGGCCGCCGCGGCTATCCCGGCTACTTGTATACCGACCTTGCGACGATGTACGAACGCGCCGGCCGCCGGCTGGACTCCGAGGGCTCCATCACCATGATCCCCATCCTGTCCATGCCCGAGGATGACAAAACCCACCCCATCCCTGACCTGACCGGCTATATCACCGAGGGCCAGATCATCCTCTCCCGCGAGCTGTACCGCAAGGGCCTGAAGCCCCCCATCGACGTGCTGCCCTCCCTGTCCCGTCTGAAGGACAAGGGCATCGGCGTTGGCAAGACCCGCGAGGATCACGCCGGCACCATGAACCAGCTCTTCGCCGCCTACGCCAGAGGCAAGGACGCCAAGGAGCTGATGACGATCTTGGGCGAAGCGGCGCTGACCGACACGGATAAGCTGTACGCCAAATTCGCCGACGAGTTCGAAAAGAGATACGTGTCGCAGGGATACGACACCGACCGCACCATCGAGGAGACGCTGGATCTGGGCTGGGAGCTGTTGTCCATCCTGCCGAAAAACGAGCTGAAGCGTATCAAGCCTGAGATGATCGAAAAATACTATCCCGCAAAGTAAGGGAGGGATTTTAAGTGGCGAAACTGAATGTCAATCCCACCCGTATGGAGCTGACCCGCTTAAAGGGGCGCCTGAAGACGGCCCGGAGAGGTCACAAGCTCTTGAAGGATAAGCGGGATGAGCTCATGAAGCAGTTTCTGGAGATCGTCCGGGAAAACCGCGCCCTCCGCGTCAAAGTGGAGAAGGCCCTCATCAAGGCGGCTCAGGGCTTCACCGTCGCTGCCGCCGCCATGAGCCCCGAGTTTTTAGAGGAGGCCCTTTTATACCCGAAGCAGAGCGTGGCGCTGGAGAGTTCTTATAAGAACATCATGTCGGTCAACGTGCCGATCTATGAGTTCAAGACCAAGAACACCGATCCCGCCGACATCTTCCCCTACGGCTTCGCCAATACGTCCGGCGAGCTGGACGACGCCGTCATGGCGCTGTCCGAGGTGCTGCCCGACCTGCTGCGGCTGGCGCAGATCGAGAAATCGGTCCAGCTCATGTCCCGGGAGATCGAGAAGACACGCCGCCGCGTCAATGCCCTGGAGTATGTCATGATCCCCCAGTTTGAGGAGACCATCCGGTACATCACCATGAAGCTGGATGAAAACGAACGCGGCAACCTGTCGCGCCTCATGAAGGTCAAGGACATGATGCTCAAGGAAGCCCACGGATACGACCAATGATCAGTGAAAAGGAGGTCCCGTTGGATGGCGGGACCTCCTTTTAAAACACGGTGACTGAACAGCCAACATTTTAGATATGGCATAGTATGCAATATTCCATGAAGGAACGGGATGCTTCCCTCCATACCGCCCTGAAATGGAAGGAAGCTCTGGAAATTGGCCGGCTCTGTCGGAAGATGTATGCGCCGCATTGTTCAAAGCCGGTTCGGCGGGCCGCTCTATCGGGGACTTAGAGAAAATAGGGGGGCCTGCTGTGAAACGCCGACTGATTCCCACCCGGTTGAAATGGGCAAAGGGATTTTATTTGACAAGCGTTTGTGGACGCGGTAAACTATTTCCAGAGCTTTACAATAGAGGAGGTTAAACGATTATGAAAAAGAAAATCGTCAGCGAAAAGGCTCCCGCCGCCATTGGCCCTTATTCCCAGGGTATTGAGGTGAACGGTTTTGTCTATGTGTCCGGTCAGATTCCCGTGGACCGCGCTACCGGCGCCATCCCGGAAGGTGTGGCTGCCCAGACCGAGCAGGTTTTGAAGAATGTTTCCTACATCCTGGCCGAGGCCGGCTGCACTATGGACGATGTGGTGAAGACCACTGTTTTCCTGTCCGACATGGGGGATTTTGCCCCCATGAATGAAGTATATGCAAAACATTTCACCGGCGAGGTCATGCCCGCCCGGGCTGCGGTCGAGTCCCCCAAGCTGGTCAAAGGCGTGCTGGTTGAGATCGACGCCATTGCCGTCAAGAAGTAATATGCAGTAGGTCAAAGAGGGCGCGGTTTAAACCGCGCCCTCTTTTTTATTCTCGTCTTGGAGCCGCTCGATCAGGCGAAGAAGAAGCTTGAGATCCTCCTCGGGCAATTGTTGTATGGCGCTCACTGCTTTTTGTATCAACAGGGAATCAGGTCCTTCCGTATCGAAAAATTGCTTCGGCGTGATTTCAAAGTAGTCGCAAATTTTCAAAAACTGCGCCATGGAAGGAAAGGCGCGGCCAGAAGAAATGCACTGAATATAGCTTCTGTTTTGCCCTAAATCCAGGCTCATTTGATACTCAGATACATTTTTTCGGAGCCGTAATTCCGTTATGCGGTTGCGGATAAAGTTTCCATCCATGTCGTCACCTCAGTACCTTAAGGATATCAAAAAATACACCTTGCTATTGCGTATAAAATATGTTATAATCGACTAAAAATTGAGTATTTTGACATATTATTTATGTTATTTCGTTTTGCAATAAACAAATACAATTTTAAGCAGTATAAAAATCGCGGGTGGAATATACTGCTGAATTTTACAGAAAAATGATTGTATCTTTGATTCACTATTATTTTTCACTGATTGGCTTTACTTTTGTTTTCTCATAAATAAAAAGGGCAGGGTTGCTTTGAAAGGGATCGCTTTGTTTTGCGCAGGGGGAAAGAAATTATGCGGGAGACACTGAAAAAAGAGGAAAGCGGAATGGGCCTGGAGGACTTGTTGAACGAGAATACCATGGAGTTCAGCGAGGCACTCTCTTTAACAGGCACGGATGACTTCTTTTACATAAGCGACCTGGAAAGCTTCGAAATCTATTTTTTGCATGGCAGTAACGAGGCTTGGCGGAACTATAAGGGCAAAAAATGCTATGAGCTTTTGCAGGGGCGGGATGCCCCCTGTCCATTTTGCACCAATCCTTTGCTGTCGACGGATCAGTACCATGTATGGGAGTTTTACAACCCGATTCTCGGCAAGAGTTTTTTAATCAAAGACCGGCTGACCTACTGGCATGACAGGCCTGCGCGCATGGAAGTGGCGCTCGATATCAGCGATCCCGCCCGAGCAAACGCAATTTTGGTGGACAGCGTAGAGCAGCAAAACCTTTTGACGAGCTGTATGCAGATTTTTGCCGCACCAGGGCCGCTGGAGCTTGTTTTGGACCAGCTGTTGGACAAGATTTGCCGATATTATGGGGCGCAGTGCGGCTTTATCCGCTCGTTTACCGGGCGGGAAATTACGCGGAAAATGCCGGAGAAGGGACCGTTTCCTTTGCCGTTCATAGATGAGCCGATGGAGGTGTTCCGCAAGAAATGGGATATGTTGTCCCGAGGCGGGCAAATCGTTTTTAAAAAAATGGACAATCCGGCGGTTCGGACGCCGGACCTTGATGGACAGTTGGAATATGAGGGGATTCAGTCCCTTTGTGTGACGCCGGTTGCCAATCAAAAGCAGTTGGCCGGGACTCTCGGACTTGTCAACATCGGCAAACATCAGGAAGCGCTCTCGCTTTTAAAGATGATAGCGGTGGGGCTTGCGTCCGCGATTTTGCGCAGCGCGGAGCGGGAGGAGTGGAACTGCCTGCTGAACACCGACCCGTTGACCGGCCATTTGAATTACGAGGGGTATAAAATTGAGGTGGAGCGGCTTTTGCGGGAGAATCCGGGGCGAAAGTACTCCCTTTGGTATTGTGATATCAAAAAGTTCAAGTTTATCAACGACGTCTATGGATACGACGTGGGCGATCGGCTTTTGAAATACTGGATGGAATTTGTGGCGAAAAAGAACCGAAAGGGAGAGACTTTTTGCCGGATCTCTGCGGACAATCTTTCGTTCCTCCGATATTATGAGGATGTGTCCGAGCTGCATGCCACATTTGATAAGGAAGCCCGGCTGCTCTCGAAATTTGAGGAGCTGGCAGCCAAACGGTTCCAGGTTGAGGTCGTATCGGGCGTTTATCTGGTGGAACCGGACAACCGGCTCAGCGTCGAGGAGATGCTTAATCGGGCCAATATGGCACAAAAAAGAGTCAAACCCTTGCCCGGCAATCAATTCACCCTGTATACCGATGCCATGCGGCAAAAGGAGATCCAGGAATTCCATCTGACCGCCGACATGCGGGATGCGCTGAAAAATGAGGAATTTGTGCTTTATTTGCAGCCGCAGATGCCGTTGCAGGGGCCGAAAAGTCCCATTCGGGCAGAAGTGCTTGTCCGGTGGCGCCATCAGGATCAAACCATCACCATGCCCGGAGAATTCATCGGCTTATTTGAACAAAACGGGTTGATCGTGGACCTGGACTACTATATGTTTGAGCACGCCTGCCGCTTTTTAGCCAAAGCAGAGGGCTGCCAAGGGCGGCTGTGCCTTTCCGTTAACGTTTCCCGCATCACTATGCTGCAGCCGCATTTTGTGGAGGGTTATTGCGCGATCAAGGAAAAGTATGGGCTGCCGGACGGGGGCATTGAGCTGGAATTCACGGAAAACGGCGTGGTGGAGGACGTGGCCTCCTTCGTGCGCCTGGTGGCGGCTCTCCGCCAAAGGGGCTTCCTTTGCTCCATGGATGATTTCGGTACGGGACAGTCGT
>Ga0079305_1002910_pt1 | contig 12984 bp, 11 predicted proteins | sample LMS_cellobiose_e_FD_79183 | JGI IMG/M metagenome (GOLD analysis project Ga0079305, IMG submission 79183) | Rumen-fistulated moose microbial communities from Alaska, USA - LMS_cellobiose_enrichment | ecosystem: Host-associated > Mammals > Digestive system > Stomach > Rumen fluid ... | reverse complement strand
CTCACAGCAGCTCACGTTCTCGCCGTAGGCGGCGTCCACGCTGGCGGTGCGGAAGGCGATGAGGAACGACCGCCGGATCTTTTTCACCAGCGCCCGGAAGCGGATCTTTTCCCGGAAGCAGACCCGCCCCATGGCGACGAGCAGCGCCAGAGCGGTCAGGAGCAGGAACAAAACCAGCGGCTCCCAGAGTCCAAGGATCATGCGCGCGGAGCCGTCCCACAGCTCCAGGATCAGCAGCAAGATGTTTTTCCCCTTGGCATAGGAATACTGCGGCGTCAGGCCGATGGCGGTGAGCAGAGAGTCGCTCCAGCCCTCCGTCTCCTCCTCGGCGCTCTCCAGCGGGTCGAAGGGGGCGCCGGGGAGCTCCAGCTGGTATAGGGCACGCGCCAGCGGCTGCCAGCGCTGAAGCGCACCTCCGCCGTCCCGCCGAAGCGCTCCCGCCAGCGCAGCAGCGTCTCTTCCAGAGAGAGACGGACCCGAAGGATGTTGGACCGCTCCATCCGGAGCGCGCGCAGGAAAGTCTCCGTCTGGGCGGCGAGCTCGTCGACAGCCTCCCCCGTCAGCGGACAGGCGATGTTGATGGTCTGAACTTTCATAGATTCTCCAACCGTAAACAGGAATCCTGAGTTTTTCAGCAACATTATAGCCGCAAAGCGCCCAAAGCGCAACTGCGTCGGTCAATTTTTTGATTGACGGTCCCCGCCCCGGGAGATTACAATAGAAAAAAAGACGAATCGAGGTGCGGAGATGAAATACGGCATTATCGGCGCCATGGCCGACGAGGTGGCGGCGCTGAAAGCACTCGCCGGCGCCGCGTGCGCCCTGCGGCGGGCCTCCATGGAATTCTTCCCCGGCCGGATCGGGGACACGGAGGTGGTGATCGTCCAGAGCGGCATGGGCAAGGTCAACGCGGGCATCTGCGCCCAGATCCTCATCGACGCGTTTGGCGTCACCCACATCATCAACACCGGCGTGGCCGGCTCTCTCCGCCGGGACGTGGGCATCGGAGATATCGTAATCTCCACCGACGCGGTGCAGCACGACTTCGACGTCTCCCCCATCGGCTTCAGCCGGGCCGAGATCCCCTACACGGGCCTTGCGGCCTTCCCCGCGGACAGTGCGCTCCGCGCCCTGGCGGTGCGCGCGGCCCGGACCGTCGCGCCGGAAATCCGCGTGTTTGAGGGCCGCATCTGCTCCGGAGACCAGTTCATCGCCGACAGCGCCCGGAAGAACGCCATTACGGCGGCCTTCGGCGGCCTCTGCGCGGAGATGGAGGGCGCCGCCGTGGCCCAGGTCTGCCATCTGAACGGCGTGCCCTTCGTCATCATCCGGACCGTGTCCGACGAGGCGGACGGCGGCAGCAGCGTCTCCTTCGCGGAGTTCATGGCCGCCGCGGCGAAGAGCAGCGCCGCCATCACCGCCCACGTGCTCCGGCACGCTCAGTGACGATTCTCCCCATTTCAGCGCCGCTCAGGACGGCGAAACGGAGGTGCGCGCATGGAATTTTTCGGCCGGTTCTATCTGGACGAGGAAAAGGATATCATTGTGGATCTGTACCAGGAGGACGAGATGCTGAGCTACGTCCTGCGGACCCCCAACCACAACACCGGCAACCTCATCACCAATCTGGCCCGGCTGTGCGCTCTTCCGCTGGAGCTGGATGAGCAGGGTCTCAAGATCATCCGGGGCACGGTGCCCTGCTATGTGGACGGCCGGAACCAGACGCTCTACATCTTCCGCATGGGCAACACCAAGATCGCCAACATCTATCCCGACGGCGCCGTGGAGATGAAGGCCTCCATCCCCTCCATCTCCAAGACCCTCATGAGCCAGACCAAAAACTACCGGCTCAGCGTGGCCAAGACCATTGTGAAGACCTACATCTTCAGCGACTGCAAGTTCCGCACGGACCTGCACACCCACATGAACGGCAATTTGCACCCGGACGTGCTCATCGCCCTGGGCATCTGCCACCAGCTGCGCTACCCCCTGTACTACGTCAAAAAGCTGGGACTGCGCTGCACGCCCCGGCAGACCGCCACCCTGGAGCGGTCCAGGGCCGCCGCCGCGGCCGCCCTGGCCGACTCCCCCCTCACCGGCCGGTATCTGGAGCGGCGCATCGACGACAACACCTTTATCAACTTCGCCGACCTCATTTTGAACAACCTGCCTGACGCCGCCTGGAACATTGCCCGCATCCGCAACTCCCTGGCGGTGCCCAAGGACGGACAGGCGGTGTTCGCGGACCTGGAGAAGGTCTACCTCTACCGCTACGTGTTCACCAAGGGCGTCCCCGCCTATGGGAAGATCGCCCTGAAAAACATGGATCGCATCCCGGACGAGGACGTGGCCGCGTTTTTGCGGCAGATGTGCCTGGACCGGCAGAGCGCCGCCTACCGGAACAACACCGTGTTCCAGGACAAGCTGCTCTGGATCGCCCGGAGCTACGCCCGCCGGGGCATCGACTACGCGGAGATCTCCGACACCAGTCTGGTGAAGGCCGACCAGGCCGCCGAGACCCTGCGGCAGATCCACGCGGTGATGCCGGCGGTGACGGCGGAGACCGGCGTGCTCCTCCGCTTTCTGGCGGGCATCCGCCGCACGCCTCTCACCATCGTCCGGGACAACGTCACCCCAAACGATTACCTGGCGGAGAACCTCCGGGTGCTCCGGGCCGTGGCGGCGGACCCCTATGTGGTCGGCGGCGACGTCATCGGCGAGGAGATCAACGACATTCTGGAGCTGCGGAGCGTCATCGCCGAGTTGGTATCCATCGCAGCGGAGGAGAACGGCTTCGTCATCCGCATCCACGCCGGCGAGAACGACAGCCTGCGGGACAACGTGGCCAACAGCATCCGCTGCGTCTGCGAATCCCTCGCCCCCGGGCAGAAAATGCCCCGGCTGCGCATCGGCCACGGGCTCTACACCTCCAACCTCCAGTCTCCCCGGGGCCGGAAGCTGATGGCGGACATTCTGGAGCACCAGGTGGTGCTGGAGTTCCAGATCACCTCCAACGTGCGGCTGAACAATCTCAGCGACCTGGACCGCCACCCCCTCAAGCAGTATCTCCGGGCGGGGATCTGGTGCGTGCAGGGCACCGACGGCGGCGCCCTCTACGGCACCAACTCCATCGACGAGGAGCTCTCTCTGGAGAAAATGCTGGGTCTCAGCCGCGCCGAGCTGCGGCAGATGCGGCAGGCCGAGGCAGAGATCGAGGCGGAGAGCCGCGCCGTCTTTTTGCAAAAGAGCGCCGCCTTCCGGCTTCTCCTGGATGGGCGCAGCGTGGAAGAGGCGCTGAACGAGCGCATCCGGGAGACGGCGGCGGTGGACTCCGTCCTCTGGCGGGATGGGGATAAGCTGGACGCCGCCGCGGCCTTGGCGGACCGGATCGCGGAGCTGCCGGCGGGCAAGACGCCCATTGTAGTGGCCGGCGGCAGCTTCAACGCCGATCGCCGCGCCACCCGGCTGCGCCCTGACGGCAAAAAGCTCCTGGACGAGCTTCTGGCGGGCGCGGACCCGGACAAGGTCTTTTTCGTCATCGGCCACCGGCTGGCCGGCTACGAGCGCTATCTGGCCGAGCAAAATCACGGCCGGTTCCAGATCTTCGCCATCATCCCCACCACTGTGAGCCATGCCGAGGCTTCCCGCCTTAGGCGCAGCGGCGTGGGGGTGCGCCTCTCCATTGAGCAGAGCGGCAACGGCGTATACAAGAGCTTCGCCTACGAGATCTTCAAGCGGCGGAAGTCCGTGCTGCTGGCCTTCGACGGCAATTCACCCGCCGCCAATCTGGTGCAGGAGGCCAAGAACGGTCGCTTCAAGTGCGACATCTACGTGGATGAGCGCACCCGGGCCCTGCAGGCCAAGTCGAGGATGCTCCAAGGCTATGTCCATCCCCTGAGCGGCGGGGACGATCCCGTGCCGCGGATCCTGGAAAAGCACGGCATCGGGCGGTAAAGGCGGGCGCGCACGGCGCGCTCCAAAATCAGAACGGAAAAGAGGCGGTTTCGGCGCCGGAGCCTCCGGCGCAAGAGAGAGGAGCAAAATATGACTGACATCATCCTCCGGCTGGAGACGGAGCTGTACGGCGTCGTGCAGCTCGCCACTGTGCTTCTGGAATTTTTCGGCGTCTGCGTCCTGGTGGTGACGGCGCTGACCTGCTTCTGGCACTGGGTCCGGCGGGACGGGCTGAATATCCGGCTCGACCTCGCCCAGGGGATCGCCCTGGCCCTGGGCTTCAAGATGGGCGGCGAGGTGCTGCGCACGGTAGTGGTGCGCGAATGGGCGGAGCTTGGCATCCTGGGCGCCATCATCGTGCTGCGGGGCCTGTTGACCTTCCTAATCCACTGGGAGATCAAAAATGAACGAAGCGCCATCGCAAAGCCCGGCAGCCAATAGGCTGCCCGGCTCTGCGGCTATCAAAAAAGCGGCAAGGCCGCATTTTCGACAGCCGCAGAGCCGGGAACTCTCCCCGAATCTGGTGAATGGGGACCTGCGGCAGATGTAGTCTGCGTTGCCGGCGCAGTACAGGCCGAAATCGACCCGCTGCGGGACGCGCATCCCGCTCCGGGCAAAGATATATGGTCGGTCGAAGGACCATTGCCAGATGTAAATGGGCAGATACGCAATGGTGAGATCCCGATGGATCTCCATGACGTGTGCAATCGCCGCCCTATTTTCGGCGTCCCGCCGGTGAGACCAAAGCCCTCCGCCGCCTGGCGCAGGAAGCGCCGGGCCATGTCCTCAGCGCCCACATAGACCCAGACACACTCCTGTTCCCGGACGAGTTCTCGAATCGTACGCATGTTCACGATCTCCTTTTGCAGCAAATTTGCCCACAAAGAGAGAAAAAGAAAAAAACCGCCGCTCCGTGAGCGGCGGTTTTGATCCTTTTTCAGTCAAACAAGCCCTCGTCTCGCATGGAATATGTAACTTGTCCATCGCCGCAGTTCACGACCACATAAAAGTCGTAATCCTCCGTGGGCGCCAAGCCGCCCTCGATGGAATAGCCCCAGGTGTAATTCCCAGGATTGGCGTGGCCCAGAGGGGCGACCCGGAGACAGATGGTCCTGCCTTGAATCGCTGTCTCTTCATTGTCATCCGGAAAGCTTGTATCCCGGGTGTAAGCGTACAGCGGCCTTCCATCCACGGTTTCAAAATGGATGACCCATTCCGGATTCCCGTTCCATCCGTCCTGGATCTCTGTCCAAGCACGGATATTCTCCTGCTTTGCGGGAAATCCCACGATAAAGAAGGAAAAAAACGCTACAACAGCCAGCGCCGCAATCAGCGCCGTGATCGACACCCATTTGACCACCGCCCGCCTGCGTTGCCGTACAGATTCCCGGATGACGGATTTGATGGCCGCGCCGGGCTGATCCGTCTCCACTGCTTTTCCCGTGTCTTGATTCATGTCTTTTGCGCTCCTTTCTCCAGTCACGATGTCGGAAATAGAGACATTCAGGACAGAGGACAGGCTCTCCAGTAGGGAGATATCCGGCAGACTATGCCCATTTTCCCACTTTGACACAGCGGTAGAAGATACATGCAGCGCATCTGCCAGCGCCTGCTGGGTCATTCTCCTTTCTGTTCTGGTCTCCCGGATCAATTTTCCCGTTTTTTCAGCGTCCATATTGACCCTCCTTTGATCGGAGCATAGCACACAAATCGCAAAAAGGGTATTGACCGCCATTCAAGTCGGCGGTTTTGCGCTTGGTTTGAATCGGATTCACGGCGTAGGGTTCTTGACCCACTCAACTAAATCTTTTTGTATAGAAATATGCTTCCGATAAGCGAAACCGCCGCCCATGCGGGCGGCGGTGCTTTTATGTTGCAGATCAGGCGTTCAGTGCACGGATAATCTCTAGGAGCTGCTGATCCACGGTGTCGTTGTCGAGCTGGCAGGTACCGGCAGCGCGGTGTCCGCCGCCGCCGTACCGCAGGCAGAGTTCGTCGATGTCCACCTGGGAGCCCTTGTTGAGGATGGACTTGCCGATCATCACGGCAGTGTTCTGCTTGCGGAAGCCCCATGCCACATGGACGGAAATCTGCGCCTCGGGATACAGGGCGTAGATCATGAAGCGGTTGCCCGCGTGGATCACTTCCTCCTCCCGCAGGTCCAGCACCACCACCTTGCCCTCCACCTGCGCGATGCGCCGGAGCTGGGCCTTGAAGGCCTCGGCCTGCTCAAAGTAGAGGTCCACGCGCTCCTTCACGTCCGGCAGTTCCAAAATCTCGTCGATGCTGTGGTTCAGGCAGTAGTCGATGAGCTCCATCATGAGCGCGTAGTTGGAAATGCGGAAATTGCGGAAGCGCCCCAGGCCCGTGCGGGCGTCCATCAGGAAGTGGAGCAGCACCCAGCCCTTGGGATCCAGGATCTCCTCCAGGGTAAAGTCCGCGCTGTCTCCCTTGTCCACGGCGGCCATCAGCTCGTCGGAAATGCGGGGGAAGGTGCTCTTGCCGCCGTAATAGTCGTAAACCACCCGCGCCGCGCTGCGGGCGTTGGGGTCGATGATCAGCCTGCCGCCCGTCTCCGTGGCCTTCAGCCGGTCCATCTCAGACTCATGGTGGTCGAAGGCGATGGACACCCGGGGGCATAGGGCAGGTTCGTGGTGATGTCGTTTTTGGAGAGCTCGACCTTGCCGTCCTGCACGTCCTTGGGATGGACGAACACGATCTCGTCGATGAGCTTCAGCTCCTTGAGCATCATGGCGCAGGCCAGGCTGTCAAAATCGCTCCTGGTAACCAGTCTTCTCGTCTGTTGTTCCATATTTGGGCCTCCCCCTGAATTTTTGATCTTTTTTCCGGATTTCGTTGTTAGTATGCAGTTGTTATAGAACAGTTCTTGGTTCTGCTGCAATTCTTTTCGGAGAAAATCCGACCCGGTCTTCCGCCAGGCAGAAGGATCGCCCTCGCGGAAAACAAAACCGGAGCCGCCGGCTCCGGTTTTGAAAAGGAAGAAGTCCTGTACAACAATGAGCATTGCCGTTTACGGCGATGCGAAGCATGCACAGGAAGTCCCATTCGGAAGCACTTGCCAGGGAGCAGATCTTTTTTCCTGGTGATCGGTTGCCGGCAGCAAAAGGGAGGGACAGAGCGTCAAGGAACCTTCCGCCTGCAAAAACAACGCAATATTCCTGTGCAAACGAGAAAGACTCCTGCCACATATGTGACAGGAGTCTCTGCTGGGAGTTATTATATAGGAGTATGGAAGGAAATCACATTTTGGGGTGCGCCATTTAAATAGGCGCGGATGTTTTCGACCATGATATCCATCAGCTTCTGACGACATTCCACCGTACAGCCGGCAATGTGCGGATTGATAATGCAGTTTGGCGTTGTGAGGAGAATGTCATCCGGCCTCATGGGCTCCCGGGTTACGGCATCCAGCGCGGCAAAACTGATTTTTTTGTTCTTCAGTGCAGCGACCAGATCCTCGTCTTCAATCAGCGCACCTCTGGAGACGTTGATTAAAATGACTCCCTGTTTCATCTCTGCGATCGTACGGGCGCAAATCATGCCCTGCGTATCTTTAGTCAGCTCACAGTTGAGCACAATCACATCCGCTCTCCGCATGGCCGTCATCGGATCGACAGACGGGTTTCCGGTATCCTCTTCCCCGATATCGGCCACCAGGACCTCCATTCCAAGAGCCTTTGCAATGGCGGCGATATTGTCACCTTTACAGCCGCCGCCAAAAATGGACATTGTTTTTCCGGCAAGCTCATGCAGCGGCGCCTTCCAGTAGCAAAAATCCGGACAGGCGCACCAATCTCCGGCGTGGACGGAGGCGTCATGTAAGCTGACGCGATTGGTAATCTCCAGCAGCATCGCAAACACATGCTGGGCGACGGAATATGCACCGTATTCCGGAGCATTGCAAACTGTGATGCCCCGCTCGGCAGCCGCCGCGCAATCGATATGATCGGTCCCGGTCGCTGGAATACATATACATTTCATCTGCTTGTTTGCATCCATATCCGCGGCTGTAATCGGGACCTTGTTGCTCACAACAATATCAAAGCCCTGTATGCGCTGGTTCAGCTGCTCTGGCGCTGTGCGATCATAAATGACCGTTTCACACAGATCTGTCAATGGTCCCCAGTCAATATCACCCGGATTTTTGCAATATCCGTCCAGTACCACGATTTTCACAGAAACCCTCTCCTTTTATACATTGACAAGATAGAGGCCCAATATGCAGACAGCAAGTCCTATCAATTTTTTAATTGAAAAGGCATCATGGTATACAAGCACGCCGAGGGCAAACAGCACAATGGCCAAAAGGAGGTTTGCCACAAGCGCACAGGTGCTGATTCTCCAGCCGACACGATAAGCTATGATAAATCCGTAATCCAGCAGTACAATGCCGAAGCCGAGCCCAACGCGGGCCATGTTCAGGCGGCGAAATTCCATCAGCATATTTTGACCCTGTGTGGAAACCAGCAGAAGAACAAGACTGATCAGACACGCTGTGATATAAGTCACCAGGATTGACGCAAAGGGATTGGCATTCTGTGGAGTGGCATGCGTGCATATGTTGTAAATCGTATTCGCCGCAACAATCATCAGGATCGGTAAAACCATTGTCATATAAGTTTCCTCCCGGACGCCCTGCGTCTAAAAATATTTAAGCAATTTTCGTGCCAATTTGTTTTTCTGTGAGAACCCCGGGGTTTTTTCAGAATTTCCACGGATCTGCGCAACACTTGATGATGAATCCGTTGCACACTCCATCTCATGCTGCATCATCCCTCTTCCGCAAATCGTCCTTGTCCCCAATCTCAGGCTGCCGGAAAATCGGCCCCCTCACAGAAAAAGGAAAAACCCGGCGCGGCCTGCGGGCCACGCCGGGTCAAAACGGCAAAATATGGACTGGGGATACAGGGCAACCCGCGCCTTGGGGGCGATCAGCCCAGTTTATGTCTTTAATTTCCGAAGCTTGCGCCAAAGGGTGCTTCGGTCGATTCCCAAGTGCTGGGCGACTTTGGTTTTGTTCCCGCCAAATTGTTTTAAAAGCAACTGGATCCGTTCCAGTTCATCCAGCTCTTTATGGCCCGGCTGTTCTTCCCCTTCATTGGAGGTTTCAGCCTGTATTTCAAAGTTTCTTTGGTTAACATAGAGCGCTCGTCGGATGTCGGCCTCGTTGACGGCGCTCCCCTGTGCCAATACGCAAACCCGTTCGGCAACATTCTTCAGCTCTCTCGTGTTGCCATACCAGGGATAAGCCGTAATCGCTTTTTTCGCCTCACCCGTTATAACGGAGATGTTGCGATGATACCGCATGTTATATTCGCGCAAATAATTATCGAACAAACCCAAAATATCCTCCGGCCTGTCCCGAAGCGGCGGAATATACAGCGGCAGCACATTGAGCCGGAAAAACAGATCCTGCCGGAACTGTCCGCTTTTAACCATCTCGCTTAGATTTTTATTTGTCGCCGCCAGAATGCGGACATCCACGGAGATCACCTGCTGGCTCCCCACGCGCCGCACTTCATTTTCCTGGAGAACCCGAAGAAGCTTGGATTGAAATGCGTGGGGAATCTCCGATATCTCATCCAGGAACAGCGTCCCGCCATGGGCCGCTTCGAAAAGGCCCTCTCGCCCGCCTTTCAACGCCCCTGTAAAAGCGCCGTCACTATAGCCGAAGAGCTCGCTTTCCAACAGGCTCTCGGACAGCGCCGCACAATTGATGCCGATAAACGGCCCGCCCTTGCGCCGACTGTAATTGTGGATGCTCTGGGCGATCAGCTCTTTTCCCACGCCGGACTCACCGAAAATCAGCACTGGGCTGTCTACCTCAGCATACAGTTTGGCCTCTTCAATCGTCCTGGAGATAAGGTCGCTGGAATAAATGATATCCTCAAAATTGTATCGCGCGCTCTGCCGCTTTGCCACAATCTTCTTGCGCAGCAGGGACTCATCCTGCTGGATTCGATCAACGCTTCGAATAAACAGCGTGACGCCATCCGTCTGGGTGCCAAGGTTCAGGGGCACGCAGTCCACGGCGTATATACAGTCATTTACTTTATAGATTTCGTTTTCAATCTTTCTCCCTGTTTTCCACACATCGTTAATCATTTTCCTTGCAAAGGGAAGAACAGATTTCGCCTGCTTGCCGATAACGCCTATGCCCAAATACAGATATTCCTGCGCACTATGATTTATAGATGTGATGATCCCCTGTTCGTCGATTGAAATGATACCATCTCTGGAATAGTCAATCAGCGTTTTGAATCTTGCAGAGGTTTTATGCTGCTGCCGCAGCAAATTGACGGTACGCACGGCCTCATCTATACTGGTCACAATCGTCGATTTCCCGATCTTGACCAAAATCCTGTGGTCGTCGGGCCGGCATCTCTCATAGACGGCATATCCGCCGATAAAACAATCGCAGCCATCGGCGCGGGCTCTGTCCAGCACCTCGTCCAATTCCTCAATGTCCGCATAATACCGGTCAAGAGAAATTGCGAGGATATCCTGAATATTTTCCACGGAATCCACCATCTCTCTGGGGCCGATTATGGCGATCCTCTGCGCATTATAAATCTGCTGGGCGTCTATGACCGCCTTAATAATATCATAGCCCGACACATCGAGCGGGACCAGCGGAATATTGGTGGTCTGCTCTCTGATGAGCTCCATATTATAGCCGCGTGCGATAATGACATCACCGGTAATGCTCAAAGAGGATATTTCATCATTATCAAACACATGAACGGTCACATTAATGGATTGCTGAGCGTTATAATGATCTACGACACTCTGAATAAAGTGCCTGCTCTGTTCGTATGGAGCAATGAGCACAATGTTGATCACAAGACCACTTCCTTGCAAAAGTACTTTGATTATATCCCACAATCACCCAAAAAGCAACTTCACACTGTACAGGAAGATTCTCCGGCGGTTCCGCAGCGTTCGCCCGGCGAAACGCCCCGCCGGCTGCATTGGCCATACTTATCCCCTCTCTGTTTAGCGGCGTCCGGCGGGCGCTCCATTGACTTCATATTTTCATCCATGCTATAATTAAAATATAGGGGGTGAAATAATCTGTCATGGAACTTCAACAGATCCAACGGACGCAACTCAATCAATATCAGCTGCAGAGCCTGACGCTTCTGCAAATGAGTTCTATTGAGCTGGACGCCTATGTACAGGAACTCTCCTTCGAAAATCCCTTCGTTGAGCTCAGGGAACCGGAACAAGTCCCATATAATAATATTTCATCTGAATTCCTGCAAAAGATGCAGTGGTTATCTGAATCTGACTGGCAAAACCGCTATTATGAGCCGATGAAGGACGACGAAGAGCTGGATCCCCTTATAATGATCGGAACCAGCGGCGGCTTTGAGGATACCTTGCCCCGCCATTTAATGCGTCAGCTGGCCCAGCTCAACCTGGATGCGCACTTATCACAGGCTGTCCTCTATCTGATTATGTGTTTGGATGACGATGGATACCTGCGCACCCCTCCGGAGGACTTTGCAGCGGACTCCGGCTTCACCGCCGAGGAATTGCGGAAAGCAAAAAGCATGCTGTGCTCGTTTGAGCCGGCGGGTGTCGGTGCGGCCACGCTTTCGGAGTGTCTTACGCTCCAGCTTGAGCGAATGGAGGGATCCGCTCTAGCCATTCAAATTGTCAAAAACGATATTGAAAATCTGGCCCGCGGCAATTATCATGCCATCGCGAAAAACCATGGCGTTGCAGATGACGCGGTCATTGCGGCGGCAGAAATCATTCGCAGCCTCGACCCAAGACCGGGCGCCATATTTAAGGATATGCAGCCGACCCCGTTTATCCGGCCAGATTTGTATGTCACGGAGGAAAACGGAGCACTCACCCTCCACCCCGCCATTGACAATGATCAGCCATTTATGATCAACCAACAGTATCTCCGGATATTAAAAACCACTGCTGATGCGGAGACAAAGAATTATTTGACCGAGAAATTATCCCATGCCAAAAGTGTGCTGCAGTCCATCAAATCGCGGACATCGACTGTCCTGCGCTGCGCGGAAAGGATACTCGTATATCAGACCGCCTTTTTTCACCAGGGCGCAGAGGCCCTCCGCCCTCTCCGTGTGGAGGATATTGCCCGGGAACTTGGCGTACATAGCTCCACTGTCAGTCGGGCGGTTCACGCAAAGTATCTGGAGTGTTCCCACGGCATATTCCCGTTGAGTTTTTTCTTTATGCACAGTGCCGGTGAAAACAGTGTTTCCGTCGGCAACGCCGCCGCGCGAGCCCTGCTCCGGCGTTTGATCGAGGAAGAAGATAAAGCCTTTCCCCTGTCTGATCAGAAGCTGTGCCAGTTGATGCAGGAAAGAGGCTGCGAGATTTCCCGCAGAACGGTTGCAAAATACCGTGAAGAGATGACCATTCCCAGTGCGCGTCAGCGGAAACAGCACATGCGCGGCGCATAACTTTCAGTACAGGAGCACGCGGGAACGCCGTACAGGTTCCCCATTGAATTGAACTTTGCAGATTTTAGATTTTTTGTCCCCGAACGCTGCACAACCGCAACAAATTTGTTGCGGTTGTGCAGCGTTTTTCACGGATCCAGCATTGTTTGTGTTGTTCTTCTCTGTTGCAGCAAAAATGTCGTTTCTTTTCTCTCCATTACCTTCCGTTCTGTTTTTAGTCGTATTCACCAAAAAAACCATATAATTTTATTAATAATCCTGTTTTTCTTGCAAATTCGAAAGATTGGCATATTCCTTGCAATATAATTTATGAGGTTATTGATGGAGTTTTGAAGTACAATCGTTGAAAACAAAACTGAAAAAAGGAGGCTTTTGAATGTCGCTTGACCTTTCCAAGAAACGATGGGTCGATTTGACTCTGCCCTGCGAGGAACACTGGAGATACGGCTACAAAATGGAACGCACAATGCGCCATGAAGACGGCGGTCCCTGGCAGGAGAGCAAATATAACATGGGCACCCATTGGTTTACACACATCGATTGGCCAAGACATCATGTTGCG
>Ga0079305_1002908_pt1 | contig 13000 bp, 6 predicted proteins | sample LMS_cellobiose_e_FD_79183 | JGI IMG/M metagenome (GOLD analysis project Ga0079305, IMG submission 79183) | Rumen-fistulated moose microbial communities from Alaska, USA - LMS_cellobiose_enrichment | ecosystem: Host-associated > Mammals > Digestive system > Stomach > Rumen fluid ... | reverse complement strand
CAATCACCTGTTTCAGGTTCGGATGGCCGTTAAGATACCGTTGTAAAAACGTGCCGGGGGACGGTTCGAGCCAGGGTTCCGCGGGCCTGCCGCTCCGACTTTGAAAAACAAGAGCCCAATCCGGAAAACGATCCAGCCGCAACGCCTGAAGAATCTGATGACAATGGGTCGCCAGTTGCTGCTGATATTGCGAGATATTGGAATCCCGGATCGGGAGCGAATGTGCCGCGAAAAGAATCAAGGGATGAAATTCGTCCGAACCCGCGAAATTTTTCGCCGCCGCTGATTTTTCAGAGAAACCTCCCCCCTCCGACACAGCCCGTTCAACGACCGGATTCCGGGCCGGACTTCGGTTCAACGACTCCAGTTCCGTCCATGCCAGGGCGTTCAACAGGGAATCCGCGGCCGCCCGGATGTATTCCGGATGATCGTAAAGTAACGGGACTTTTTTCAGGTCCGGAAATCCCGTTGACGACGTCTGAACCGCTTTCACAACCGCGTCCGTGTATCGGCGGCAACTCTGAATTGCGCCAAATACCGAGGCCGGAAAAATCAGAACCGACTGAACTCCGTCCTGTTTCATCTGTTCGACCGTCGCCTCCAGAAACGGCGGGGCATAAAGGTTTCCCCAGTACAGCGCTGGCTGACGACGGACGCCCGGATCACTGGGTTCCTGTTCCGTTACGGATTCTTCCCGAAACTGTTCCAATTTGCGCAAAAACTGCCGGCAGGCGTCGTTAATAGGGCTTTTCCCGGCCAAAAACTCATATTTCCGAAAAGCCGCTTCCCGACGCTGCGGCGGAACGGTTTTTCCGGCCAGCAACCGGTCCAGAAACGGGCCGATTTCATCCGGTCCTTCCGGCCCGCCATAAGACACAAGCAATAAAGCGTCAAACATGTTGGTTCCTGTTTCTTTACAATTATTGCGGCTCTCTTCCATTACCAGAGTTCTGTTCCGGAATCCGGATAACGTCCGGAACAACCTTAAAGCCGGCGGCAACACCGGAAAAACAGACTGGCATAAAAAATCCTGTTGGCGGCAGAAAGCGTTCAACAGGACAATGAAACCCCAATCATCAAACAGCGGTTATTTTTCCTCTACCCAGGCTTCAAGATAACGGGCAAGCTGATGGATATCGCTGCCAACGGTAATCGGGCGGGCATAAGCGCGGAGCTTCCCCATATTGATCAGCTCTTCAAATTTCGGATAACTGAGCACCATGGTGTCACGAACAGAAATCATAACGCCATTTTTGCCAAGTTCGCAAAGAGCGCGATAGCATCCGACGCCAATCTGACTACCGAGAATAACATCGTAAGCGGTCGGGGCGTTACACCGGACTTCGTAACCATACTGAAGACCGACCATCTTGCGGGATTCGCCGGTCCGGCGTTTGTACTCTTCCGCGATAAGACGGCCAAGCCGGCTGCTGTACTTGAGCTGAGAAACCGGGAAGTGCCCAAATGTATCCGGTTTGAGGGAACGATACTCGTCGTCCGAGATACATTTTTTGATTTCGGAAAGGGGAAGGAACTCCGCCATTCCTTCGGAAATAATCGCGACAAAACTCGATTTTCCCTCTTTTTTGCGAGCCTGAAGAATATCAACGCAACGATTGACAATCTTCTGAATATCGAAAATTGTCCGCATAATCGGTTTGCCCGCCTCATCCAGAACAACTTTTCCGGTTTCCGGGTCAAGCGTTTCCTCGGTCGTCTGCCAGTTTTCGGGAATATCCTCCAGCCCGATAACAAGGCTTGCCTCTCCGGCGATCGCCGCCCCATAAGCCAGCCAGGCCGCCTTGCGCCCCATTAACTGACAAACATAACCGCTTCCGGACGCCTCCGAGTCGGCCAGCAGGTTGCGAATCTGCTGAGCCAGAAGCTCAACCGCGGTAAAGTAACCGAACGTGAACGGAATCCCTTCGTAATCGTTGTCAATCGTTTTCGGAAGATGAACAACCTTAATCCGTTTCATGCCTTCCGGCAACCGATCCATAAAGAGCTTGAATTTCGCGGCGGTCGTCAGGGTGTCATCCCCCCCGATAGAAACCAGGGCGTCAATTCCAAGCGATTCCAGGGCCTTGTAGACGGTCATCAGCGGCGCGGTTTTCTCCGCGTCTTTTAGGTCGTCATGGGTTTTGAGATGCTTGCCGGGGTTCGCGCGGGCCGTTCCGATACAGATACCGCGGTTGGTTCGCATTCCTTCGAGGTTCATTTTGTCCAGCCGGAGATAAGCGACACCTTCCTGAAGCGTGTCCCCTTCTTTGAAATCGACGAGATGGGAATAACCGTGAAGCATTCCATAAACCTCAATGCCGGCACGCGCGAAACAAGCCGCCGCGCTGCAAATGACCGCGTTGGCCGACGGCGCGGGACCTCCGGAAAACAAAATCGCCACTTTCTTAACGTCACTCTCTTTTTTTTGAGGACTTGCAAGAGGAGTCGTCATAAATTGAACCTTTCCCTTTATCTGTGTTATTGAACTGCCGTCCACTTCCGTTTTTTTGTTAAATTTAAATATTGAATAAATTTTCGTCGTAAACCGGAAAAACAGATGGTCTCCGTTTCTCCCGCCGGTTCGGAAATGAATCTGTTACTGTTGCCTTTTCTGACTTGTCGTTCGTATTATCTTTCTGAATCGTCTTTCCGCTGACCGCGACCGCCCGGGACATTTCATCATTCGACAAATTCGATAGAGATGATATTCTGACCGGTTTTTTACCGGTTGATTTTTAATCTGACGGGGACAACACTCCGTGGAGGCTGGATTGTATCCCGTTCCCGTTAAACGTTCCGGTGGACGGCGAAACAAAAATGAAACACTGTTCAGTTTACCAAATCAACATAAAAACAAAATCCCCCCCAACGGTTACTGACAGGATGCCCGAAACACCCGTTACAGCATGTCGATCGGGTCAACGTCGACAATCCACTGAACATCCGGAGGCGTTTTCAGACGGCGATTCAGCATTTCCCGGACCCCTTGATGAAGAATACGGGTATCGTTTCCGTGCAGATGAATATGAAACCGGTAATTTCCCCGTAATTTGGCAAAGGGAGCGGGAGCCGGACCGACAAGCCGGAAACGGAACCCGACCGACGGATCCGGAGGCCCCTGTTCCGTCGTTTTCTGAAAAATCTCAAAAAGCTGATCTTTAAGTAACTGTGCAATTTCCAGCGTCTGCGACTCGACCGGACCGCGAATAATAAAGCGAAACATGGCCGAATACGGTGGATACCCCCAAAGCCTGCGTTGGGGGAGCTCCGTCCGGACAAAATCGTCATAATCATGCTTCATCGCGGCCATAATTGCCGGATGATCCGGACAGTATGTCTGAACAATGACCCGGCCACCTTTTTCGCCGCGTCCGGTTCGGCCCGCCACCTGGGTTATCAGATGAAAAGTCCGTTCCGCCGCCCGGAAATCGGGTAAGTGAAGCGATGTGTCCGCGTTGATAACCCCAACAAGCGTTACATTGGGAAAATCCAGTCCTTTGGCGATCATCTGAGTACCAAGCAGTATCCGAAACCTGCCCGACCGAAACACGGAAAGCGCCCGTTCATGTGCCCCGTGGCCCTGCATGGTATCCGCGTCCATTCGTAAAATGGGGACGTCCGGGTATCTCGCCTGTAATTCCTGCTCCAGCTTTTGGGTCCCGAACCCGCTGTAACGAATCGCGGCAAAACCGCATTTCGGGCAACGTTCCGGCGCCGGTATCTGATAATCGCAATAATGACAGATCGCTATCCGCCCCGTTTGATGATAGGTCAGAGGGACATCACAATCCGGGCACCGGAGGACTTCGCCGCAGGACGGACACTGAATATGTGTCGAAAACCCCCGTCGATTCAGAAACAGAATGATTTGGCCGTCCTCGTCCAGCGCTTCCCGAATCGCAAGGTTCATCTGCTGATGAATGGCCCCGCGTGTAAAACCGTAAACCTCCTTACTCCGGAGATCAACGGTTTGAACCATGGGAAGCGGCCTGTTTTTCACCCGGCGGGGTAACGATAACAGCTGATATTCCCCCTTTATCTGCCGATGCCAGCTTTCCAGTGACGGAGTCGCTGAACCAAGAATAAGCGGGATCTTTTCCTGAGTGGCTCTCATTCGGGCAACTTCCCGCGCATGATAACGGGGAGCAACATCCTGTTTAAACGAATTTTCATGTTCTTCGTCAATGACAATCAGCCCGGGATGAGGAAGCGGAGCAAAAATGGCGCTTCTCGCTCCGACGACGACCCGAATTTTCCCTGACGAGATTTTCATCCATTCACAATGCCGCTCCGCGTCCGTCAAATGACTGTGCAACACGGCAACTTCCCCGAACCGCTCCTGAAACCGATGAACCGTCTGCGGTGTCAGACTGATTTCCGGAACAAGAACGATCGCCTCCTTGCCATATCCGACAACCTCCTCAATGGCACGGATATAAATTTCCGTTTTTCCGCTTCCGGTGACGCCATGTAACAGAAATGTCGGCGACTCTTCCGCCCGGAGCGCCGCCAGTATCCGGGACAAAGCCCTGTTCTGATCCGGATTCAGTTCCAGACGCTGATCCGCCGCGGTTTCCCTCGATAAAGAGGCGTCGCCGGAATGACAATCGCTGCACTGATTCCAGAACGCGCTGTGACGCCGAACGCGACGGGCCTGAAATAACCCCAGTTTTTTCAGGGCGTTGACCGGGACCATGGAACATTTCGCCGCCCGCGCAAGCTCCGAAAGCGTCATCGGTTCCGCGGCGTCCCGAAGGACATCAAGAACATAAATCTGTTTCCGGGTCAACAACCCGATGTGCTGTCCCTCTCCAATCGAGTTGATCTGCCGAATCCGTTCAGCGGCATCCGGAACCAGCGAGTAAACCGTTGTCAGCCGCGTTCCGGCGTAATCCCGAACTCCGGCGGGCAAAACCGCTTCCAGCGTCTGACCAAGCGGGCAGAGGTAATAGTCCGAGATCCAACGGGTAAGCTCCAGCATTTTCGGCGAAAGAAGCGGCTGCGCATCAACAAGGTCGATTACCTCTTTCAACACGAATTTTCGGGAAGACGGTTTCTCCTGCTCCTCGGCTCTCCCCCCCCATTCCTTCGTCATAACCCGGATACAGTAAACCGTCAGGGGACGGTTCGACTTGCCAAACGGGACTTTGAGCCGCATTCCGGGTTGAATCCGATCAATCAGCCGCTCCGGGATCCGATAATCAAAAACGTTGTCCGGCCCCTCCGGAAGGACAACCTGCGCGATAAAAACCCGTTCCGAATCATCCCGTTCCCATTGCGGAACCGAATCGGATCGTGAGTCATCAAAAAAAGTAGGCTGCATAAAAACAGATCCCCTGTAAGAACAAAAGCCCGGCTTCAATACCCGGTATTCCCGATAAACGAACCGTTCAGGCAACGGTTTTTCCGATCAGAAAACCTGGTTTCACCACCAAAAAAACAGACTGACCCCGGGGAAAGACGGAATCGCCGCCAAAACAGTTTCTATAAAAAGCATAATACTTTAAATCGGAAGAAAAAGGGAGGGGATTCTTCCCGTTCAGGAAATAAATTGCCGATAAATCTGAAATTATCGAAAATAATCAACCTGCTTTCGCCGGAATATCCGAATTTTTGAAATCAGGGGAACAGGGCTGGAAATATCGGACGGTTTATTGTATAATAAGGGAAACGATTGTGCGACAGATAAGGGAAAACAGATGCAAAAAACAAACGTCATGCGACTGCTGGATCAGGAAGCGATTCCCTACCGGGTTGAAGTCTGCGAGGACGTCCACGATGAAGACTGGTCCAGCTTGCGGACGTCGGAACTTTTGGGGGTTTCCGCTGATCGGATTTTTAAAACGCTGGTTCTGCATGGCGATGTTACCCGTTTTCTTGTCTGCTGTATTCCGTCGAATCAGGAACTGGATTTGAAAAAAGTCGCCAAAGCAAGCGGCAACAAACGGGTGGAAATGATTCATGTCAAGGAAATCCGCGAAATCACCGGCTACATTCGCGGCGGCTGTTCGCCCATCGGAATGAAAAAAAAGTTTCCGACCTTTATCGACGAAACCGCGATTCTGTTTGATGAAATTTATGTCAACGCCGGAGCCCTGGACACGATGGTTGTCATCCATCCGGAACATTTGATCCGGTATGTCGAGGGTACCGCGGTCGATCTTGTTCGCTACTGAATTCGTTCGCGGCCCCGGCGGAGGTTTACCGCAAAGAAATATTTTTCGCGGCGCGTCCCGTCAATCGAACAATTACCGCGAAAAACAATGATTATCGCAAAAAAACAACGGCTTGAAAACCAAACGCCGGAAATATAAAAATATGAGGAATCATCAAATGTTTCAACAAAAACTGGAAAAAGGACTCTCTTTATTTTACCGTTTTCTGCTGCCGGGAATCTTCTTTTTCATGACGTCGCCTCTGTACGCGGCCAAAGATAAAGGGGAATCCGAACCGGTCTGGATTGCCAGCTGGGCGATGCTGCTTGTCATCATTATCGGTTCCGTTTTTCTGCTTTCGCTTTCCGCCCATCGGGTGGACTCTGTTCTGGACGTTGAGGAAAAACGAAACGTCGAAGCCATGAAAATCGAGAAACAGAAAAAACTGAAGTTGCAGCAGCAACAGAATAAAAACCGAAAACGGTAAACATTTCCTGTCACCTGTCGACGGCAATTTCCGCGGCAACCGAATTTCAGCCAGTCTCCCTTCCCGTCCTCCGGGTTTCTGATATCCGGGGGCCCTTTTATCATGAGGAGATTCCTTCAGGAAACCGTCTCTCTGAATATGTCGCGGTAAACGGAGAATCTTTTCTTTCCCGAGAAGTACCCAAACGGGGACGCTTCGCGGCTCTTGCTACATTTCCCCGAGACCGAGCAGACCGTCCTCACGGATTCGGTTATAGAAGATCGGTTCCAGTGAAAACTTAATTCCCCAGTTATCCTTACTGGTGTTGATATGGGCACCGAGCGTTACAATAAAGGATTCCCCGATCCGGCTGACGCTTAAATCCTGACCGACATTCTTCCGTTCCGCCAGGTCATACGACGTACTGAACCCGCTCGCCCACTTTTCCGACATCCGGTAGTTGATCGCCAGATTCAAATAAGTGCTGTCAATCGGTCCCGCCAGGCGGTCAACCCCGAAGTAAACAGAGCTCAAGCCCGGTTTTTTCGTCATAACGCCCATTCGGGTTATCCGCTGTCCGGAACCAAAAACATCATACATTCCGGACGACAAAACAGAAAAACGGTCTCCGACGTGCCATCGGGCATCATAATCAATCAGGCCGAGATATTCGTCAAAGTTTTCTTTCTTTTTCGGATAAAGGTTAAATCCGGTGTTAAAGGTAATCCAGTCAACGGTGTGCCGTTGGCCAATCGGACCGCGCTTCGTCTGCCAACGATTCTGCCATTCAAACCGAACCAGTGTCAGATCATCCGCGATTTCAGTGCCCGGTGATGAAACGGAACCGCCAAGCTGGCCATGACGCAAGGCGTAATACCGTTCATCAAACCGAATCGGAATACTGTCCGAAAAACCGGCAACCCCTGTTCCGCCAAAGGTCGTGACGGAGTATCGGCGCCGGAAATCCTCAATTTGCCAGTCGTCCAACGGTTCGTAAAGAATCAGTTCGTCAAAGGACCGGTTTGTCGCGGAATAGGAACCGTCGACAACAAAATTCGTTTTATGAGCCAGTCCGTTCAGGTACCAGGTGGAGCTGTTTACAGAGGAATTAACCATCCAGAGCGGCAGATCCAGCCGGACCCCGCCACGCCCATACAACCGGGTCACGTTCTTTTTATCAGCTCCCTGTCCCCAATAGGCGAACTCACCCAGACCGTAAGGTTTGATCTTAAAGGGGCCCGCCTGAACCGGAATGTCCAGCTCATGCCGTGTCGAAAAATCCAACGAATCCGCAGACAGCGGCTGAACGTCGGAACTGTAAGGCGAGTTACTGACAGATGCCGGGTCAAGCTCCCAATTCAGATAGCGCCACAAATCCTTATCTTCCGTCGAATACGGAATATCTGTCGTTTTAAATTGTGCAAACCCCAGTTTGGTATGTTCGTAGTAAACAACTTTGTTGTTCAAAAATCCAATCGGTTGCCCCATCCAGTAATGATCCAGACGGGGGAGCCAGTTGGACTGTGTGTAAAAAGAATCGGTCCGAACGGCGGCACTGAGACCGAGTGACCAGTTATTAACGGTCTTCTTGAATTCAACGCTTGTTTCCGGATTGGAAGCCGAATACCATTCGTTCTCAAAGTATTGAGCAAGATAATTCCGATCCCGGGAGGTTCCAACCTGACCGGTCAACGTCCAGCCGCTTCCAAAACACCCGAGATTGTCAAACCGTTGCCGATGCTTGGCAAGCAGGCGGTATCGATAGGAATGAGGAAAGGTGACATTCCGGCGTCCCAAACCAAGGTTATCCGTTCCCTTATCGCTGATTCCATAATAACTGACAAGCCCGATTGCCGGCGTATTGAATCCGAAAACCGTATCGCGGTTGTATACAAATGTCGTCCCGTGTCCCAGTCCGCGATCGGAAAGATAGTCAATATCCAGGTCCCATTCTGTCCCTTTGGGCCGGCATTTTTCCCCGATGTTCAACAGCTGATAAGGATTCCAGCGGGTTTTGACCTGAACCCCGTAAATGGAGTCGCTCCCAACCTGAATATCCCGAAGGTAAAGCGTCTGATCTTTCGCGTCCATGGCCATCCAGGGCCAATAAAAGACCGGCAGACAGCCTACCGTCACAAAATTGTTTTCCGCTACCAGATACTGATTTACCTGGGAAAGCGGCTGACCGGTTTCCGGATTGACAAGCGGTTGACCGGTTACGCTGTCATAAAGCGGTTTTTCAACCGATTCCGCCCGCAATGAATTCGATTGCAGACGATACGTCGGTTCGCCCATCATACTGGTTGAAACCCAGGTATTGGTCGCGGAAATGGAGGACGGTCCCCGTTGGGCGATCTGATCCGCCTGTAAACGGAAATAACCGCCCGGCGTATTGGGAATCGGGAAAACCACTTCGGTGTTCTGAATCAAACCGATCTGATTTTTCGCGTCATAATACATTTTTTTCGCGTAAATAACCCGATCCGCCTGCCGGAAAACAATATTTCCCTCCAGAAAGATTTCCAAGTCGAAATTACTGTTCTGGACGTTTTCCCGGTCGTTGTTCAGATATTCAAGCCCGGTAAACCAGATAACGGCGTTATCAGTCGAAATGTCGACAATCTCATTGGTCACTTCGCCTGTCTGCTTTTTGATTTCCTGAGATAAAATAATGTTGACGCCGCCGTTAATAATCCCGATTTTTTTATCCGGATTACTTGGATCTGTCGTTACATTGATCGGAGAACTGACATCATAACGCGGGAAAAAACGGATTTGTCGCTTCGCGTTTTTATCGGTCAACTGATCCCGTAAACCGGCCAGTTGTCCGGTCACGCTGTCCGTCAGGCTTCCGGTCAGAGGGATCTGACGGACATCTTCCCTGTTGATCGATCGTTCCCGAAACTGACCGGCGCGATAATACAAGGATTCCGGGTCAAGCTGCTGATCGCCGGGACTGGCAATATGAATATCGATACCAGCCATTGTTTTGAACGTTCCAAGCCAGGCAGTATCGTTGACACGGGCTTCTGCATACGGTGAATTCAGTTCTATCCGAAGCGGCGACCTGCTGTTTTCCTTTTCCAGATATACAATGGCCTGTCCGGGCGTTCCGCTTTCCTTAACCGGATTCCGAACCCAAACGACGGCCCGAGGGCCGCCAACGACGTCGATTCCCTGATTTACCTGACAGTCCCCGCCCAGAATATAAACCTGACCGTCCTCTGTCTCCATTCCCTTCCAGCCATAAGTCCCTGTGATCACAACCGGCTGATCGGAAACCGGTGAATCGGGCACAAAAATCGCCTGATTCTCCATTTCCGCGGTCTGATAATTTTGCGCAACCTTGATCATGCCCGGCTGATCACGGGAAACTCCGGACCACATGCCGGGATCGGACAAAGTACCGGCTTCAAAAGAGATTTCCGGTTGAAAATCCATTTCCGGCAAAAACCCGGTCGGGGACGGGAGCACGTTTTCGCCGGGATCACCGGTTCCGGTCAGATTGAATTGAAACGGCGACTCTTCCGGGAAGAAACGTACTTCAGGATCTCCGGAGGAATGTCCGGCAGATGCTCCGGAACCCCCAATCGAAGGCGGCGAAAAGGACAGGTTGTCCGTCGGGGCGTAAACAGTGGTGGGAACTGCGGCGGACAGATCTGGTGATCCTTCCGTTGTTCGTCCTTCTGAAACCGGGGCATAAACCGAGCCGGCATCCATTGGAAACGATCCGGAAGAATCCGGCAACAACGGAGAATTTTCCGGTGATAAAGACTCGCCCGGCTGAAATTCGACCCTGAAAGAATCTCCGGAAGGAATCTCCGCCAGTTGGGCGTGTAAAGAATTCAGGTTGAACAGAATACAGAAAAACAGAACAAAACCGGCGCAAACACTCTCCGGAGTAAAACAACCGATTAACGGTCGTTTTACTTCCTGATAACAAACAGCGGTCTCGATTTTACTGGTTTTCAAGGCAGGTTATATCCTTTTGCGTATTTCCCGGGAGCTGCGCCCGACCCGGCTGACACACTTACGATCCAACATGAGACATAATCACTGTCCAGCATATGACATAATCATTGTCCAATACATAATACAATTATTGTCCAACGATTGTTCCGCGGACAGAAATTTCATGCGGCACACCTCCTCAAAAGCAGTTTTCGACACTCTTTTTTACACACCGGACATAATAATATTGACTTCATTACCGTATTCCCGATCCACTTTATTCAGTATTATTGGTCTCTCTTTAAGCAACCGTTTCAATGACAGAAAGATTCTGATTAAAGAGCAGCGAATTATAACCAGGAAGCCTAAAATAAATCAAGGGCATTTCCCGGAAATTTTGAAAATGGAATTGCCTTTTCTTCTATTTAATGGTATCGTAATACAGAAACAGGTCGTCAGGGGCCCGTCGAAAGGCCGTTTTACCGGCTCGACATCAGGAATTCCGTTCCCCACTGTCCGGCTTTTTTAAAAAGAATCTGGACGTTATCCCTTTTCAGGGAGGGCCCGCCGTTCAGGAAAGCTCCGCTTTTCGGATGGGGCCGGTCTTTTCGGAAATGATTCACCTTCGGGGACAATTACAGAAGACGGCGCTGTATCCTGTGGCAGTACCCTGCAAAAACAGCGACTCCACGCCCTCCAACCGTTCATAAACCAATGTTATTCAATTCATAAATCAATGTTATCCAACAAAAATAATGTTTCAAAAAGTTACACGCTTCCATGATTTCATGACGTTACCCGGCGTGATAACATTGATCCAATATTAACGGCGTTACCCAATAAAACCGGCACAGAGGTTTTGCCCTTACCCGGAGTCATCTAAATATAAGGAGAGGAAATATGGCGAAAAAAGCCAATAATGAAGGGACCGGTAAATCACGCTCCAATAAAATCAGCGCGCTTTTCAATAAGAGTCCGGAACTGAAAATCGCGGTCGACCAGATCGAAAAGCAATTTGGCGAAGGAGCCATTATGCCGCTCGGACTGGATCGCGCCCCCAGTCTGTCTGGAATCTCGACTGGTTCTCTTTCTCTGGATATCGCGCTCGGCGGACACGGAATCCCACGGGGCCGGATTATTGAAATCTTTGGTCCGGAATCCAGCGGAAAAACAACACTGACCCTGCATGTCGTCGCGCAGGCTCAGCGGGAAGGCGGTATCGCCGCATTCATCGACGCGGAACACGCCCTGGATCCAAGTTGGGCCAAACGGCTTGGCGTTGATCTGGAATCACTGCTTGTCAGTCAGCCAAGCAGCGGTGAAGAGGCCATGCGAATCACGGAAATGCTCATTAAAACAAACGCCGTTGACATTATCGTGGTCGACTCGGTTGCCGCACTGGTTCCGGAAAAAGAGCTTCAGGGCGATATTGGCGACTCCCATGTCGGACTTCAGGCAAGACTGATGAGCCAGTCGCTTCGCAAACTGACCGGCGCTATTGCCAAAAGCAAAACGGCCGTCATTTTTATCAATCAGATCCGGGAAAAAGTTGGCGTTATGTTCGGTTCCCCGGAAACGACTCCCGGCGGTCGCGCTTTGAAATTTTACTGCTCCTGCCGTATCGACGTCCGGCGAATCGGACAGATTAAGGAAGGTGAAAACGTCATTGGGCAACGGGTTAAAGCCAAAGTTGTTAAAAACAAGGTCGCTCCTCCGTTCCGGGTCGCGGAATTCGATATGATGCACGCTGACGGTATCAGTTACGAAGGAGACGTTCTCGACCTGGCGATTGCCAAAAGGATCGTCGTTAAAAGCGGGGCCTGGTTCCGATATGGTGATCAGCAGCTGGGACAGGGACGTGAAAAAGTTCGTCTGATGCTCAAAGACAATCCGGAATTGCTTGAAGAAATCAAGAATCAGATTATGGCCGACTTGGACCAGGACGACATTTCCGCCATGCTTGAAAACGCTTCCACTTCCGGCGAACCGGTTGATCATTCCGATGATTTCTGATAGGATAAGGGAAATTGTCCGGGAAATGAAGTCTCCAAAAACAAAATCCCAAAAAACACAGAAATTCCGGCATTTCAGGCCCTTTCCGATTTGTATTACGACGTTTTCCGCAAGTCGGCGATTTTCAGATTTTATCTTTACAATAAAGAGTAAACAGAGCTGTCAGACCATGGATCCCGATTTCCCAACATCCGCCAACAATCCAACCTCAACAATCGCGGCAACGACTCCGGCAAGGTCCTGGATGTCTTTCTGGAACATAAAACTGCTCCGAATGGCCGGATCGCTTGTTTTCGCCATTATTTTAATGGGCGTTCTCGCCCTGGTGATGGGCTGGGCAACGTTTGTTGAACGGGAATTCGGAACGCCGGCGGCTCAGGATCTCATCTATCATTCGTGGTGGTTTTATCTGCTT
>Ga0079305_1002907_pt1 | contig 13001 bp, 8 predicted proteins | sample LMS_cellobiose_e_FD_79183 | JGI IMG/M metagenome (GOLD analysis project Ga0079305, IMG submission 79183) | Rumen-fistulated moose microbial communities from Alaska, USA - LMS_cellobiose_enrichment | ecosystem: Host-associated > Mammals > Digestive system > Stomach > Rumen fluid ... | reverse complement strand
TCCGGCGTCCAGTTTTTGAAGTCGTCCGACTCAATCCGTCCGACCGTCCGGATTCCGTTGTAACCGCCTTCGGTCCAGATGCGCAGATAACAGACGTATTTCCCTTCAGACTCCGACCAGAACGAAACATTTTGTGAATCAATGGCAAAGTTCGGGTGTTTGGCAACCGCTTCATTCTGCATTTTCTTCCAATGGATCCCGTCCGCCGACGCCAGAGCGATGAGCCCCGTCTCCATTGTTCCGGCAAGGGCCTTGAATTTTTCTTCCGGTTTGGCGTTCGGATTGGTATCGTAAAACGGCGCGAGATTATGTGAAATACTGGCTTCCTCTTTATAAATAATGTTGTTTTCCTTGCTCCCGTCCCATTCATAAAGACCGAGATTCGGTTTTATCCAGTGAATCCCATCGTCACTTTCCGCGTAACAGCTCCGCTCATCGGAATTGTCCCATTTACCGGGCGTTGGGCCCCCGCGATAATACATCCGGTATTTTTCCCCATCGAACAAAACGGTTACATAAGCGGAAAAAGGTCCTTCCCAGGACTGGTCGAAGAACAGAACCGGCCCTTCATCCCGCGGTTCATGCAATCGGAGCGACACTCCGTCCAGAGAACCGATAATGAAATCGTCCACAAACAGCTCCATCTGTGATCCGATATTCAACGCCCCGGTTTCCCCGGTCGTTTCCGGATGATCTTCCGCCGCCGGGAGAACGGCCGTCAACATAAAGAGCGAAAACACCGTCACTATTGCCGAATACAAAAACTGCCTCATCACATCCTCCTGTTACCGCAAACAGACATTATCGGGGTTTCCATTTCAGAATTTAAGAAACAAAACATCGGAAAACTTTTCATAAAAACCTTTATATCACAAACCTGTTTCGACAACAAGTGTTTAAAAGACTGTTTTCCGTTTCAACCGCTGATTGCGTTATATTTTGAGGACCGCAAAAATAATATTCCCGCCGCGGCTCCTTCGTTTCAGCAGTTGCAATAGCGCAAAACAGGGGTATCGGTCAATGAGAATTCGCTATAATTGGCAACCGCAATTTTCCCCTTTTGTTGCAGATATTCGAGCCGGCTTCCAATATCGCAAAGCGCAAAAACCGTCCGGCCGGCATGCGCGGTCAGATACATTTTTCTGGCGATTTCATCCGCGGTCATCGGAGGTTCATAACGGCTCAAAATTTCCATAATCCGATTGTTACGGTGTTCCGTCCCTTTACGGACAAGCGCAACCCGACGGGGAATATCCATAATAATATCCTCATGGGACGGAATCGCCGTCAGGTGGCCTCCATGTTCCCTTTTCCATTGAACCGCCAACGTTTCCAGACGATCCAGCGATTCCAGATAATGCGCAAGACCGGTATGCGGAACAAGCGACTCCGGCCAGATCTGCGTTAATGTACTTGAAAGAATCTGATCTCCGACCAGAATACAATCGTCGACCAGTAACGCAATATGCCCCGGGCTGTGTCCGGAAAAATGAAAAACCCGGATCCCGTCAAACTCCTCTCCGCCGACAAGCGTTCGGGCAACCGGCGAGGATTCCGTCCGGCCCGCCACAAAACCAAACATCCGCAAAACCGGTTCCAGCATTTCCTCAGCAATTCCGCATTCACGCAAAAACGTACTGAAATGACAGTTCGACACTGCCGCCCGCTCATTAAACGAACAGACGGACCGGGCTTCCAACTCATGAACCCAAATCTCCGCCCCGGTCAGGCGACGTAAATCATGAGCGCCGCCAAAATGGTCAATATGCGTATGGGTCAGGACAATTCGCTGAATGGACTCCGGCCTGAAATCCGGCTCAAATTCCTGACGAACAATTTCAAATCCTTTTCGTATCTGTTCCGGACATTCGTTTTCGCCGCTTCCCGCGTCAACCAGCGTTGGCGCGTTTTCCGTTCCCAACAGCAAATGAACATAACCGGATAAATGCGGGAGAACCTGGCATTTGATCCGATAAATCCGTCGACCACCGGATGTCACAATCCGTCCGACCATATTGCCTAACGATGATACTTGATATTCCACAGATACGTTTTCCGGACAGAGAACAGAACCGATTGAATGATTTTATACAACAGACGAATGCAGGCCCCCGTAAAAAACCTTCTTTCCGATCAGCGGAAAAAAGGCTTTGATACAAACCGGACACGACAGATCAATTTCAGGTTCAAGGCTGCGTACCCGGAAAATCCCGATAATATACACCTGTCATAATAAGAAATTTTATCCTGTGCAACCGTTATCGTCCCGGACGAAGCCCGCCAGTTTAAAATTATTTGTGCAGAAGAAGCTCCGCAAGATAAACAACGTCAATCGACCTGATGGTCGGGTCATGCCGCATGATACCGCCAAAGTGCATGGCGCAGCTCAGGTCCGTCGTCGCGATGATGTCCGCCCCGCTTTTAATCATGTTTTCAACTTTTTTACGCCCCATGGCAAGCGATGTTCCCGCCATTTTCACACTGAACGTCCCACCAAAACCACAACATTCCTCAACATTGGGAATCGGCGTGTACTGAATCCCCCGGATGTTTTTGAGCAAAGTCATTGCGGCGTCGGCAATACCGAGTTCCCGGCGACCATGACACCCGATATGCAAGGCGACCTTGGCCGGATACGTCGCGTTAAAATCGGTCTTGTGCAGAACATGAACCAGAAATTCCGTCAGCTCATAGACCCGTTTTCCAACCTTGGCGGCCGCGGAACCAGGATCCGCCTCTTCAAAAAAGACCCGGCACATCGCCGCGCAAGCCGAAGAAGGGGTCACAATCCATTTATAATTACGAAACGCCTTTTCAAACTGAACCATCACCTTTTTCGCGTCTTCCCAGTATCCTGAGTTGAACGCCGGCTGACCGCAACAGGTCTGCTCCTCCGGATAAACCAACGGAATGTTCAGACTTTCCAGAATTTTTACCGTCGCAACACCAGCCGAAGTGAAAAACTGATCAATAAAACAGGGAATAAACAGGGCTACTTCCTCACCTTGTTTGTATTCCGGATAATCCCAAACCGGTACCGCTCGTTCCAACGCATCAATCATAATACCCTCGTTCCCCTTTATTGTCCGCTTTATTTTTCGCGTTCCTTTAATAACAAATGAAATTATTACAACGGTCATTTTCCGGCCAGCCCGCTTAACGGGAACAGATTCCTTACGGAACCCTATCGATAAAAAATCCCCCGATAAAACAAGCTTCAATACAGATTAACCGCGGAGAACCCCGTGACTGTGTTCATAAAAACAGAATCCGTGTCAGTCCGAAAAACGACTCATCTAAATAACAGTATATAATATACGACTTTTATCCTCGTTTTCAATGCCAGTAAACTGATTCTTCGATAATTTCGTTTTTCGGCCGGAATCCCAATGACTGAAGTTTCTGTTCAAGTTCAAGGGCGCTGTTCGCAAATAACGGGGAAATTTCCACCTGAACCCCTTCCGCGACCTGAATCCCGATATTTTTCAACCAAAGAGCATACAGATTACACAAATGTTCCCGAACCGTCTTCGGCGTATCCGTTGCTTCACGCGGATGATTTTTCAACGGTCCGAAACAGGTGTCGATATTGACCTCCACCACAATCGGATTTTTCGCCTGAGGAAGCAAATCAAAAATAAATTTTTCGTATTTAATCGCGTTTGGCTGTTCCGGTTTGACTTTCGTTCCAAACATCGATTTACCCGATTCATCGACCCTGTTTTTGTCCAGAACAATGTACGGAACCTTTTTTTTCGCAAGATGGAAGGGAAGCGAATCGGCAAAACCGACCTTCGCTTTCAAAAACGGAATGTTCATCATATGAACCGCAATGCTTCCCGCCCATATCGCCAGTGAACCGTCCGGCTTTCTCCGACAGGCTGCCGTATCCGGCAAATCGCTGTATTCGATGACGTTCAGCCTCCCATCAACCAAGACCATGTTTCCAACCCGGTCCTTCGGATTCTGTTTCCGGATAACCTGAGTCGCAAACTCCGAACCGCTTAACAGATGGTATCCGATAAACTCCGGATTACAAATGTCGATAACCGGATTGTCGATCTGAAAATAGAAGATTTCCTCATATCCCCGGCGCAAAAGCTCCGACAGTATTCCGGACTCCCGAACCTCCGGAATCGGAGAATCCGGCTGGGGCGCATTGATCGCCGCCAGAAAACCGCCGTGACCGTCCGGACTTCGGGCTATCAGATCCTTCTCGGAAAGCAGTACCTTACCGGTATCAAAATCAACGGACGGCATTGTCCCCTGACAGAAAATCAGGACATCCTCATCCGCCAGACCAAAATTTTTATTCTCCCGGAAGTAATCAATCGTTTCCTGATGTGTCGCCGGACTGGTCTGGATACAGAACGGAATCGGTTTGCCGTATTTGGCCGCCATAGCCCTGATTCGCTCCACATGAATCTGAAACAGCGAAACACCTGAAACGGGCCCGATCGGGAAAATTCCTTTGGCATGCGGGAAATCCAGCCGTGTTCCCTGACCGCCGGCAACAACGGCCGTCGCTACTTTTCCGGCCCGAAGAGCTGCCTCACCCGCGGCAATCGCCTCGCCCGGTTTAATTCCCCATTGAGCAAATTCCGAATCATCCCGCCGAACCGGCCGTTCCCGGGCATCACTCAGATAGAACGCCGTCGGTTCCTCAGCGCGGTCCGCAAGTGCTGCCGCCGGCGGCGGATCATAACGATGAACAAAAAGCGAATCCAGCATCGAAAAATCCATCTCCCCGATCTGGTCACCAAGTTTTTCCCGTTGAGCCTCGTTCAATTCATCCCAGAATGTCAACAACTGTTTCTGTGCATAAGGCGTCAATCGAGCCTGTAACGATTCAAAAGTCCACATAATCACCCAAATATCATTTTATCGTTATTTATTATTTTTATAGTCATTTACTGTTTTACAGTCATTTTAGTAAAACTGATTCCAACAATCATTCCAAGTGCAAAAAAGACCATGAGCCTTAAAAAAGAATTAACCGCTACAAATTATCAATATCTGCTTTTTCATTAGAAATGAACATTTCGTTCATTTTAAAGAGTGGCCGTTACATTGGCAAGTGACTCAAAACAAAAAAATAAAAAAACATGGGAAACCTTGTAAAAGTTATGGACAAAAAGGGTGGAAAGTGTAATAATTAAATATAATAGCCTGTTACAGTAATTTTTGAGGAAAAGGCGATTGTCTGTCAATTCTTTGAATGTTCTGTTAACAGTCTTGTTCATTATTCAATAAAATTTATCATTTCCATTAGTCAATGTGAGGCGATTCTATGAGGACCGAATCAAACATTGTGGTTGAAACAAAAAATCTGACCAAAATTTATCGGGATTTCTGGGGGCGGCAAAAAGTACGTGCTCTGAAAGCGCTCGATCTTGAAATTCGTCAGGGAGAGGTTTTCGGACTCCTCGGTCCTAACGGATCCGGCAAAACAACAACAATCAAACTTCTTCTTGGACTTCTTTTCCCGACCAGTGGCGAAATTAACATTCTGGGTCGTCCGGCATCCGATGTTACCAAAAATGAGCATATTGGTTATCTTCCGGAGGAATCTTACCTATATCGTTTTTTGAACGCGGAAGAAACGCTTGATTTTTACGGTCGTCTTTTCAGCATGTCCGGAGCAGTGAGGCGTCAACGAGTCGCCCAGTTGATTTCCATGGTCGGTCTGGAATCCGCCAAAAAACGCCAGTTACGCGAATACTCCAAAGGAATGTCCCGGCGTCTTGGTCTGGCTCAGGCTCTGATCAACGACCCGGACCTGATTCTGCTGGACGAACCGACAAGCGGTCTCGACCCCATCGGAACCCGTAATATGAAGGATCTGATTCTTGAGCTGAAAAATCAGGGGAAAACGGTTATCATGTCCAGTCACCTGCTGGCCGACGTTCAGGACGTCTGTGACCGGATCGGCATTCTGTATCAGGGTGAACTGAAGGAACTCGGCCGGGTTGACGACCTGCTCAAGGTCAGTACCGAAACAGAACTTCGCGTCAGTAACCTGAGTGACGCCGCCAAGGAAAAAATTCAGAAAGTTATTCAGGAAGACAACGGAGAACTGGTTTTCTGCGGAAATCCGACCTCTTCTCTGGAAGAGCTCTTCCTGAAAATCATCGCGGAAAGCGAATCCCGTCCCGGTAAACGTGTTCGAGGAGGAGAAGATAAATGATTATAGAACATCCTGTCCCAATGTTTGCCAAATGGATCGGGCCTGCGGCCTTGACCTGGCTGCTCTCCCTTGGCATTCTAATTGGCGTTTTCGAGCTTATCCGTCTCGTTTTTTTATTGTCACGAAACGGGCTTCACGGTTTCACGCTGTTTTTTACAACGTTTTTTAAAGGAATTGACGATTTCTGCTTCATTTCCTGGCGACGTGTCTGGGCGATTACAAAACTGATTATCCGCGAATCCATTCGTAAAAAGGTTGTTGTTGTCTGCATTGTTTTTCTGGTTCTGCTCATGTTCGCGAGCTGGTTCCTCAACCCGAACACAACGGATCCGGCCAAAACCTATGTCAGCTTTGTTTTCCAGTCGACGACTTACCTTGTTATCCTGCTGGCGCTCTTTTTAAGTTCATTGAGTCTGCCGGCCGACTTTAAAAACAAGACTATTTTTACCATTGTCACCAAGCCCATTCGCCCGAGTGAAATCATTCTGGGGCGTATTCTGGGACTGACCATTATTGGCACGGTTATTCTCTGTATCATGTCGATCGCCAGCTATTTGTTTGTGACCAACAGTCTGAGTCACACGCATCGCCTTAACGAACGGGAAGACCTTACTCCTGTCGCCTCCGCAGACGATCCGCGAAACCAGGATGGGGAAACCGTCATCGCCAAGGGAACGCTCCAGCTTTCCAATGGTCACAAGCATAATGTTGAGGAGTATGTCAGGAAGGAAGGCGACAAACTCGTTTACACCTTCAACGTTTCTCAGGAAAACAACCATACCCACAGCATAACCCGCGAGGTCGACGGCGATAATGTCCGATACATTGTCGGCCCGGAACAGGGAACGGTTCAGGCAAAAGTTCCGGTTTACGGAAACATCAGTTTCCGCGACGCGAGCAACTATGAGCGTTCCCGCGGTATCAATGTCGGGGAGGAATGGACCTATCGAAGTTACGTGGCCGGGGCAACTTCCGAAGCGGTTATCTGGACGTTTGATCATCTGGACGCCAGCAAATACCCGGACGGTCTCCCGATCGAAATGAGTATCAGCGTTTTCCGGACAACTCTGGGAAACATTGAAAGTACCATTATGGGAAGTATTCTGGTCCGGAATCCCAAAACCGGCCTGACCGCGGAAACCAACGTTTTCAATTCGGAAAAATATATCACCAAGGCCCTGATGATCCCGCGCACTATTGAAAAGAGCAAAGTGGAATCACAACCGCGGGCTCTGATTAAAAAAGGGATGGAATCCTCTTATGAGCCGCTTCCCGGCAATTTCGTTCAAAAAGACTCTTACGATCTGTTTGAGGATTTCGTTGACGACGGCAAACTGGAAATCTGGCTTCAATGTATTGAACGGGGTCAGTACTTTGGCGCGGCCCAGTATGATCTCTATCTTCGCGACAACGACGCCAACGTTCTTGTCAACTTCTTTAAAGGATACCTTGGAATCTGGCAACAGATGATTTTCGTTATCGCGTTTGGTGTTCTTTTCAGCACGTTCCTGAGCGGCCCGGTTGCGATGGTTTCAACGTTTGGTATTGTCATTGCGGCAACGTTCAAATCTTTCTTTATGGAAATTGCCAATCTGAATGTTCTGGGGGGCGGTCCCATTGAGTCGCTAAACCGTTTGATCACTCACGAGAGTCTGATGATTGATCTTCCGAATGTGTTTTCCACCTCGCTGATCAAGTTTTTCGACATGATAGCCAGTGCTTTGCTCTGGATTATCGGAAACGCGATTCCGTCGTTTTCCAACTACACGATTTATATGGATTACGTCGCCACAGGGTACAACATTCCGTTCAATACCATCCTTGTTCATCTTGTCACCACGTTGTCCTATGTCATACCACTTTTTATCGCGGGATACCTGATTCTTAAAAACAGGGAGATTGCCAAATGACACAAAAAAAATTATTTTATCGAAAAATATTTTATATTGTTCTGATTGCCATCCTGATTTTCCCGCTTTACATGATGGGAAATCCGTCGCAGATACGAAAAGACGGCTTCTCGTCGGGAGGTCTTCTTGCCCGGCAACGGAGTCAGTACGGACTCGCGGAAGCCAATCTGGGGGAAGTCGATCCCGCCAGCAGCACCATGAAACTGGCAACTTTCGGTATGCGGGGTGTTGCGATTACCATGCTCTGGCACCGTTCGTTGGAATATGAGAAACGGGCGGACTGGAATAACGTTGTTGTCACCGGTAATCTGATCACCGCGCTTGAACCGCACTTCCTGTCGATTTGGGATTTCGTCGGCTGGAAGCTTGCCTACAACGCCTCATCCCAATTCGACGATTACCGCGAACGGTACCGGTACGTTATTGAAGGGTTTGAGTTCATTCAACGGGGAACAAACTACAACGAAACCGCGCCGAAACTGTTTTCAAAAGCGGGCTGGACGATTTCCCAGAAAATCGGGGTCGCCGATGAAAAAATGCAATATCGACGTCTGTTCCGCGAAGATAACGAATTTCACGCCCGACAGGAAAGTCAGAAGATTTCGACGCATGACCGGGATAACTGGCGGTTTGGCCGGCTATTTTACAAAAAGGCGGAGGACCTGTACGAAAACGGCGGCGATATTGGGAAAGAAACCCGAATCGTTTTTTATGCCCGTTCGCCACTGAACACGATCCACTATGCCGAATGGCTGGAAATCGACGGTTGTGACCTGAATAAAGAAGGGACGCCTGTCTTTGACCAGGAACATACCGCCGTCGCCTGGAAAGACGCGGAGATTGAATGGAAGGCTCTTTCCGCCAAAGTCATCCGGACAACCCTGGAAACCGAACGTAATTCCGGAATTTACCGTGAAACCGCACTGGACACCTATAAGGAAGGACGGGAAGAGGTCAAAAAGCTGACAAAACAGCTGGAAGAGATGCTTCCCGAGGGAGTTACCGCCGAATCAATCGAAATCGATCGCTGGAACAATCTGCTTACTGAAAAACAACGGGCGGTCTGTCTCCGCCGGTTACGGAACCCCGTTCCGGATGACGATTACTATAACGCTGAAGACGATCAGCCTTATCGGGTTCTCCGAAATTATCTGAACAGCGCTCCGGAATGGAGCGATTGGGATGAGCGACTTCAAAAAACGCTGGATACGTTCTATGAAACGCCGGAACAGGCGGCTTTGGCCCGACTTCCTGATTTTCTCCTTTCAGAAGCGGAGAACTCCCAGTTAAAATCGGCGAAACATAAAATCGATGAGCAGACCAAACAGGCACATTCCTTGATTTGCGTCACGCCAAACGTGCTGGCCGAAAAAATTGAAGGAGACAAACAGCTTGAAGCGAAAGATATATGCGACGAAATCGCCAAGCTGGAAAAAGAAATTCAGTTTTCCAACATGTTCCGTAATATTGCGGACGCGGATCGATATGACGCCAAAGTGATCGTTGAACAGGCTCCGGAAGCGTTAAAGGCTCGCGAATACCGTTCCACAGTTCGTGAGAAATATCTCGCGGCGCAACACGAAGAGGCCAATCAGGCATTTCTTAACAGCATGGATTCCTGGATGAAACTGTTTGAGCGTCCGGAATACAGCCGTTACGCGATTGTTCCGCAGATTGAAAAGGAAATTTACGAAGATCTTCAAAAGTATATTATTGTTTTGGATCAGTTGGAAACGGTCTTCCCGGAAGAATTCTCCATGCAGAAGATGATTCGGCACCGTCCGACGCCAAGGGTTTTCATTCAGGAATTGACTAAAGCCTATAATTATACGCTCAAGACCTTCAATGAGGGAAATTATGAAGATGCCCATAATTATGCCATTCGCGTATTGACCCAGGCCGACAACTTTATGGAAACGGAGGAGATATTCGCGCTGTCGCCGCTTCCTGAGGTACGGGACATGATTATCGACGCGGATCGGATTTTTATCCTTTCCTGGGAACACCTGACGGAAAATCCCCAAGAAGATGTCAGGACAACCAATCGGTTTGCCAAATATCCGACCAGGAATTTTCTGGAACTCATCATCAACAAGAGTGACCCGAACTATCAGGCTATTCGGAAAAACGAAATGTCTGTGATGACGGATCCGGAAAACGCGCTGTCGCATTTACAGGAATCCGTTGAGCTTTGGGGTAAAGTTTTGGAAAAATATCCGGTTATCAAATATGATCTGAATTCGGAATTTTATCAGAAGGCCCGTCAGACAGCTCAGAATTATCTCCGGGAACTCAAAAAGAACAATCAGGAGGATCCTGCTGATTTTGTGTTGAAAGATTTTCTGGATTAAATCCAATTCGAAAAAGGGTTCGGGAATGTTTCGGTATCAGGAATGTTCCCGAATCCCCGGTTTTACGGTTCTTTTTGCCGACAATGAAATAAAATTCCGTCTGTTTTGATTTTATCGTTTTCATTTGAACGGTTCCAGAACACGGAAATACAACGAAAAAATTCAATTCATCCCTGACACGTTCTGTTTTTTGGTTTATAATTTCATCATCGAGGGTTCGTTTTGGGAAACGGCCCAAATATCGGTAAAACCCAGGTATCGTGAACAGGAATTGCCCGGATACCGTCCTGTCAAAAGTATAAGTGAACGTCATCATAAAATCAGGACCGGTGCTCAATCCTTAATGGGCTTTTATGTCTGGCAGTATCATTTCTGGTATGATATTTTACGTTATTTTTATGTCAGGGGAGCTCTTTCGCAATGACAGTCTTTGTTGACCATCAGGAACGCCGAAATACCATTCTGGAGCATGCGTTTGAGTTGTTTGCCGAGGAGGGATACAACGGCGTCACTTATCAGAAAATCGCGGATCGCTGCCATATTTCCCGGACATCCATCTACAAATATTTTAAGGACAAGGATCAGATTTTTATTTTTGCGATCAAGCAGTCGACTGATAAAATATCCGAGCTGCTGAAACGTGTTCTGAACCGTCATGATTTGACGACGGTCGACAAAATCCGCCGGGCACTTCATTTGACAGTCAAACTGTTTTCTGAAAACCGAATCTTTCTGAGTGTCATTCTCAATTATTTAATGAATCAGAAGCAAACGGGCGCGAATATTCGGCGCAAAGTACGCCGGCATACCTTTGGATTAAAAATTTTTCTCAGTCGTCTGATTCAGGAGGCGGTTTTAAACCGGCAGTTCCGGCCTGTCAACCCTGATCTGGTTACCGCTCAGCTTTACGCGATCCTGGAATCTTACGTACTGAACCTTACCGTGATGGAAATGATGGACTGGAAGGATTGCCTTCAGTTAATGAATTTCTGTCTCGATGAATACGTCACGGAAAAACCGGGAAACACGCGGAAACGCTGAAGTTTTCCGTCGTCTGTTTTGCAAAAACCAACTGATCGCAGTATAAGTAACCGAATCTGATGAAAAGCAACAAAACAATCCACAAAATTGGAGACTACCTGGTTTATCTTTTTGTCCGGGTTATTATCTGTACAGTTCAGTCATTGTCCCTTGAATTCTGTGATTACGCATCCTGGTATCTGGCCCTGTTTTTTACCGACTTCCTGGGAGTCCGGCGCAAGGTACTTAAAAAAAATCTGGAAGCCGCTTATCCGGAAATGTCGGTCCGCGAGCGTCGACAGCTAATCCGGAAAATGTGGCACCATCTTTTTTTAATGGTGTCCGAGGTTGCCCTTGCCCCCCGACTGATGAATGAGCTAAACTGGTGGAAACAGGTCCGACTGATTGACCCCTACCCCATGGTTGAAATGGTTCATTCTGATCGCCCGCTTATTCTTGTTACAGGTCATTTTGGTAATTTTGAAATGGGGGGTTACATTTTGGGGCTGCTGGGATATCCGACTTATTCCGTTGCCCGGACGCTGGACAATCGCTATTTAAATCACTTTATCGAGGGATTCCGGGAATCGACAGGACAGTTTCTCATCTCAAAAAACGAGGGATATGACGAAATTCTGGATGTTTTGCGTGCCGGAGAAACACTCGCTTTTCTGGCGGATCAGTCCGCCGGTCCCAAAGGATGCTGGGTTCAATTTTTCAATCGGCCCGCTTCCGCTTATAAAGCAATGGCCCTGCTCAGTCTTGAATATGACGCTCCGATTCTTGTCTGTCACGCGACCCGGTATCAAAATAAACCGCTCAACATTCATTTAAAAAACGTTGCTATTTTTGACCCGCGAAATCATCCGGAGGAACTCTCTTCCATCAAACAGATCACCCAATGGTTCACGTCGCATCTGGAAGCGGGAATCCGTGAACTGCCGGAACAGTACTGGTGGATGCATAACCGCTGGAAAACCTATGGTAAAACGTTCAGACCGGACAAATAACAGGTTTTAACGATAAAAATTCGGGAATTTTTCTATCATTTTGATATAAAATATTTTATAATGAAAAAGATGGGAACAGACAGGCCGGATGTCAGACCCTGGTTATGTCACCGGGCAGGCGTGTCCTTAACGGAATGACAGAAAATTCCCGGGTAAAACATCAGGTCCTCAACGAAATTGTTTGCCGGAACCCAACGAGCGACAAAGCATCAGGATCGGAATGAGGTCCGACATTAACGTTGTTATCAAACTGAAAGGAAACCTTTATGGAAAAATACGCCTGGAAAGCACTGGTTCTGGAAGATAAAATCGAGGAATATAAACGTCGGCATCGTGAAATCTGGCCGGAAATGGTCGAGGTTCTCAAGGCGGCCGGTATCCGTAATTATTCCATCTGGCTGGTTGGCAATATCGTTTTCGGATATTATGAATGTGAAAAAGGAGCGGATTATGCCGCCCGTGTTCAGAAAGAAAGTGCCGTCGTTGATAAATGGAATGAATACATGAAGGACGTTATGAAAAT
>Ga0079305_1002905_pt1 | contig 13003 bp, 11 predicted proteins | sample LMS_cellobiose_e_FD_79183 | JGI IMG/M metagenome (GOLD analysis project Ga0079305, IMG submission 79183) | Rumen-fistulated moose microbial communities from Alaska, USA - LMS_cellobiose_enrichment | ecosystem: Host-associated > Mammals > Digestive system > Stomach > Rumen fluid ... | reverse complement strand
CGGTTAATTTTTGTTTGTTTTCAAAAGGGACCGGGAAAAGATAGGGCTTGCCAATCAAATTTAGTTGGGATATACTCATATTTTGTAAATTCATTGTCGAAGGGACGGTGTCGCATGAAGGATCTGCCAACCGGCGAAAACAAAATGGGCGTGGCGCCCGTTTTGCCGCTGATTTTTAAGATGTCGCTGCCCGCCATGTTTTCCATGCTGATTCAGGCGCTTTACAATGTGGTGGACAGTATTTTCGTCTCCTATGTGGCGAAGGAGGCGCTGACCGCCGTGTCTCTCGCCTTCCCGGTGCAGAATTTGATGATCGCCGTCGCCGTGGGCACCGGCGTGGGTATCAACTCGGTCATCGCCCGCCGCCTGGGCGAGAAACGCCAGGAGGAGGCCGACAGGGCCGCGGCCCACGGGGTGGTTTTCGCGCTGATCTCCGCCCTGGCCTTCGCTCTCATCGGCTTTTTCTTCAGCCGCCTGTTTCTGGCCGCCTTTTCCGACACCCCGGCGGTGGTGGATTACGGGGCCCAATATTTGACCGTCATCACGGTGTTCGGCGGTTTCGCCTTTGTCCAGGTGTCCATGGAAAAGATCCTTCAGGCCACCGGCGACATGCTGATCCCCATGATCTCCCACCTGGTGGGGGCCTGCTCCAACATCATTTTGGACCCTATCATGATTTTTGGGCTCTTGGGCTTTCCCGCCATGGGGGTGGCCGGCGCGGCCATCGCTACCGTCACGGGACAGGCCTTCGGCATGACCACCTGTCTCTTGTTCATTCTATTGAAGGAGCACAAGGTGAAGGTGAGCCTCCGGCATTTCCGCTTCCGGCCTCAGACGGTCAAGGATATTTACAGCGTGGGCGTGCCGTCCATCATTATGCAGTCCATCGCCTCGGTCATGTCTTCGGGCATGTACGCCATCTTAGGCGGCTTCTCCGAGACGGCCATGACCGTTTTCGGCGTCTATTTCAAGCTGCAGAGCTTTGTCTTCATGCCCGTCTTCGGCTTAAACCAGGGGGTTATGCCCATTATGGGCTACAATTACGGCGCGCGCAACAAAAAGCGGCTCATGGCCGCCCTGCGCTACGGCGTCACCATCGCCTTCTGCCTGATGACAGTAGGGATGCTCGTCTTCATGATCTTTCCCCAGGTGCTGCTTTCCTTCTTCAATGCCGACGCGGAGATGTACCGGATGGGCGTCCCGGCCCTGCGGTATATCAGCCTCTCCTTCCCCCTGGCGGCCGTGGGCATTTTGCTGTCCACCCTGTTCCAGGCCCTGGGTTTCGGCAGCCGCAGCATGATGATCTCCCTCATGCGGCAACTCATCTTTATTTTGCCGCTGGCCTTCGTTTTCGCCCGGCTGGGCGTCGATTTCGTATGGCTTGCCTTTCCCGTGGCCGAATGCTTTGCAACAGCCGTTAGCTTCTATTTCTTCCGGCAGATTTACAAGACCCGCATCGAGCCGCTGGACCGCCCGGCGGACATGTAGCGGGAATGGGAAAAAGAGCTGCCCGCGCATAACGCGCGGGCAGCTCTTTTTGCAAAAGCGCCCGGCCCCGTCGAAAGAAGCACTTCGCCCCAAAAACGGGCAAAAGCCGGCGGCCCATGAAAAACATGGGCCGCTTTTTTCGTCTCCGCCTTTACCTGGCGGCGTCCCACAGGATGCGGACGGCAGTACCTTCGCCCAAGGCGCTGGTCAGGGTGATGGCGCCGCCGGTGCGCTCGGCCACATGCTTTACAATGGATAGGCCGAGGCCGGTGCCCCCCTCGTCCTTGGAGCGGCTTTTGTCCACCCGGTAAAACCGTTCAAAGACTCGGTCCCGAGCCTCCGGCGGGATGCCGATGCCCGTATCGGCTACGGTTAAGCACACCCGGTGGTCGGGCATCCCCTCCACGGACAGGCGGATGCTGCCGCCGGGACGGTTGTACTTGATGGCGTTGTCGCAGAGGTTGGCGACCAGCTCCTCCAGCAGCACGGGGCTGCCCAGGATGACGGCGGACGACCCGGCCAGGGAAAAGGCCAGGCCCCGCTCCTCCGCGATGGGCTTGAGGCGGCGATAGACCCCCTCCGCCACCTGATAGAGGTCTGTGGGGGCCATTTCCTCCGGGGTTTTGCCCTCGTCCAGGCGGGACAGATCGATGATGTCGGTGATGAGGGAGATGAGGCGGGCCGCCTCATTGTAGATGGTTTCGGCGAAGTGGGGGATGTCCTGCTCCGCCACCATATTGTTTTTCAAGAGTTCCGCCGCGCCGGAGATGGAGGTTAAGGGGGTCTTGAGCTCGTGGGAGACGTTGGCGGTGAACTCCCGTCTGAGGGCCTCCCGCTCTTCCCGCTCGGTCACGTCCAAAAGCAGCACCGTGACGCCGAAAAGGGCGCCCCGCTCGAAGACCGGGCTTGCGAAGACCTGGCAGGAGCGGCGGGGCAGGGCGAGGACCCGCTGGCTGTGGCGGCCGGAGAGGGCGTCCTCCACGGCGGCTCGGAAGACCTCGCTCCGGTTGAGGGAAAAGACCGTGGCCCCCTCCGGCGGCGGGTCGGCGGACAGAAGCGAGAGAGCCGCCCGGTTGAAGGAGAGCACCCGGGTGGCGGGGTCGAGGATCAAAAGCCCCTCGCTCATGTTGTCCGTCAAAGCGGCGAATTCCCGTTTCCGGCGCTCCAAGTCCTCCATTTGCAGGTCAATGGTCTTTTTCTGCTCCACGATTCGGGTCAGAAGGGGGGACAGTTCGTCGTAGACCGGGCTGTCCTCCGGATGGTCCAGGTCGATGCGGTTGAAGGGGGCCACGATGCGGCGCGCCAGATACCGGGACAGCCAGGCGGCCAGGAAGAAGGCGAGGGCCCCGGCCACGGCCATGGTGGGCAAAAGGCCGATGAGAGCGTTTATGACCGTGTCCGTCTCGGTGCCGAGGCGCAGCACCGATCCGTCCCCGAGGCGCAGCGCTTGGTAGTAAGTTTTTTGCAGCAGGGTGCCGGAGACCCGGGTGGCCTCTCCTTGGCCCAGAGAGAGCGCGGCGATAAATTCCGGCCGGTCGCCGTGGTTTCCCATTGTTCCGGGGTCGGCCCGGCTGTCGAAGAGCACGGCGCCATCTGATGAAATGAGGGTGATGCGGTCGGTCTGCCCCTTGACGGAGGCAAGAAAGTCCACGCCCCCCGCCTCGGCGCCGGCGGCCAGGAAATGAAGGGATTGGGCCAGGTCGTTTTCCATCCGCCGGTCGTAGTCCTCGTAATAGACAAAGGCGATCAGCAGGGTGGCGAGCACAACGGAGACCAGGGCGGTCAGCGCCAGGCTCCGGAGGATTTTTTGTCTCATTCTTCCCCGCCCTCCCCGATTTTGTAGCCTACGCCCCGGACCGTTTCAATGAGCGCCCCGGAGGGGCCCAGTTTTTGCCGGAGGGTACGGACGTGGACGTCCACGGTGCGGCTCTCGCCGTCAAAGCCGTAGCCCCAAACTGCGTTTAAGAGCTGATCCCGGGTCAGCACCAGCCCTTGGTTGTGGAGCAGGCAGCAGAGAAGGTCGATCTCCTTGAGAGTCAGGGTTACCGGCCGGCCGTCCACCGTGGCCGTCCGGCGGGCGGGGTCCACGCAGAGGCCGCTGAGGCGGAAGACTTCCCGCGGTTCCCCCGGCGGCTCCTCCTCGGCCCGGCGGAGAAGGGCCCGGATCCGGGCCAAAAGCTCCATCATGCCGAAGGGCTTGGCAAGATAGTCGTCGGCCCCGGCATCCAGCCCCACCACTTTGTCAAATTCGCTGTCCCGGGCGGTCAAAAGCAGGACTGGCAGCCGGCGGGTGGCCGGGGCCAGACGCAGGCGCTTTAAAATAGATAGCCCGTCCTCCCCGGGGAGCATGATGTCGAGGATGGCCAGGGCAGGCGATTCCTCCCCCACGGCCTGCCAGAAGGGGGCGGCGGAGGGAAAGCCCCGGGCGGGCAGCTTTTGGCTGTTTAAGGTATATACGACGAGCTCTCTGATGCTTTTGTCGTCTTCCACCACGTAAATCACGCCATGGTTTCCCCCTCCCGCGCGCCGGTGATGGAGTATTCCACCCAACAGGCGATGTTCACCGCGTGGTCGCCGATGCGCTCCAAATATTTGGCGATCATCAGAAGGTCGAGATAGAGGCCGCCCAAGCTGCTGTCCCGGGAGAGCAGGTCGGCCAGCTCGGTCTTCACCTGGACAAAGAGATCATCCACAATGTCGTCGTGGGCGACCACCGCCCGGGCCATGGCCAAATCCCCCTGCACAAAGGAATCCACGCTATCGGTGACCATGCGGATGGTCGCCCGGGCCATGTCGGCGATGTGCACCCGGCTCTTGGTGTCGTTTTTCTGGATATACCCGGCAATTTCGGCAATGTCCGCGGCCTGGTCGCCGATGCGCTCCATGTCGGAGATCATTTTCAAAGCCGAGGAGATGACCCGCAGGTCCCGGGCCACCGGCTGCTGCTGGAGCAGCAGGCGCATACAGAGGGCCTCGATCTCCCGCTCTTTCCGGTCGATTTCGCTGTCGGTTTGGAAGACCTTGGGCAAAAGCGCCTCGTCGTCGTCCAAAAAGGCCCGGGCGGCTAAGGAAATGGCCTCTTCGCACAAGGCGCCCATTTTGATGAGCTCCACATTCAGGCGGCTGAGCTCCTCGTCAAAGCGGTTTCTCATTTATCCGAACCTCCCCGTGATGTAGTCCTCAGTCCGCTGGTCCTTGGGGCGGGAAAAGAGGGTTTCCGTGTCGCTCATCTCCACCACCTCGCCCAAAAGGAAAAAGGCCGTCTTGTCGGAGACCCGGGCGGCCTGCTGCATGTTGTGGGTGACCATGATGATAGTATACCGTTCTTTGAGCTCGGACACAAGATCTTCAATGCGGGAAGTGGAAATGGGGTCCAGCGCCGAGGTGGGCTCATCCATCAAAAGCACCTCCGGCTGAACCGCCAGCGCCCGGGCAATGCACATCCGCTGCTGCTGCCCGCCGGAAAGGCCGAGGGCGCTTTCCTTCAGCCGGTCCTTGACCTCATCCCAGATGGCCGCCCCCCGAAGGGAATCCTCCACCAGCTGGTCGAGCTTAACCCGGTTTTTGATCCCATGGGTTCGGGGCCCAAAGGCCACGTTGTCGTAAATGCTCATGGGAAAGGGGTTGGGCTTTTGAAAGACCATACCCACCCGGCGGCGGAGAAGGGAGACGTCCATTTGGCCGTAGACATCCTCCCCGTCCAGCAGCACCCGGCCCGTGACGGCGCAGCCCTCCACCAGGTCGTTCATGCGGTTGAGCGTCTTTAAAAGGGTGGACTTGCCGCAGCCCGACGGTCCGATAAAGGCGGTGATTTCCCCTTCGGGCAGATGGAGATTTACGTTTTTTAAGGCTGTGAAGTCGCCGTATCGCAGAGAAAGGTCAGAGACGGTGATTTTATCCATAGGGCTACACTCCCTTTGTAAAGCGTTTGGCCGCGTAGGCCGACAGGGCGTTTAAGCCCACCACCAAGACAAGCAGGACCACGGCGGCGGCGTAGGCCTCGTCGAAGTAAAAACCCTCGGAGAAGAGGGCGTACATGTGTACCGCCAGCGTCCGGCCCGAGCCCATGAGGGTGTCCGGCACCTTGGCCGCGGTGCCGGCGGTGAAAATGAGGGCGGCGGTTTCGCCCACAATGCGCCCCACGGCCAAAATGACGCCGGATAGGATGCCGGGCGCCGCCGAGGGCAGCACGATGGCGAAGACCGTCCGAAGTCTGCCGGCGCCCAGACCGAAGCTGCCCTCCCGGAAGCTGTCGGGCACGGAGCGGAGGGCCTCCTCGGTGGTGCGCATGACAAGGGGCAAAATCATGATGGCCAGTGTCAGGGTGCCGCCCAAAATCGTGTTGCCCCATTTTAAGCTGATGTTGAAGAGCAGATAGCCGAAGAGGCCGTAGACGATGGAGGGGATGCCGGAGAGGGTCTCCGCGGTCAGGCGGATGAGGGTGACGAGCCGGTTGCCTCTGCCCGCGTATTCCGCCAGATAGATGGCCGAGCCGATGCCCACGGGTACGGCCATGAGCAGGGAGAGAAGGGTGATGGTGACGGTGTTCACGATGGCGGGCAGCATGGATGCGTTTTCGGTGGTGTAGGTCCACTGGAAAAGGGAGGGCTTGAGATGGGGAGCGCCCCGCCAGAGGATATAGGCGATTAAAAAGAGCAGCGCCGCCATGGTCAAGTAGGCGGACAGCCGGGTAATCGTCCGCAAAAAGACCGACAGCGGATCCCGCCGCCGGGCAGGGGGAGGGGTTTGTTGTTTCATACGCCCGACCTCCTTTTTAAAACGGAGAAGCAGAGGTTGATAAGCAGGATGAAAACGAAAAGCACCACCGCCGTGGCGATGAGGGCCTCCCGGTGTAAATCCGCGGCGTAGCCCAGCTCCAGGACGATGTTGGCCGTCATGGTGCGCACCCCGGCGAGAAGGGAGTTTGGCACGGCCGGCTGGTTACCCGCCACCATGATGACCGCCATGGTCTCGCCGATGGCCCGCCCTACGCCCAAAACCACGCCGGCTAGAATGCCGGATTTCGCCGCCGGCAGGGTGGCGAAGAAGACGCTTCGTTCATGGGATGCGCCCAGGGCCAGCGCCCCCTCGTAATAGCTTTCCGGCACCGCGCGGATGGCCGACTCTGACACGCCGATGACGGTGGGCAGGATCATCAGCCCCAAAAGGAGCGAGGCGGTCAAAACTCCCTTGCCGCCTGTGCCGAAGAGTGTCTGCATCAGCGGCACCAGCACCGTCAGTCCGAAAAAGCCGTAGATGATGGACGGGATGCCGGCCAAAAGGTCCACCGCCGGTTTTACCACCCGGTAAGCCCTTTTGGGGCAAAAGCGGGCCAGGTATACGGCGGTCAGCACCCCCACCGGCACCCCCACCACCATGGCGCCGGCGGTGACGTAAAGGCTGCCCACGATCATGGGAAAGATGCCGAAGAGGTTGTTGCCCGGTTTCCAGGTTTTGCCCAATAAAAATTCCGCCGGGCCGATTTCAAAAATGGCCGGCAGACCGTTTGCAAACAAAAAGACGCAGATTAAAAGAACCGCGCCCACCGACACAAGGGCCGTCAGGAGGAAGAGCCAGCGCATGGCCGTTTCCGCAAAGGATCGCATAAGACCGCTCCTTTTTTGAGAGTTTGCCGGGAGAGAGGCAAGCGCCGCGCCCAATCCCCGCCGCTACAAGAAGGGAGGATTTTTTGCCCGGCCCTTTTCGCTTTTTTGCCCCCGGCCGGGCAGGAGGCCCGGCCGGGGGCTTTTCAAGCGGGAATTAGGAGAGCGCGTCCCATTCGGTGATTTCGCCGGTAAAGATGCCCTTAATCTGTTCAGAGGAGAGGTCGGAGGAGGGGTTTTCATTGTTTACGATGACCGCGATGCCGTCGATGGCGATGACCGTGGGAGTAAGGCCCGCCTGAAGCTCGCTGTCCTTGAGCTCCCGGGAGGCCATGCCGATGTCGCAGACACCCTCAATGGCGGAGGTCATGCCGGTGGACGAGTCGGACTGCTGCACTTCGATTTCCACGTTTTTGTTGATGACGGCGTAGGCCTCTTTGAGCTTTTCCATCACCGGGGTGACGGAGGAGGAGCCGGCCACGGTGACCTTGCCGGAGACGGCGCCGCCGGCAAAGGCGGGGGCGTTCTCCACGGCTGCGATGTATCCGCTGTCTTCCACCACTTTCTGGCCCTCAGCCGAGAGGATGAAGGCTAAAAAGTCGCTGGCCGCGTCGGACAGGCCCTCTTTGGTGGCCACGTTGAAGGGGCGGGAGACCTGATAAGAGCCGCTTTTGATGTTCTCGACCGATGCGCTCGCCCCGTCGATGGAGAGGGCTTTGATCGTGCCGTTTAAGGAGCCCAGGGAGATATAACCGATGGCGTTTTTGTTGCCCGCAACGGTGGTCATCATGACTGCGGTGGAGTTGGTGATCTCCGCGCTGTCGGTGGTCATATCTATTTTTTCGCCCGCGTCGTTTTTCTGCTCCACGCCGAAGAGCTCGATAAAGGCGCCCCGAGTACCCGAGCCGTCTTCACGAGAGACGACCGAGATTTGCCCGGTCATGGACGGCGTGTCCTGGGAGGAGGACGTGGTGGAAGAAGAGGACGTGGTAGAAGAAGGCGTGGCGGAGGAAGAGGAGGACGAGCCGTCGTCTCCGGCGCAGGCGCAGAGGGTGAAGATCAGCGCAAGGCTTACAAAGCTGGATAAGATGCGTTTCATGGTTTTACTCTCCTTTAAAAATTCTTCGTTTTCCTTTGACAAGCCTCAGTATAGGGGCCGCAGGTAAAATGCAAAAGCGGCTCTTTGTTAAATCCAGGTTAAATCCGGCGTTTTTGTAAAATCGTCCGGCATATGGTTATCCTTGCCAAAGCCTTGCCGCCCTATTCCGCGGGGGATAAAAAAGCCGCCCGGCGCCGAGTCCCCGCGACGTAGGGCTTTTCATAATGTCCAAACAAAAAAAGCCCCGGCGCCAGTCGCACCGGGGCTTTTTTTGCTTTTTTTATTCCTTTAGTCTTTGCGGTTGTAGAAAGCTGCATAGGCCAGATGGGCGGCATAAAGGTCCATTTTAGAAATGACCTCAAAGGGGGCGTGCATGGACAAAACCGGGATGCCCGCGTCGATGACGTCGATGTTGCGGGAGGCCAGATAGCAGGCCACTGTGCCGCCGCCGCCCTGATCCACCCGGCCGAGTTCGCCGGTTTGCCAGGGGACTCCGGCCGCGTCCAGCAGTCGTCCCACCCGGGACACCACCTCGGCGGAGGCGTCGGAGGAGCCGGACTTTCCCCGGGAGCCGGTGAATTTGGCAAGGCCCAGGCCGTAGCCCAAAAGGGCGTTGTTGCGCTTGTCGGACACCGAGGCGTAGGTGGGATCGAAGGCGTTCATGACGTCGGAGGAGAGGCAGAGGGATTTTTCAAAGCACAGCCGCCGGTCGAAATCGGCCCGGGCGCCAAGGCGCGCCACAAAGGTCTCGAAGGCCTCCGACTGCATGCCGCTGACCCCTTCGGAGCCGATTTCCTCTTTGTCCGCCAGCAGGCAGACGGCGGTGTATTCGGGCTGGTCGGCGGAGAGAAGGGCGGCCACGGCCGCGTAGGCGCAGGAGCGGTCATCGTGTCCGTAGGCGCCGATCATGCTTTTGTCAAAGCCCACGTCCCGGGCGTTTATGGCGGGCACAAGGCTGAGCTCGGCGGTGCGGAAGTCCGCCTCGGTGACGCCGTACTTGTCGTTTAAAAGCCGCAGCAGGGCCAGCTTGACCCGGTCGGAGCCGTCCGGGTCAAGGGTGTCGGGATAGGAGCCGGCCAGGGCGTTTAAGGCCTCGCCCTCCACCCCCTCGGCCATGGTCTTTTTCATTTGATCCTTGGCCAGGTGGGGCAGCAGGTCCGTGATGGTGAAGACCGGATCGTCCGGGTCCGCGCCAATGGAAATGCGGACGGCGGTGCCGTCCCGGCGGTACAAAACCCCCCGGAGCTCCAGCGGGAGGGCGGTCCACTGGTATTTTTTGATACCGCCGTAGTAGTGGGTCTTCAAGAGGGCGATGTCGCTGTCCTCATAGAGGGGATTTTGCTTGAGGTCGATCCGGGGGCAGTCGATGTGGGCCGCCACCAGGCTCATGCCCTCGGAAAGGGGCCGCCGTCCCATGACAGCCAGGGTGACGCTTCTGTCCCGGTTGACAAAGTAGACCTTGTCCCCGGGCTTGGGGGCGGCGTCCAGCAGGGGCATGAAGCCCGCCTCTTCCGCCAGCGCCACCGTGGCCCGGCAGCAGTCGCGCTCGGTCTTGCCCGCATCCAGAAAGGCCTTGTACCGGACGGAGAGGGCCTCCGCCTGGGCGCGCTGGGTCTCGGTGAAGCGGTTGTAGGCGGGCGCGGGATTTAAAAACAGACGGTCTTTCAAAACCTTGGCCTGATCCTTGGCTTTTTCCATTTACGATTCCTCCTTTGGCAAAAGAGCGGCGTAAAGCCGTTTTGCGGCGGTAAGCAATTCATCCGGCCCGCCTCGGTTGTCGATGACGTGGTCCGCCCGGGCCCGGAGATAGGCGTCGTCCGGCTGGCTGGCGATGCGGGCGCGGGCGTAATCCGGGGTCACGCCGTCGCGGGTCACGATGCGGGCGACGCAGTCCTCCTCCGGCGCGAGAATGGCCACCGTTTGATCGCACAGCCGGTCGGCCCCGGCCTCGAAAAGGGTGGGCGCATCCAAAACCAACATGGGGCGGTGGCACAGCTCCATGCCCTCGATGAGGGGCCGGAGCGTCCGGTCCACCGCGCGGTGGGCGATATAGTTTAGCTCGTCCAGCGCCTTTTTATCCGAAAAGACGATTTCTCCCAAAGCCCTGGTGGACGGAAAGCCGTCCTCCCCGCGGACGCCCGGCCCAAAGCGGTCGTAAAGGGCCTCCTGCAGCTCCTCATCTTCCCGCAGCAGCAGGTGATAGAGCTGGTCGCAGTCGATGACCTCCGCCCCCTGGCCCCGGAAAAATTCGCCCACCGTGGACTTGCCCGAGCAGCTCCGGCCGGTCAGGCCCACGATCACCGTCTTGTCATAGGTGAGCCAGCGGCCGCCGGACGCTTTTTTCAGCCGGTTTCTGACCGCCCGGTCAAGGCCCTTTTCCCCGGCCGGGCAGGGCGCGTAGAGCGCGGGGAAGTCCCCCGCGTCAAAGCGCCGCAGCCCGTCAAACAGCCGGGCCGCGTGCTCCTTCGGCGCGTAGCGGCTGCCGAAGGACAAAACGGTGACGCCCTCCGGGTAAAGGGATCTGTATTCGTCAAAGGCGAGCACCCCGTCCCCCGGCCCCGCCAGGTCCAGGATGGCCCGGGCAGTCAGGGCCGGGCTGCCCTCGCAGACGGTCAGGGGCGCCCGAGGGGCGTAGTGGCGGTATTTCATGCCCGGCGCCTTGGGCGCTTCCTCCGGCTGGAGAAGGCGCCCCTCGTGGGCGATGGGGCCGACGATTTTCACCAGCTCCTCCAGCGCCAGGCCGCCGGGCCGCAACAGGGCGGGCGGCGACACCGTCAGGTCGAGGATGGTCGATTCCATCCCCACCGGGCAGGGGCCGCCGTCGAGGATCAAGGGCACGACGCCGTCCAAATCCTCCTTCACGTGGGCCGCCGTGGTGGGGGAGGGGCGGCCGGAGCGGTTGGCGGAGGGGGCGGCCACCGGCACCCCCGCGGCCTTTAAAAGAGCGAGGGCGTCCTTGTGATCGGGGCAGCGGACCGCCAAGGTGGGAAGAGAGGCGGACACGGAGGAGGGCACGGCGTCCCCCTTGGGCAGGACGAGGGTTAAGGGGCCGGGCCAAAAGGCGCGGCACAGCGCCTCGGTCCCCGGCGGCAGGGGGCCGCACAGGGCGGCCAGGTCGGAAAAGCCCGTCACGTGGACGATGAGGGGATTGTCGGCGGGCCGGCCCTTGGCCGCGAAGATGGCCCGGCAGGCGTCGCCATCCAGGGCGTTGGCGCCCAGGCCGTAGACCGTTTCCGTGGGGAAGGCCACAAGCGCCCCCCCCCGGAGCAGGGCCGCCCCTTCCTCAATGGCCGCCGGGTCTGAGGCGGGCAGCACTCGGGTATTCATATGCTCCTGACTCATTGTTCGCCCCCGGCGGCCCGGAGCCGCTCCGCCTGATCAGCGGCGGCGAGGGCGTCGATCATCTCGTCCAGGTCGCCGTTCAAAAACGCCTCCAGCTTATAGAGGGTCAAGCCGATGCGGTGGTCGGACACCCGCCCCTGGGGAAAATTGTAGGTGCGCACCCGCTCGGACCGGTCGCCGGAGCCCACCTGGTTCCGCCGCTCGGCGGCGATTTTGGAATTTTGCTCCTCCATCTTCTGCTCGTAAAGGCGGCTGCGGAGGATTTTCATGGCCCGGTCGCGGTTTTTATGCTGGCTCCGCTCATCCTGGCACTCCACCACCATGCCCGTGGGGAGGTGGGTGATGCGGATGGCCGATTCGGTCTTGTTGACGTGCTGACCGCCGGCGCCGGAGGAGCGGTAGGTGTCGATCTGCAAATCCGCGGGATTGATGTCGATGTCCACCTCTTCCGCTTCGGGCAGCACCGCCACGGTGGCGGCGGAGGTGTGGATGCGGCCGGAGGCCTCGGTCTCGGGCACCCGCTGCACCCGATGGGCGCCGCTCTCGTATTTGAGGCGGGAATAGGCCCCGTCCCCCTCGATGGAGAGGGAGATTTCCTTGATGCCGCCCAGCTCCGTCTCGTTCACGTTCAAAACATCCACTTTCCACCGGCGGCGCTCGGCGTACATGGAGTACATGCGGTAGAGGTCGGCCGCGAAAAGGCTCGCCTCCTCGCCGCCCACGCCGCCGCGGATTTCCATGATGACGTTTTTGTCGTCGTTTTGATCCTTTGGCAAAAGCAGCAGCAGCAGCTCGTGATGGAGGCGCTCGACGTCGTCCTTGGCCCGGTCCAGCTCCTCCTGCACCATTTCGCGAAAATCCGCCTCCAGCGGGCCGTTCAGCATGGAAAGGGCCTCTTCCTTGTCCGCCTTGGCTTTATTATAGGCGCGGAAGGCCTCCACCACCGCGGACAGGTCCTTCTGCTCCTTCAAGAGCTTGGCGGAGGCGGCGGGGTCGGAAAAAATCTCCCCCTGGGAGAGGAGCGTGTCGATCTCTTGGTAGCGGTTTTCCAGAAGCTGTAGCTTTTCCTCCATACGCGTACTCCTTTGTCAGTTCAAAGTTCAGGGTGGACGGCCGGGATGCGCGGGCCGTTTATCGGGCTTCCATCAATTTTTTCATCAGCGGGGCAAGCAGGAAGTAAATGATCCCGGCCAGTGCCGATTGAAGCAGGGTGAAGGGCACGGCCAAGAGCGCGGTGGCCATGCTGCCGTAGAGCACGCTGCCCGCCAGAAAGTAGCCGGCCGTGTTCACCAGGGCGAAGAGGGCGCAGCCCAAGAGCCGGGTCGCCGCCTTTTCCGACCGGAGGAAGGGCCGGGCGGCCAGGGCGCAGAGGAGTTTGATGCAGAAGGTCCAGGGGGTCCAGACCGCGTAGGGGCTCAGCAGGTCGGCGAGGCAGGCGCCCACCGCCCCGGCGAGCAGCCCCCAGGGCCCG